>Ga0208357_1000483_pt1 | contig 32489 bp, 33 predicted proteins | sample NGESurdeep092012_6_FD_184487 | JGI IMG/M metagenome (GOLD analysis project Ga0208357, IMG submission 184487) | Arctic peat soil microbial communities from Barrow, Alaska - NGEE Surface sample F52-2 deep-092012 (SPAdes) | ecosystem: Environmental > Terrestrial > Soil > Wetlands > Peat ...
GACAGTCACGTGGTCGGTCTTTCCTAACGTGACATGGGCGCCACGAACGCCGACTGAGGTGCTAACGCCTGGCTTCGAAAAATTCAAGCGAACACCTTGGAAGGTCTTGATTGGTCGTCGGAAGCGGATTGGCATAAGGCTGACATCTTGAGTCCGACGTCCGCGATTCACGCAAAGTTACCCTGACAGAGCCGCCCAACGCACCTGTCGTCGCGAATTCACGAAACGGCAACCTCTTCTGCGCCGATCTATTGGTCACCTTCTTCAAACAGCCCGGTCACCCTTGCAATCACCATGGCCGGGACCGGTACGAAGATGCACTTCACAGATGGTGATGCCGCCTGCCCCCGCCTCCAGCACGGGAATCGGCTGCGCTGAGTCGGGGGATACCACCTCCAGTCCTGCCATGCGGCAGATCGCTGTCGATTTGCCGATGCCGATGCTGCCGATGAAGGCAATCTGGTGATCGCGCTTCAAGAGAAGCCCGGCTGTACGCTTCAACTCGCCGATGTATTCTGACAAGCGCCGCTCGAACGCATGGCGAACGTCCGGCCGGTCACGCAGCTGGACTAACTCAATGGCTACACGCTCTGCCTCCCACAGCAAGTCCTGATCGGGATGGTCCAACGCTGGACGGGGAAGAATCGTCCATTCACGTTGCAGAACCTCGCCGAGGCGCGACGCTTCTGGCGTGTCGATGGCAGCCAGAATAATCTGGAGTTCTTCTGGCGCGAGAGCGTGGTCTCCGCTCTCGACGCGGGACAGAACGGCCGGCGACCAAGTGATCTTGCGCGCCAGTTCCACCCGCTTGATGTTGGCGCGCTCGCGCACCTGATTGAGGTAACGACCGAGCCCTATGGGGATGATTGCGACTGCCTCTGACATGAGAGTGCTGGTTGGTTATGTGAAACGATTGGAGCAGCGTTTCTTATTAATTTGAAAATTTATTTAATATGTTGCCGATGCGTTGCAGCATATTCGCCAAAGGCCCCAAAGACCTGTCCAGTAATGCGCCATTTAAGACGGCGCATTTTGCTTTTTATTTGGCGCAATTGCGGTCAAAGCCAGAGCCAGAGCCAACATGTTATGTATTAAACGGCATTATAAACTAGCATATATGCCTTATAATACATTTCATGAAGTCAAGTCTTCACGAAACCATACGAGCGCGCCGGCTTGCCTTAGGCCTGTCGCAAATCGAGGCTGCGCGCCGCAGCGGCATTCAGCAAAGGCAGGTGTCGACCTTCGAGCGCGGTGGTGACGTCACGCTATCAACTCTCTTGAAGCTGGCACAGGCGCTCGACGTGGAACTCGTACCCGTTCCGCGAGAGGACATGGGAAAGGTTGAATCGCTTCTCAAGGCGAAACGCGGGGCGGCGCCCTCAGCGCCAGCCTCTACCCCCTCCCTGCTCGATCGCTACCAGGTGAAGGACGACGAGGAGCAATCGAATGGCTGATGCCCGCGTCCTGAAGATACTGCTGGGCGATGTGCAGGTAGGCCACCTCACCGGCTTTCAGGACGGCAAGAGCCTCTTCGCCTTCGATGACAGCTACATCGATCTCGGACCCGGCCGGCCGACCCTGAGTCTGTCTTTCAACACGCCGGGTGATGAAGAAGCGACTGAGAGAAAGCTGCGGGAGGTTTATTCGAGCCGGATGAAGCTCCTGCCCTTCTTCAGCAACCTGCTTCCCGAAGGCGTGCTGCGGGAATACATGGTCAAGCGCCTCAAGATCCACCACGACCATGAGTTCGACATTCTCATGGCGCTGGGCGAGAGCCTACCTGGCGCAATTCGCGCGCTTCCCGCAGATGAACTGCCCCAAGCCGCGCTCGACTACCGCCCGGGCACTACGCATGCCGATCTCGACGAGACGCCGATAAAATTTTCACTGGGCGGGTCACAACTCAAATTTTCGATGATCGAGCACGGTGGGAAGTTTGCACTGGGCGATGGCAAGGAAGAATGGATTGTTAAGCCGCCTCACCCAACCTATCCGAATGTTCCGGCAAACGAATATACGATGATGCGGCTCGCGGCCGCTGCCGGAATTCAAACACCCGACGTCAAAATAGTGAAGCTCAATGATATTGATTTGCCCGGGCTTAGCGGCCTTTCGATACCGCAATGGGAAACATGGGCCTACGCTGTCAAACGTTATGATCGGACTGCCGAAGGCCGCGTACATGCCGAGGACTTCGCGCAAGTTTTCAACGTCTACGCTGACCAGGAATACAAGGCAACCAATTACGATACGATCGGCAGGCTGATATTTGATATTTTTCCCAACCGGTTCGAGCAACTCGCGGAATTCATTCGGCGACTGGTAGTCGACATTCTCATTGGAAACGGTGACGCCCATCTAAAAAACTGGTCAGTGATCTATAGCGATAAAGTCACGCCACAGTTATCGCCTGCATATGACTTGGCATCGACAATTCACTACGTCCCAAACGATAGTCTTGCGCTCAATTTGGGTGGGGGAAAAAGTTTTGCATCAATCGATGAATCGCATTTCGAGCGGATCGCCAAACGAATGGAAGCCCCATCGAAATTCGTGCTGGATACCGTCAAGGAGACGGTAGAAACCGCCCGCAAGGCGTGGCCCGAAACAATCCAGGAAGTCGGCCTCCCGGAAAATATGCGTGAACGTCTTTACGGCTATTGGGGTGGACTTTCCGAACTACTGCGAATACGGCGATAGCAAAATGCTCGCACCGCGAGCAATCACTTCACTATGCCATGCATCACCACCCGATATGAGCGGACGAAGCTCTACGAGGAAATCTGGACAGAAGCTGTTACCACCGTGGCGAAACGCTACGGCGTTTCAGACGTTGCCCTTCGGAAAATCTGCAAGCAACTCGTCGTGCCGCTATCACCCCTGGGCTACTGGACCAAGATCACAGCCGAAAGAAAACCTCCCAGCCCCCTGCTTCCCAAATATTCCGGTCCTGCAGAAATCGTCAGGCAGAGCTATGTCAGCGATGAACCCGTCGAGCCCGATCCCGAACATCTACTCGCCCAGAGAGAATTCGAGGCACGGCCCGAGAATCGGATTGTCGTTTCCGAATCGATCGACATGCCGCACCCGCTGGTCACCGCAACCGAACGCGTATTCAGGAAACCGAAGCGTCGGGATAGTAACAACCTACCGCCGACGGACCGTAAAGCACTGGATATATCAGTAAGTGAGGCGGGCCTCCCGCGCGCACTTCGGATAATGGATGCCCACTTCTCAAGGCACTCGATTCTAAGGGCATGCACTTAAGCATCGAACCGGACGGAAAGCGACGCTCCTGCCTGACGCTCCAAGGCCAAATACTCGCAATCCGTCTCGTGGAGACCCTCTCGCGCACCGAGCGCGAACCCACCGAAAAGGAGCGCCAGGAGATAAAGAAGTAGGGCCACGCCTCCACAACTATTTGCGCGCGAGCATGACTATTTGCACGAATACATGACTAATTGCACGAATACATGACTAATTGCGCGAATACATGACTAATTGCGCGAATACAGATCTTAATTTCACGTCGACAAGCGATCACTGACAACCTTGAAATTTGCCCAATCGGCCGTATAATTAGCACTCGTCGGTGTAGAGTGCTAGCATCAACCCGATACCCTGGTTTCAAAAAGACCCGGGCACTCCATCGCGTAGGTAAGCCATTGAAATCAAAGGAGATACTATGAACCTTCGTCCGTTGCATGACCGAGTAATCGTCAAACGCCTCGACAATGAAACCAAGACCGCATCCGGTATTGTCATCCCGGATACGGCTGCGGAGAAGCCCGATCAGGGCGAAGTCCTTGCCATCGGCAAGGGAAAGATTCTTGAAGACGGATCCGTACGCGCGCTTGAAGTAAAAGTCGGCGATCGCGTTTTGTTTGGCAAGTATTCGGGTCAGACCGTCAAGGTCGATGGCCTCGAACTCTTGGTTATGCGTGAAGAAGACATCATGGCCGTCGTCGAAGGCAAGGCCGCAGCGTCGGTCAAGGCCGCCTGATCGGTTGCCCCATCCGCTAAATTCGTTTTTAGGAGTAAAGCAATGCCTGCAAAACAAGTACTTTTTGGCGACGACGCTCGCGCGAAAATCGTTAACGGTGTCAATATTCTCGCCAATGCCGTTCGTGTCACTCTCGGCCCCAAGGGCCGCAACGTGGTTCTCGAGCGGTCCTTCGGCGCCCCGACGGTCACCAAGGACGGCGTCTCGGTCGCCAAGGAAATCGAACTGAAGGATAAGTTCGAGAACATGGGCGCCCAGCTCGTCAAAGAAGTGGCTTCGAAGACTTCGGACAACGCCGGGGATGGCACCACGACCGCAACCGTACTCGCCCAAGCGATCGTACGCGAAGGTTTCAAGTATGTGGCAGCTGGATTTAACCCGACGGATCTCAAACGTGGAATCGACAAGGCCGTAGTTGCCGTCGTCGAGGAAATCAAGAGAATCTCCAAACCCACCACCACGAGTAAGGAAATCGCACAGGTTGGCTCGATCTCCGCCAACAGCGATTCAGACATCGGTCAAATCATCGCCGATGCGATGGAAAAAGTGGGCAAGGAAGGCGTCATTACCGTGGAAGACGGTAAGTCGCTGAACAACGAACTCGACGTTGTCGAAGGTATGCAGTTCGACCGCGGTTACCTGTCGCCCTACTTCATCAACAATCCGGACAAACAGGTTGTCATCCTCGAAAACCCGTACGTCTTGCTGTTCGATAAGAAGATCTCGAACATCCGTGACGTGCTGCCCGTGCTCGAGCAGGTTGCCAAGGCAGGTCGCCCGCTCCTGATCATCGCCGAAGATGTCGAAGGCGAAGCGCTTGCCACGCTCGTGGTCAACAACATCCGCGGCATTCTAAAGACCTGTGCCGTCAAGGCGCCAGGCTTTGGTGATCGTCGTAAAGCGATGCTCGAAGACATCGCCATCCTGACCGGTGGTCAAGTCATCGCCGAGGAAGTCGGACTGACGCTCGAGAAAGCGACCCTCAACGACCTGGGTCAAGCCAAACGCGTCGAAATCGGCAAGGAAAACACCACCTTGATCGATGGTGCGGGTGATGCAAAGACGATCGAAGCACGTGTCAAGCAAGTACGCGTCCAGATCGAAGAAGCGACTTCCGACTACGACCGTGAGAAGCTGCAAGAACGTGTCGCCAAACTCGCCGGCGGTGTTGCCGTCATCAAAGTGGGCGCCGCCACGGAAGTGGAAATGAAAGAGAAAAAAGCGCGTGTGGAAGATGCGTTGCATGCGACGCGCGCTGCGGTGGAAGAAGGCATTGTTGCCGGTGGTGGCGTAGCTTTCCTGCGCGCACGCCAAGCGATCAAGGATCTGAAGGGCGATAACCCTGATCAGGATGCCGGTATCAAGATTGTCCTGCGCGCGATTGAAGAACCTCTGCGCCAAATCGTAGCCAATGCCGGCGATGAGCCTTCTGTCGTTATGAACAAGGTCCTCGATGGCAAGGGTAACTACGGTTACAACGCGGCGAACAGCACCTACGGTGACTTGGTGGAACTGGGTGTTCTTGACCCCGCCAAGGTAACGCGCTCCGCACTGCAAAACGCGGCCTCGGTCGCGGGCCTCATCTTGACCACGGATGCCATGGTGGCTGAACTGGTCGATGACAAGCCGAACGCATCGGGCGGTGGTATGCCCGGTGGCATGGGCGGCATGGGCGGCATGGGCATGGATATGTAATTTCGCCAGACTAAACGCTGACGAGCCAGCCCTACGAGCCCCGCGCATCTGTGATGCGCGGGGCTTTTTACTGGGTGCGGGTCTTCCGAGGCAGTTGAACCAAAATATTTTCTTTCAGTCGCCCATATCTTCTGTGTGCACATTCACCCCACGTGCCCCACGGCGAGGCTGGTTCGGACCAAATGAGTCGATACGGTTCCAGAAAAAATCATCTGTGACCCATCAGGTAGTAACCGACCGCCACAAGGCGTTGCTTCGCGCTCATGGATTCGCCGGCCGGCGCAACGGGCTCGACGATAGCGGCCAGTTCATCGGCACGTTCTTCTGAAAACGAAGGTACGCGCCGCACGAACTCGATGAGCGCGTGTTGCTCTTCCACCGTCAAAGGTACCCCGAGTGCCAAGACCTGGGCATGGGTATCAAGCGCCAACACCGCATAAGGCTCGTCGCGGTACACCACCACCGTACCCGCGGCGATGTCGCCGATTCGCTGGAACCCTTCCCCGAGGAGCATCGTCGCCAATCCCACACCATAAAACAGCGGTAAAAAATCGACCGCACGCAGCGTGTTGCGCACCAAAGATGCGCCCCACGCCACAGGCGTGCCATCCTCGTTTAAAACGACCAGATTAGAACTCCGCTTGCCCGGAGTCGCACCCTGCGCAAAGACTTCGAAGAGGATCGGATAGAACCATTCGAGGCCGAAGGCCGTCAATGCGAGAAGACTTGGCGCAAGCCTTCCGAGAATCCAGTGCAGGATCGGGAAAACCGCCAACATGATGCCTACACGCACCAATGCGTCGATCACCCATGCACGAGCCCTCACCACCGGACCCGCCAACCTTAACGTCAGAGCGCAACCTTCGGGAGTAGCGACTTCGCGAACCGTGTCAACTCGCGACGGATGCATCGAACACCTCACGCGTGCTGGCGTAGACGGCGCCTATGGTCACAGGTATCAGAACGAGGTAGCCCAACCCGAGCAAGAGAGAGGCGCAAAGAGCGAAAAAGATCCATACCAAGCCAAAGAAGGTGAGCGGGATGACATTGCGCAAAAATCCCTGATAGCTCATTTTTAGCGCCGACATGGCTGACACGCCATAGAGAACGACGAGCGCGGGGGCAAACCAGACAGCCATTCCCAGCACACTCAGAAAAATTAACAACACGACAAGCAAAGCCAAAGCGGGAATGGCGGCATGAGTCAACGACGCGAAACTGGTCCAATCCGCCAGGCTCAGCGCCAGACCGGAAATCCCAACGCCGACACCAACCAGAAGGAAAAACCCGATAAACGCCGCTGTGCAAAGCACTCCGATGAGAGCGAGTTGGCCGCCGTGCGAGGCGAACCCTTCAAAGAGATAGCGAAACCCGAAGTGGCCGCCGGCGTCGTGCTCTCGACATCCGAGGAGCAACCCGCCCAAGAATATAAATTGCAGGGCCTGCGCCGCGAGCTGCCCAAGCGGCACGATCAGGACCACGGCGCAGATCACCACAAACGCGAACGTGGCACCCATCCACGCAAACGGGTTATCGATGAACTGCTCCCAACCGTGCGCATACCATCGGGTCCAGGCCCACGGCGCTAAGCGTCTGCTTTGAACGAATGCCGCGTGCATATCATTCGAGAGCACCCGGGCAGTCGGCGTCGCATAAGGATTCGGATCGGGCTCGCGGGTCATGAGCACTCTGGGCAGTTCATAAAGCCTTTATAGCAGACCGGCGCGTTTCATGCGCCAATATTGATTTACCAGGGCCACGCCCAGTTCCGCCGGCGCCACATCAAGGCAGTGGGCGCCCAGTTTCCGGTAACGCGCCAACGCGTGCAGTCGCCTTTCTTGATACTCGGTAGCTGCCGCGTAAGCCAACGCGTGCTCGAAGTCCTCGACCGGCCGTTGGCGCAGCATCGCCAAGCCCGGTTCGCGCAGACTGGCCACGAGGACCAGATGTGCACGCGTCAAGAGGGCCAGCGCCGGCGCAAGGGTGTCGTCGTCTTCATCGCGCAAGTTGGTCAGAATGATGATCAAGGAACGCTTCCGAACCTGCCGCGTGAGCGCTTGGCTCGCCTCCAGAAAATCCGGGGTGGTCGGTGTCGCCTCAAGATCGTAGACGGCATTCATTAACAGTTTTAGGGTGGCGAGCGAGCGCCGTGGGGCCAAATGTCGAGGCTTTGGATGAGCGAAAGTCGACAATCCGACCCCGTCGCCCTGGCGCAGGGCAACATAGGACAGCAGTAAAAGAGCAGCCAACGCTTCGTCGAAATGCGAGGCTTTTGTGCGTTTGACGGTGACCGCATTTTCGCCTTGAACGACCTCGCGACCCTGCATGCGCGAACCGCAATCGAGGAGGAAGACGATCTGCTGGTTGCGTTCATCCTGGTATTCCCGCGAGACGAGCTTGCCGTGGCGCGCGCTCGCTTTCCAGTCGATTTGGCGGGGCGTATCGCCCTCCCGATACTCGCGCAATTGCTGGAATTCCATGCCCTCGCCGCGCCTGGGGCGCTGCAAAAGCCCAATCTGTTCGAGGCGTCGGTCGAGCATCAGCAACGTGTAGTGCGCAATGCGTGCGAAGTCCGGGTAGACCCGCACGCTGCCTTGCCCGAGTGTCGATCCGAGCAACCGGTAGCGCCATTGCCAAAGACTCCATGGGGCATTCAACCGGATTTCGAGGTCGCCGAACCGGTGGGCGCCGCGTGCTTGCGCGGTGGCCCGATACGCGAGGCGCAATGTGCGTGCGCCGTGAAGCACGAAAACCCTGGGCATACCTTCGACGATGAAGCTGTCGGGCGCATGGTCAAACAGTTCACCGGTCAAAGGTGTTCTCGCGCCCACGCCGACCAACACCAGGCAAATGTCCCGTGCGACACCGACGGGCCAGGTCTTTGGCATCTCGCGATGCGCCTCAATCGGACAGGTTTCGCGATAGCCCAGCCAGAGATCAATCATGCCGCCGATCGCCAAAAGCAATCCGGCCGTGGCCCAGATTGGCACCAGCGCAGTCCATACAACTGCGCCGGCGGCCAGGGTCAGCCAAGCGAGCGCGAGGCGCTGCAGAGCGCGTGACGGAATCGGCATAGCCGTCTTCAAGTGCGCGGGGCCGCCACTTGATCGAGCAGAGTCAACAGTACCGTGTCGACCGACACCCCCTCGATTTCTGTCTCAGCCGAAGTCACGACGCGATGCCGCAGCGCGGGCAACGCGACCGCCCGGATATCGTCGGGCGTCGCAAAATTTCTTCCCGCCAAGAGCGCTCGAGCGCGCGCGGCGCGAACCAGGGCGATACTGCCACGCGGGCCGGCTCCGGCCACGAATGCCGGCAAATCGCGTGTGGCGCGCACGATCGATACGGCATATTCGAGTACCCGCTGATCCACTTCGACGTATGCGGCCAGTCGTTGCAGCGCAATGATGGTCGCCGGCTTGGCCAATGGGGTGATGGCCTCCACATCGAGCCATTGTGCAGCGCGCTCAAAAGTCACCAGGCGCGTCATGGCGCGCTCATCTTCCGTATTCGGGTAGCCGATGAGAATCTTCAGAAGAAACCGGTCGAGTTGTGCTTCGGGTAGCGGATAGGTTCCTTCATGCTCGATCGGGTTCTGGGTCGCGAGAACCATGAAGGGCGAAGGCAACATCTGCGCTTTGCCTTCCAGCGTCACTTGGCCCTCTTGCATCGCTTCCAGAAGCGCTGACTGGGTCTTGGCCGGTGCGCGATTGATCTCGTCGGCCAGGAGCAGATGCGCAAACACCGGGCCCCGGCGCGTGATGAATCGGTTGGTGGCGGCATCGAATAGGGTATGGCCCACCACATCGGCGGGCATCAGGTCGGGCGTGAATTGGATCCTCGAGAATTCGCCGTCGAATGTACGAGCCAGCGCTTTGACGAGCAGCGTCTTACCCAGACCCGGCACACCTTCGATGAGGACGTGGCCGCCCGCAATCAGCGCGATAAGAACCTCTTGGGACGCGCCGGGTTGCCCGGTCACAACCTTGGCCAGTTCGGCACGCAATGCCGTTAAGAAGGCAACCGCCTCAGTGAGTTTTTCGTCGGGAATGCGCATAAGCCTCTCGGGATCGGAAAATTTCGGGTCAAAGGGTTCGTTCAACCTGCTGCAGGATCTTAATGACCTGGGTGAATCCTGCGCGCGCAGCGCCAGCCTCAACATCGATTTCTTGACCGGCCAAGGCGGTACGTATCGCTTTGGCGTCAAACGCGGTCTTGTCTGCGACGCGGCGGGTTATCCAGAGCACCTGCTGCCCAGGTGACAAGCGCAGCAGGTCGGAATCTCTCTGCGCAGCACGGTTCATGACCGAACGTCTGACGCAACCGAGCCAATAGGTCAAGCCCGTCTCGCCGCCGGCGCGCCACACCGCCAGGCCCATGGCTGCCAAATGTTCCACCAAGCCGCGTCGCTCCAGTACAGCGCTTGCCGCCACAGGTCCAAAGCGCGGCACGATTCGCCAAAGCCACAGGAAAAGCACAATCAGCCCACTCGTCAGGACCATCCAGGCCGATCCCATGAGCCACTCCCATAGACTGGGAATGCGCAGCTGCGATACGAGAATGATCGGGCCGCGCGGATTGACGAGATTCAACAAGGTCCAGACAATCTCGGCATTGTCATAACGCCCCAAAGTTTCGTTCGCAGCCAGGGCATCAAGAGGTGCGATCACCGTGATGGCGCCCCGGCCCCGGACGAAGTGCAGGATATGGATCCCGTACCGATTTCCTGCGCTCCATTCAGGCGTCACGCCTTGCGTTCGCAACCGCGGCGCACTCGGGCCAATCGACGTTCTCAGGATACGGTCGCCAGGTCGCACCAGGAAGGTCATCTCGTTTGCCGGCGCAATCGAGACGACGGATCGATCGGACTGCCGTTCGATGGGTGTGCGTTGAACCCGCACGACATGGGTCACGGGAGTGGCGCGCCAAACGTTCACGCCAATGGCCTCTAACAAGGGGTCACGGTCATCTCGCTCGGCGTCGACCAAAAGATGGCCCCCTCGCGCTACCCAGGCAAGAAGTTCGGTAACGCGGGCCTTTGTCATGATGGGGCGCCGGGGCGCGCCCAGCACAAGCACGCCGGCCGCAGGCAACCGGTCCAACAACTGAGCGTCCCGGCCAATCGTGGCCGGTCGCCCCATTCTGACGAGGAACTTCTCCAGAGCCAGGTCCGGGTTGTTCATCGCCTCGGAGTTCGCTCCCACGTGAACCGTCACGGGAATCCGGTCGAAGTTGCGAAAAAACCAAATGACGACGATGAAAAAAAAGACAATCCCGGCACCTGTCCACCGCCCCCGCGTGCGACTCATCAGGACTCACCGGCTTGGAGCGTCCTGCCGGACCCGAAATGCGCGCTCCATTCATCGCACAGCGTGGCCACTTGCGCCGAACTCAACGTCCGATGCGCATAGGCGCACGCGCGCCACGCCTCGACCAGGTCGATAAAATACGCGCAGGCCCCGGGTCGAATTCGATCGGTCACGCGTGCTATGCATTTTTCTTCCGTGTCGCCGGGCGCAAACTCGATATGAGCGCGATCAATGAGCTGCACCAGACAAGCCCGATAGAGCAGACTTATGGCCTGTGACACTTCGCCCGATGCGATATGACGCCGCGCCGCGGCTACGACATCGTCCGGTAAAGTGTCGTGACGAACATCGACGCCTGGAATACGCTCAGGACGCACCCCGGCCTGAGGACGAATAGCCCGGGCCTTGGGCCACGCACGCAAAACGAGGCGCAGGATGGCAAGAAGGATGAGAGCCACCAGAACCCGCCCACCCCACTCGAAAACGGTGGCGAGAAAGTGAACCAAGGCGGCGAGCCAGGAGAGCTCGAGCGTTGGACGATTTTGCGGCGTGAGGCTGGCTCGATAATGCCAGGCCCACCGTGTTTCGTCGTGGCCGAAGGCGGGGTCCGAACGTACCCCTCGCATGGCTGCCGCGACGCTTTTCTCAGGGGATGTGTCAGCAGTCTTGGGAACAAGTACCGGCAGCACGCCGGCCTCACCGTTTGCGTTCGCCCCGGACGTCAAAATGGCGGTCCCGGCGTGCGCAATGGAAGGCGGCGCGGCCAGGCCAAGGAACGCCGCACATATCAGCGCAAACAGCGCCCCGGAGGGAGCGACATGGCCCAGTCGCGCGCGCATGCGGCGAAACGTCAACTCGAGATCCCACCCCTCCAGTTGGCTGCGCCGGTTCAGGTAAAGGCTAAATCCGGCGGCAACATACAGCGGCTCGACCAGAGTGTCTGCGATCATCATCGCGGCAAGCACCGCGACTCCCATCCAACCCTCTACGTGAACGCCGCTCTCGCTGATTTCGAACCAACGCGGGGAAGCGATGCCTATGGGGAGCAACATGCCGAATCCGGCCATCACCATCCACTCGAGAACGACAACGAAGTTGGCGCACGCAAACGTTAACCAGCTGGCATACCCGTGCGTTCGGGCACCCAGAATTCCGATACGTTCGCTGCGCCTGCGACCACTTTGTCCTTCGAGCACGGAGATCGGCATATCGAAGCTCCTGCTCGGTGAAAAGCGTCGATAACTCAGATCGGCCCAGAGACTCGGCGATAGGAGCGCTTCGCGCCCCGCGCGAAGCGCGTCGCGAAGTGTGGGAACGTCTCCAAACACCGCACGGCTGTATATGTACAAGAGGATTCGGTCAAAGAACGGTTTGAGCCACCAAAATGCCAGCAGTCCCCAAAATGGCGCGACGAACACCAGAGGCGAGAACAACAGCCCCAGCGGCGCGTACGTTGCAAACCAGGCGGCAAGCGCGGCGCGACGCCAGCGACGGGCGATGACCATACCCAAGTCCAACGCCTCCCAGCCGCCGCGCCCTCGCAAAACGAGGCTAAAATCCTCGAACCTCATGTCCTTCGAGGCAACCGGTCGCGTCCCGCTCCTTGGCGCGCTCCTGCGAAGGCAAAATACGCCAAAAGCACAAGCCACAAAACAGCGCCGACGGCATATTTCACACCGGCTGGAACAGCCGCAAGCGGCGACCAAAACGCTTCGATGAATGCGGCAATGAAGGTCATCCCAGCTGCGCCGTAGAGGAGAGGGGCCGCCAGTCCCGCGTTTTCTCGCAAAGCCGCCGCGCGGCTTCGATTGCCGGGTGCAATCAATGCCAGACCCAGCTTCAGGCCAGCCGCACCTGAGAGGACTGCACCGATCAGTTCGAAGCCGCTATGGCCGGCGACAAAGCTCCACAAGCTCCGGGCTAAGCCGATTTGCGTCAAATAGCCTGCGACCGCCCCTTGGACCAGCCCGTTGTAGACCAGGTAGAACACACTCCCCAAACCGAACACGATGCCGCCCGCAAAACACTGGAAGTCGATCTTGACGTTATTGCCGATATAGGCCGCATATCGGTTCCAGTCATCGATCGCGTCCCGTGCGCCATGCATTCCGGCGCCACCATACATTTGTTCGAAACGATGGACTTGTTCGGGCGCAATCAAGAAATACACGCCCTCCGGATGACGCTGGAGGATCACGATGACCAGGATCAATGGGATAAAAAACAACGCAGCAGCCGCGAGCACGACGCGGCGTTCGCGGCGCACAGCGCGGGGAAAGCCGCTCTTGAAAAATTCGAAGATGGCATGTCCGAGCCGCCCCTTGGAGCCATACAGTCGCTGATGCGCAAGAAGTACGCGCGACATCAGCCCGTCGACGACGGCGCTCGAATAATGGCGACCGCGTGCCAACGCCAAATCGTGGCACAAGGCGCGAAAACGCGTTGGCAACTCGGCGATGGGAATGGCGTTGTGGTCACCGGCGACCGAGCCCTTCCGGATCGGCCGGTCTTTCGCCCCCTGATGGCGCTCGCCAAGCCAACGATCCCATCGTTCCCAGTCGCCTTGGCGCAACTGGACGAACCGAAGCTCGTTCATAGCAAGAAACTAAAAGAAAGCCGTTCCATCGATTGTTGCATGATCGCGGTAATTGCGACGGCGTGCAAGCCTCGGTCGCGTGCATCAATCGGCATCGATGGGCCAATGCGGCACCCGCCAAAGTCAGTATTTTCGGGGATTGTCATCGCGGTCCTATATCATCCGTGCCAGCCGGCTCGAGGCGCACCGCTCGGCCAGCTGCCGAGTATCCGGTATATTTCAGAGTCCTTCGGGCGTCCAGCCCACGCTCTAGGCACAGGAAAAAGGAGCAGGTTTTGCAAAGCGCACCCTACTTGCCGCATTTTCCGCTGCATAACTGGCAATTGCTCGTGTCGGCAATCCTTTTGGTGGCCGGATATTCCGGGGGGGAATTGACCCGACGCGTCGGGCTGCCCCGTATCCTCGGGTACATCGCGGTCGGCGCCATCCTTGGAGACCCGGGATTGGGCCTGATCAATGAGGCCGTGCGCGTCGACATGCGGCTTTTTGTCGATGTCGGGCTGGGCATGTTGCTCTATGAATTGGGACAGCGGCTGGATTTACAGTGGATGCGCCGCGAACGCTGGCTCTGGATCATCGCCATCGGCGAGATCATTCTGACGTGGTTATTGTGCTACACCCTCTTGTCCCTGCTGCACTTTCCCTCCATGCAGGCGTCCCTGCTCGCGGCCGTCATGATCTCCACGTCACCGGTGGTCGTCATGTACATGGTGCGCGAGTTGGGTGCCGATGGACAGGTCACCAATCGCATGCTTACGCTCGCGGCGATCAATAGTATGGCCGCCTTCGTGGCCAGCACGACGCTTCTTTCGTGGCTGGATTACTCGGCGCAGGGCGGTGTACCCACGATTGTCCTTCAGTCGATCTATCTGCTGGTGGGCTCTTTCACTCTGGGCTTTGTCGTCTACATCATCTTTCACGAGCTGGCGCGCTGGTTCGGAAAAGACGACGCGCCTCAGTTCGTCCTGGCCATGAGCATGGTACTCCTGGGTGTCGGTTTGGCCGACGCGTTCAAGCTCTCGGTCCTGTGCACGCTATTGACGGTCGGCGTCCTTGCCAAGAATGCCAATCCACGGCGACGCATCCGTCACATCGAGTTCGGAATGACGGCCGAACTGTTTTGCGTGATCCTTTTCGTGAGCGCGGGCGCCGCCTGGCATTTCACCTTCGACGGCAAGATCGTACTGGCCGCACTGGCATTGAGCGGTGTACGCTATCTCGGCAAGGCGATTCCGATCTATGGTCTGTCTGCACTGACGCCGCTTGGCGTGTCGCGCGCCGGTCTGCTCAGCCTGAGCCTGACGCCTCTGTCGGGTTTCACGGCGTTGCTCGTGCTCGATTCGAACCGCCGCTATCCCGGGTTTTCGGCAGAGCTTGTATCGATTTTTCTGTCTGCCGTCGTCATTCTTGAAATCGCCGGGCCGATTCTGGTCCAGTTCTCGCTACGACGGGCCAAAGAAGCCCGACCTGAGGTCTGATCAAAAAATGCCGATTGCACCTGAACTTCATTTCAATAGCTCCGAAGGCTTAACGTTCGGCGTCGAGCTCGAACTGCAATGCTTAAATACGCGCGATTATGATTTGTCCACCACCGCCCAGGAGCTCCTCAGCCTGTTGGATGACATGCCCTGCGAAGGGGAGATCAAACCCGAGATCACGCAAAGCATGATCGAAGTGAACTCCGCAGTTCATCGCCGTTACGACACGCTCGTGACCAATCTTCGCGCTATTCGCGACGTGATGGTGGAGAAGGCGGAACTTCTCAATGTGCGTATCGCGGGGGGAGGAACCCATCCGTTCCAGATGTGGAGCGACCGTCGCATTTTTGAGGGCGAGCGCTATGAAATGATCTGGAACAAATATGGCTATCTGGCCAAACAATTCACCGTTTTTGGGCAACACGTCCACATTGGATGCAGCAGCGGTGACGAAGCGATACGCATGTTGCATCTGATGACTTACCATATTCCCGCGTTCATCGCGTTGTCGGCGGCCTCACCCTTCTATCAGAATCAGGACACGATGTTTTCCAGCAGCCGGCTGACCGCGATCAACGCGTTCCCGCTTTCCGGCACGATGCCCTTTGTGACAACCTGGCGCGCGTTTTCGGCGTACTACCGCCAGATGGAGAAGCTCGGCATCATCGCGTCGATGAAGGACTTTTACTGGGATATTCGGCCCAAACCGGAATATGGTACGGTCGAGCTCCGAATCTGCGATACGCCCTTGACGGTGGAAAAGGCCGCAGCGCTGGCGGCATTCGCCCAGACCTTGGCGCTGCAGATGGTGCGTGAACCCCAGCGGCTACCCGACGAGAGGATCTATCTGCCCTATCGCTTTAACCGATTCAATGCAGCGCGCTATGGTCTTTCTGGGGAATTCATCGATGCGGTGCGCGGAACCAAGCGCGAGTTGGGGGATATGATCTGCGAGACGATCGATGGACTGTGGGACTATGCCGGGGAATTAGGCACCACCGAGCCCCTGCGCCTGCTCTATCAGTCGGCCGTCGCCCGAAAAAACGATTCTGACTTGTTGCGGCGCATCTATGCGCAAACCGGCTCATTCACGGATGTGGCGCACCAGCAGGCCAACATTTGGGCATCGAGCAGCGCATCCGGCGATCCAGCAAACACCGTCTAGCCCCATCGTCGACACTACAGTACTGTGGGTGCATCCGAGAGCGCGTTTTCGATCCGGTGTTCCGCGGGAAATACGGCGTGCAGCTCACTCTGAATCAGACGTATGGCCTCCATCGTGCCGGCCTCATATTGCGCGCGGCGCAGTGCCTCGCGCAACCCACTGCAGATGGCCTGCCAACGTTCCTGGGGCACGGATCGGGACGCGGCCCGATCCGCGATCAACTCGACTTTGCGATCGGCCAAATTGATGTAGAGCAACACCCCATTGTTGAACTCGGTATCCCAAATCCGGAAGGTTCCAAACAGGTCCAGCGCCCGCTGGCGCGAGGATGAATTGTGCAAGATCTGGCGTAACGGCATCGACCCTTCCACGATGAGGTGCACTTCTCCCGAATGGTGCGCCTCTCCTTGCGTTATGGCCTGGTGAAGTCGTGCGAGCATGGGTGCCGGATAGGCCCGGCGCGTCGTGCGATGCGTCGAGAACGCGTGACGTATCAGTCGTTCCAGCAGATGAGCCATCACCAGTTCCCCGAGGCGCCACCACCCCCGAAGTCGCCGCCCCCGCCGCCGCCAAATCCACCGCCCCCGCCAAAGCCTCCCGAGGAGAAACCGCCGCGTCCCGCACCGCCGAACAACAGAGGGGCAATCAGCATGCCGGCCATTCCCATGGACGAGGAACTTTGCATCCGGCCACCGGGTAAATAAGCCACACCCCTGCGATTGAACAGGGAGAGCACGGCCGAGAGGACGATGAAAGCAAGGAATAACAGTTGCCCCCATCCGCCAGACCGATTGCGCGCGTTGTAAGTCTCGCGGCGCGGTGCCGGGGGTGGCAATGCCTCGCCGGCGATCACCGACTGCAGATGCGCCACAGCGGTCGACAGTCCCGCAAAGTACTGCCCTTGCCGGAAACGGGGGGCGATGTCTTCGTCAATGATGCGCTTGGCGATGGAATCCGTAACCGCGCCCTCGAGGCCGCGACCCACCTCGATGCGCAGGCGTCCCAGATCGGGCGGATTGTCGGGCGCAACAATCAGGATGACGCCATCGGCGATGTTCTTGCGGCCCACCTTCCATGCGTCGGCCACTCGAATCCCGAATTGTTCGATCGCTTCGGGTGCTGTGGTGGGGACCGTCAGGATGGCGATCTGGGTACCCTTTTGTTCTTCGTAATTGGCGAGAACGGACTCAAGCGCCCGACGCTCATCGGGCTTGAGCAACCCCACGGTGTCGACCACGCGCGCGGTTTCTTGGGGAACCGGCACGTCCTCCTGCGCCCAAACGGGCACAAGCCAGAGCGCTAGAGTCAGACCCAAACACCCCGCTTGCAGGACATGCTGCGCCGTCCCCAGAGCGCGAGCAACCGTGCGCACGGGCGATCTCCTAAAACTTGACGGTCGGAGCATTGGAGATCGTTTTCTCGTCGTCGACGGTGAAATTCGGCTTCACGGCGTAATGAAACAAACTGGCCATCAAATTGGTCGGAAAGCTGCGCACGGTGATGTTGTAGTCCTGGACCGCTTTGATGTAGCGATTGCGTGCGACGGCGATTCGGTTTTCAGTGCCTTCGAGTTGCGCTTGCAAATCCCGGAAATTCTGGTCGGACTTCAATTGTGGATAATTCTCTGTCACGGCGAGCAACCGCGACAAGGCTCCCCCGAGCTGACCTTGGGCCTGCTGGAAACGCTGGAACGCCTGCGGATCATTCAGCGTCTCGGGAGACACCTGAATACTTGTGGCTTTGGCACGCGCTTCGGTCACCCCGACCAAGACTTCCTTCTCCTGGGCCGCGTAGCCCTTGACGGTATTCACCAGGTTAGGAATGAGATCGGCGCGCCGTTGATACTGGTTAACCACTTCGCTCCAGGCTGCCTTCACGGCTTCGTCCTTGCCCTGGATCTCGTTATACCCACAGCCACTGAGCAAAAGCGGCATCAAGCCCACCAGCACGAGCCGCGACCAACGTCGCGAGAAATTCGGGGTCACCAAAGCGATCTGACGCATGCCTGCTCCAAAGTAAGAATGCACAACGACTGCCCTCGATAATGCGCGTGAGTGTGGCACCGAATCAAATTTTCTGCTGTGCAGGCGGCCGCGGTCGAAGCATCACGGTCGCCAAGGAAACGAGGATCAGTACCAGCGCGATATCATCGCGCCAATGCGGTTTTTCTCCAAGCATGACCATGCTGGAGAAGACACCCACCACCGGGATCAGCATCCCGGACAGGCCGCTGGCGACCGGTGGCAGGCTGCGAACCAGCGAGAACCACACGATATTGCACAAACCCAACACAAATATGGCGTTATAGGCGATGGGTAACCACTCCGTGCCCACAGGCATGCGCCAAGCATCGAATTCGAAGGCGAGGCTAAAGAGCGCGAGGGCAACGCTGGCCATGACCAGCATCCAAAAGGAAATCGCTGTCGTATTCATGTCCAGTCGCGTGCGACGCATCATGTGCGTTCCGGCACCCCAGGACATCGCCGCAAGGAGCATAAGGCCGGCGCCCAGGGGACGCCCTGACAGGGTTTGCCATTCCCCCGCGAGGAGCAAAACCACCCCAAAGAGTGCGCACAAGACACCGAACCAAGTGCGCCCATCGAGTCGCTCCCGAAAACACACGACGCCAATTAGAGCAGCCCAGATCGGCATGGTGTAGCCCAGGATCGCCGCCCGTCCGGACGGAATCATGGAAATCGCATAGGTTCCCAGCAAATACCACAGGATCAGATTGGGCAGCGCCAACCCGAAAAGACGCTTCCAACCACGCGCGGGAACGGCCAGGGAAATGCCGGCCACGCGCGCATAAAGCCCGGTGAGGATGACGCCCCCCACGACGCACAACAAGCGAAAAAACACCGGCGGTAGTTCCCGTACGCCGATCTTTAGGACCGGCCAGTTCAACCCCCAGAAAACGGTGAGGATTGCCAATAGGAAGAACTGCCGTTTAGAAAGCACCGGATTGAATGTCGCAGAGGTCAGAAAGATTCCAGATTGAGCCCATCACCCGAATCTGGAACGATCCCTGCCGGGGAACGTGCTCGTTTCGGTACAATCGCGCAGAACACCCGAGAGACTATGCATTCTACCCGAGCGGACCCGCCCTTCGTCGACCGATTGCGCCTGCGCTGGCGCCAAAGTTCGAGCCTTTTGTGCGTCGGCTTAGATCCCGATCCGGCGCGCTTTCCGCGTTGTCTCGCCGGTCGCGACGATGCCATCTTTGAATTCTGCAAGTCGATCATCGAATCGACGCACGACCTGGTGTGCGCCTTTAAACCGCAGATCGCTTACTTCGCATCGCAACGCGCCGAAGCGCAGCTCGAGGCGTTGATCCAGCACATCAAGACGACATACCCCGACATTGTCGTCGTCCTGGACGCGAAGCGCGGTGATATCGGCTCGACGGCCGAACACTATGCGCGCGAAGCCTTCGAGCGTTATCGTGCGGACGCTGTCACGCTCTCACCCTACCTCGGCTTCGATGCAATCGCACCTTTTTTGGCCTACGCCGACAAAGGCGCCATCATTCTGTGCCGAACCTCCAACGCCGGAGGTGGCGACCTGCAGTGTGCCAATGTCTCCGGTCGGCCTCTGTTCGAGCACGTGGCGCGTCTCGTATCCGGCTCCTGGAATGCCCAGGGTCAGTGCGCGCTCGTCGTCGGAGCAACGTATCCGGCGGAGCTGGCTTTGGTGCGCCAAATCGCAGGTGAAATGCCGCTTCTCGTCCCGGGAATCGGTGCTCAAGGGGGTGACATCGAAGCGACCGTCAAAGCCGGTCAGACCGCGGAAGGTGGGATGATGATCAATTCCTCGCGTGCCGTTCTCTACGCCGGCAAAGGTGAAGATTTTGGCGACGCTGCACGCCGTGTCGCCCTTGAAACCCGGGATGCGATTAATCGCTTTCGCGATTTTTAAGAAGCTGCTTTGGCGTCGCCTGACCGTCGCCTTATCCGCCCACAGGGGATGAAGGCTAGGCCAGGAACGGCAGCAACTCACCTAACAAGAGGTCGGGCGCCTCCTCCGGGATGTAATGGCCGGCGCTTAGCGTTTTACCCTCGACACGGCCGCGCGCTTTCGCGCGCCAATCGGAGAGCGGGTCGAACAGTTTGTTAACCACCCCGTTCTCACCCCACAAGACCAAAAGCGGACTTTCGATCTTCTTGCCCTCTGCATCGCTTTGCCGATCGTGCTCCAAATCGATTGAAGCCGAAGCGCGATAATCCTCACAACTGCCATGCAAACCGGCTGGGGTCGTCCAGCAGCGTTCATATTCGGCATAGGCCTGTGCGCTGTAGTCCTCTGTAGCGGCACCCCAACGCGATAAAAACATTTTGAGCATAAGCGGCGCACACCCTGCCATGAGCGTCTCCGGAAGCGGTGTCGGCTGAATCAGGAAGAACCAGTGGAAGTAAGCACGTGCAAAGGCCATGTCAGTCTTCTCATACATCGTTTGCGTCGGCGAAATGTCGATGACACACAGTTTATCCACGCAACGCGGGTGGTCCAAGGCGAGCCGGTGCGCAACCCTGCCACCCCGATCGTGACCGACAACGTGAAACCGCTCGTACCCCAGGGCCTGCATGACTTCGACCATATCCTGCGCCATCGCCCTTTTGGCGTAGTTCGAATGATCCGGTAATCCCGGCGGTTTTTCGGAGTCGCCGTATCCGCGCAGATCCGGGCACACGATTGAGTAACGTTCCATGAGCGACGGCACGATCCGGTGCCAGATGAAATGGGTTTGGGGAAACCCATGCAACAAAAGGAGAACCGGGACGTCTCGATTGGGATGACGATACCCGCGGACATGGATGCGCGCGCCGCTCAGACTCAGATCCTGTGCGTCAAAGCCTTCAAATGCCACGATTTTGTCTCCTTTGTCGCCGCTATACCCCCGAGCCGCAAGTGGGCGATCAGGACGAGGGACTCGAGGCTGTGGTCTCGAGTCGTTCGATGATTCTCTCGAGTGCATGCTGGCACGCGGCGCGGCGCACAGCGGCGCGATCCCCTGCGAAATGCCGGGTTTCAGAAAGGCGCGCGCCACTGCGCTCGGCCCATCCGAAGCACACCGTGCCCACGGGTTTGCCCGGCACCGCTCCGTTCGGTCCCGCGATGCCCGTCACCGAGAGCGCAACATCGGCCTTGCATCGCGCAAGCATTCCTTCTGCCATGGCACGCGCAGTCTCTTCGCTGACCGCACCAAAGCGCAGCAGCGTCTGCTCGGGCACGCCTAAAAGCCGGGTTTTCGAATCATTCGAATAAGTCACGAGGCCGCATTCGAACCAGGCGCTCGACCCGGCAGTCTCGGTCAGAGCGACCGCCACCAAGCCTGCGGTGCAGGATTCTGCGGTGGCCACCATGCGTTGCGCGGCGATGAGCTTCGCGCCCGCACGTGCCGCCAATGTCACGAGCCCATCTTCGATGTCAGCCTCCGAAGAGCCGAGTTGCCAATGCCAGGATCAACAGCGTATAGAACGCCGCGACCATATCGTCCCACATGACGCCCAAGCCGCCCTTCCAGCGGCGATCGATGGTTCGGATCGGAGGCGGTTTAACGATATCGAAGAACCTAAAAAGTACGAAGCCTGCAGCCTGCCATTCGAGTGTCTGCGGCGTAAAGAGAAGTACGCTCCACATCGCAATCACCTCATCCCAAACCATGGCGCCATGGTCCGGCGCCCCGAGATCGCGCCCCGTCTTCTGGCACGCCCATATGCCGGCGATGAATCCACCACCGATAAGCCAAGCGCAGCCGGACGGCCCCACCCGCGCCTCGAGCACGATAAAACTGATCCAACCGAAAAGGCTTCCGAAGGTGCCTGGCGCAATGGGTGCCAGCCCACTGCCGCAACCGAGCGCGATGAAATGCGCGGGATGCGCAAAAAGAAAACGTGGGCCTGGGCGCGCGACGCTAGCCAAAGTGATCAAACCCCCCTAGATTCGTGCCGGTCGGAAAGCGATAAGGTGTGCCGCCCGAATTCTCGAATTCCAATCCGCGGCCCGCTTCGATCATGCCAATACGCGCGAGTGCCACGCCGGCCTCGCGACCTGCGCGCTGCACCGCTTCTTGCAAGTCGGGCGGCGCCGTAAAGCACAGTTCATAGTCATCCCCCCCTGCAAGCAGGCAGTAGAGGCGCAACGCTTCGGGTTGGCGTGAAAGAAATTGCGATTGCGGTACCGCATCGACGCTCACGCGCCCGGCCACACGCGAGGCCGCAAGAATATGACCCAGATCGCTTGCCAAACCGTCGGAAATATCAATCATGGCTGTTGCGATGCCACGCAAATCGCGTCCCAGGGCCAAACGCGGGATCGGTCGCTCGAGGGCATTGATGGCCTGCTGGTGGGCCTCGTCGGGAAGAACCACGGCACCTTGTCGGACACGCAATCCGAGCGCCGCACTGCCCAACTCGCCGGAAACCCAGATGTCATCGCCGACTTTCGCACCGGCCCGCCTCACTGCGGTGCGAAGCGGCACTTCGCCATACACTGCAATACAAATGTTGAGCGGCCCTGAGGTCGTATCACCCCCGACCAGCTCGCATGCATAGCGCGCAGCACAGTCGTACAGCCCGTCGCTAAACGCTTCGAGCCAATCCTCATCGGCAGCCGGCAACGCCAATGCAAGCGTAAATGCCATGGGTTCCGCGCCCATGGCTGCAAGGTCGGAAAGATTCACAGCCAGGGATTTCCATCCGAGGGCGGCCGGCGCGACATCGGACAGGAAATGGCGCCCGCACACCAGCATATCGGTCGAGATGGCGAGTTCATGTCCCGGACGTATTGCCAGCAACGCGCAATCGTCACCCACACCGAGCGCAGCGCGTTTCGAAGGTCGCGAAAAATACCGTTCGATGAGGTCGAACTCTCCCATGCGAGAGGCCCGATCGCTAGCGCCGTGCGCCCGAGGTAACTTCAGGCCCGCGCAGATCCGAGGCGACCTTATCCAAGACGCCATTGACATAGCGAAATCCGTCAGTGCCGCCAAATGACTTGGTCAATTCCACCGACTCGTTGATGACCACTTTGTACGGAATCTCGATGTGATGCGCAAGTTCATACGTGCCAATCAGAAGCACGCCATGTTCGACGGGCGAGAGCTCCTCGATCTTTCGATCAAGGTGGGGCGCAATATGACCCCGTAACGTCTGCGCCTCACGCATGGCACCATTCAGAAGCACTGAAAAATGCGCCGCGTCAGCTTTCTCGAAGCCCACTGTCTCGCGCATGTGCATCTCGATCGCTGCAGCATTCGCACCCCCTTCGTCGCCGGACAGGAGCCATTCGTAGAGTCCCTGCAAGGCCAATTCGCGCGAGCGCCGCCGCGCGGTTCGCGCCCTTCCGCGAGCCGGAACGGGCGTATCACCTTTGCCACCCCGCGATGGGGCAACATTCGGGCGCTCAGTCATCGTCGCCATCTTCGAGAAGGTCATCGTCATGCGAAAGAGGTTCTAGAAGGCTGCCCAGGTTTGCCATCTCGATGGCCACGCGCGCGGCATCCGCACCCTTCTCGCGCATGCGTGCCTCGGCCTGGGCCAGCGTATCGGTGGTCAAGATCGCATTCGCCACCGGTATTCCGAACTCAAGCCCAACGCGCGCAACGCCGGCTGCACTCTCGCGCGCGACCAGTTCGAAATGAAAGGTCTCACCGCGGATCACCGCTCCCAGTGCGATGAGTGCGTCGAACTGCTCGGACGCCGCCATCTGTTGCAGCACGAGCGGTATTTCAAGGGCGCCCGGAACCGTAACAATCAGAACGTCCTCTTCCGCAGCACCCAGGTGCATCAGCTCGGTGACGCACGCGTCGCGCAAAGCATCGCCCACCTCGGGATTAAAGCGTGCCTGAACAATCCCGACGCGAATGCCACTGGCGTCGAGATCCGGCTCGATCGGCTCTATCCTCATGATGATGCATCCTCCTCAGCATAACCGCTGACGCGTAAATCGTAGCCCGCCATGGACGGCATCTTGCGCGGCTTGGCGAGCAGTTTCATCTTCCCCACGCCCAAATCGCGCAGAATCTGGGCGCCGATGCCATAGGTACGTAAATCCATCTTCGATTTGACAGGAAGGCGAGGCGCCTGGCCGCTCTTCGTGCGCCCGGCCAGTGCGGCAAATTGGGCGAACAACCGGTCCGCGGATTCGTCGCAATTGAGCAAAACGAGAACGCCCCGCTCGGCCTTTCCGATGGCCTCGAGCGCGCGATGGACCGTCCAGGAGTGCGTGCTCACGCCGACATCGATCAAATCAAGGATCGACAACGGTTCGTGGACGCGCACCAAGGTTTCATGCTCGGGATCGATCGTGCCGTGCGAGAGCGCGAGATGGGGCGAGCCACTGGGTTTGTCGCGATAGGCGACGGTATCGAAGGGGCCGAAGACGGTATCGAGGACACCTTCTGCCACCCGTTCGATCAAGCTTTCGTTGGCGCTACGATAGTGAATGAGTGCGGCAATGGTCCCGATCTTCAATTCATGCTTTTGCGCGAAATCGATCAGATCCGGCAGACGCGCCATGGTGCCGTCATCTTTGAGCACCTCGCAAATCACCGCAGCCGGTGTCAGGCCCGCCAGCGCCGCCAAGTCACATCCGGCTTCGGTGTGACCCGCGCGCATGAGCACGCCACCCGGCTGCGCCTGCAGCGGAAAAATATGGCCCGGCTGCACGATGTCCGAGGAACTTGCGTTGCGCGCAACCGCTGCTTGCACGGTACGCGCCCGGTCCGCCGCGGAAATGCCGGTCGAGACCCCTTCTGCAGCTTCGATCGAAACCGTGAAATTGGTCCCATGCTTGGTGCCGTTACGCGTCACCATCAGGGGGAGAGCCAATTGGCGGCAACGTTCCTCGGTCAAGGTCAGACAGATCAGCCCTCGCCCGTATTTCGCCATGAAGTTGATCGACTCGGGCGAGACGAAGTCAGCCCCCAGAACCAGATCGCCTTCGTTTTCACGGTCTTCCTCATCGATGAGAATGACCATGCGGCCGGCGCGGAGCTCCGCGATGATTTCGGGGATGGTGGAAATCGACATGACAGCCAAGGGCGCTAAAGAGATAGCGCAGGAGAGTCGATTCTAACAGGGTGCGCTCGGCCGGGCCGTATGTCCCTGTCAAGGACCGGGCCATCCCGGTATCGCAGCCCTCTCTCGATGCTCGAAAAGGACGACACCCCTTTTTTTGAGATCGGTTAACGCGAGCCCATATGGGTATCACCGAAAATGTGCGCCGAGCCGCTCGGCAAGCAGCGCCAGTACTGTTCCGGTGCTGCGACTTGCCCCCCTTGGGCGTTCGCGGCATGCCACGCCCAACGCGGGTCATACAGCATCGCACGCGCCAAAGCGACGCAATCAGCCTGCCCGTTGGCCAGAATCGCTTCGGCCTGCTCCGAGGTCGTGATCATGCCTACCGCAAATGTGGGTATTTCGACCGAGTGCTTGATGGCTTGCGCGAATGGCACCTGATAGCCCGGTCCCAGCGCGATTTTCTGCCGCGGCGAAATACCGCCGCTGGACACGTCGATCCAATCGCAGCCATGTTGCTTGAGTTCGAGGCAGAACGCCGTGCTTTCTGCCAGGTTCCAACTGGGAACGTCTTCATGTTCGAGCCAGTCCGTCGCGGAAATTCTCACCCCCAGCGGAATATCGATGCCGAGCGCAGCGCGCACGGCATCGAATACTTCCAGCGGAAAACGCATTCGATTTACGAGTGATCCACCGTATTCGTCGTCGCGCCGGTTGGCAACCGGCGAAAGGAACTCGTGCATCAGGTAGCCGTGAGCACAATGCAATTCGACGGCGTCAAAACCGAGGCGCTGCGCCCGTCGCGCAGCGGCGACGAATGCCTCGCGCGTCGCCGCCAATTCGTCACGTGACATGGATCGCGGAGGTGACTCGTGCGGCGAATGTGCGATGGCGGAAGGTGCGCACGGCATCCAACCTCCGTCGCCCGGGGCAATGAGCTGCCCCCCGTCCCAGGGTACCTGGCTCGAGCCTTTGCGCCCCGCATGCGCCAACTGTATGCCGAGCCGGATGGGCGAGAGTTCACGAATCAACTGGACGACGCCCTGCAGCGCCCTTTCATTCGCGTCCGACCAAAGACCCAGGCATGCCGGGGTAATACGCCCTTCGGGCGTGACGGCCGTGGCCTCTACAAAAAGCAGCCCGGCGCCACCGATGGCAAGGCCGCCCAGATGCACGCTATGCCAGGGTGATGCGCAGCCATCGTGCGCAGAATACTGGCACATCGGGGAGACGATGATGCGGTTGGCAAGCTGGGTTGCGCGCAAGGAAATTGCATCGAACAGTCGTGTCATGGCGTTATCGTAAGATGGAAAAGCTGGACTTGGGTCGTTGCGAAGGCGAATCAACAGTATCTCATCGCGATAGCGCGCGTTGGAAGAGCACTCTCACCGATTTGGCCCGCACCCCGCGCCACCGTCCGGCTGCGGATGGTGCGCGGATTCGAGAAATCGGCATTCTCGATCATCCGGCGGGGGTCGAAGGGCGTGCGGCCAATATTCGTTCTGTGTAGCGGGCAATCAGATCGGCCTCGAGATTGACGCGATCTTCAGGTATGAGTTTTCCGAGAGTCGTCGCAGCAAGCGTATGTGGGACGAGGTTGACCGAAAATTCCGTCGCCGATTCTCGATCGACGACGCGATTGATGGTCAGGCTCACCCCATTTACGGCGACCGAACCCTTGGAGGCGAGATACTTCCCCATCGAAGAAGGCGCACGAACGACCAGCTCACACGACGTTCCTACGGACTCCATGCTCATCACCACGCCGAATCCATCCACATGTCCTGAAACCAGATGTCCGCCTACGAAATCGCACATGCGAAGTGCTTTTTCCAGGTTGACCTCTCCCGGTTGATCAAGACCTACGGCCTTTGACAGGCTTTCTTGCGACACATCGACATAAAAGTGCGTATCTGTCCTGACGGCAACCGTCATGCATGCGCCGTTGATCGAAATGCTGTCCCCGATTGCCACGTCATGGAGCGGCAGAGAGCGCGCCGCGATGGTGAGCGTGACGCCCGCCTGCCCGCCATGGGTCTTGACCGCTTCGATGGATCCGATCGCTGCGATGATACCGGTGAACATTCAGTCGACTCCTTCTGTTTGCGCATCTTCGAAGCGCGCCCGGATCCTCAGATCCGGGCCAATTCTCTCGACTTCATGGAAAACAAGGCGCAAGCGTTTCGCCAACGACTCCACTGCGGGCAAACCGATCATCGGCTGACCTTGTCCCAAAAGGCACGGTGCCAGATAGATCAAGAGTTCATCCGCGCAGCCCTCGCGGATCAAAGAGGCGTTCAAGCGGTTGCCCGCCTCCACATGGAGTTCGTTGATACCGCGCTTACCCAGCTCGAACATCAGAACGGGCAGGTCGACCTTTTTATCAGCGTTCGGCAAAAAAAGGAGTTCGCAGCCGCGGTCTTCGAGTTCCTGTGCCTTCTGCGCGTTGGCGTGGGCATAAGCGATCCACACCGGGCTGCCGGTACCGGCAGAGCGCACCAGGCGCGAACCCAAATCCACTTCGAGGCGGCTATCAACCAGAATCCGGGGCGGCTGGCGCGTCGTCGGCACGAATCGGACATTCAGAAGCGGATCGTCATGGTGCACCGTTCCCACGCCACTCAAGATCGCGCAAGCGCGCGCGCGCCACACGTGCCCGTCGCGACGCGCAATTTCGCTCGTGATCCACTTGCTCTGACCGTCGGTCAGTGCGCTCTGACCGTCGATGCTGACTGCGAGCTTTAGCCACACCCAGGGTCTTTTCCGGGTCATGCGCGACACGAATCCGAGATTCAGTTCGCGCGCTTCCTTCTCAAGCAGGCCACAACGGACCTCAATGCCGGCTGCGCGCAAGATTTCGAAGCCCTTGCCAGAGACCAGCGGGTTCGGGTCTTCCATGGCGGCGACGACGCGACTGATACCGGCATCAATTAACGCATTGACGCACGGCGCGGTACGTCCAAAGTGGCTGCAGGGTTCGAGGGAAACGTAAGCGGTCGCACCATGGGCATCGCGGTTCCGCGACCGTACGTCGTTCAGGGCTTCAAGTTCCGCATGATTCTGGCCCGCCGGCTGGGTAAAGCCCTCGCCGAGGATGACGCCGTCGCGCACCAGGACACATCCGACGCGCGGATTGGGCGTCGTCGTATAGAGTCCACGCTCGGCCAACTCGAGCGCGCGCTGCATGTAGTCGTGATCGTCAGCAGAAAACATCGAGGGAAAGGGTCGATCCCGACCGCTTTCAAGGTTCCATGAGCCTCAATGTTACTCGACCCGTGGCCAAGCGGCCGCAGACACTTCCAAAGAGGTGCACATTGGGCGCATGCCGTTTCTGCAAACGCCGTCGTCGAACAGACTATAAGCGCGCTTATTATCTCGGTTCGTCTACGGCCAGCAGGTCGGATTCGCAGTCGGAGGGGAAGTGGTTTCCGCACCCGTTGAGTCGGCAATAAGAGTTCCACAGACCGCGTCCGCCACCACCGGTGTCGCCGTGATCCTGACGCATTGCGTCAGGGGCGATGCACCGCAAGCCGCAGCGACGAGCGTATAGGAACCGGGGCTTACGCCGTCGGACGCCGAAGTCTGCATGAAAGTGGACGGAAGGCCCGTCATGGGCGGATAGGCGACGTAGGTGTTGTTCAAACTGTAATAGCGCTCTTCGGCTTGCAATGAACTCAGGATGGCCGATTTGCCCTGGGCGCGGCGACCTTGCAGAACCGAATTTTGATAAGCCGGGTAAGCAATCGACGCAATAATGGCGATGATTGCGACCACGATCATCAGCTCGATAAGCGTAAATCCAGCGGGGCGTGGTCGCACCCCGATCCGAGGGCTGCCGGCCGCCAAAAACGGGCTAAAGAATCGTTGGCACACGTCAATCTCCCTGTGTGTGACGCTATTTAATGACGCGCACGCTGTACGCCGTACGGGGGCCCGTAGTCGGAGCGCCCGGCGTGACCTCGGTCAATGTCACCTGGACCGTCTGTCCAGATTTGATTTGAGCCAGTGAGTTCAGCGCCTGACCGTTCGGCCCGATAACACCGGCCCCCGAGGCGAGGCTCATAGTCACCCCGTTAATTTGAAACGTCCCCGCATCTCCATTGACATTCATGATGGTGCCGGTGACTTGGAAGTGCGTCGGGGCGTGACCCGCCCCACCGTTGCCAGGCGCCGCGGCGCTCGGCGAAGAAGTCGTGAAGGCAGAACCCGCGGCGGTACCGTTGGGTGCGCCGGCCACCGCGATTGCCTGTGCGGCGACGGGCAGCCCTCCCAAAAGGGCCCAAAGAAGAGGAGAGATGAATAGACGTAACATGGTCGGCCCCTATTTAAGTTGTTGCCACGAAACGCGTCCACTTTGAGTGGAACCCGACGTTTCCAGGATCCCTTTGAGGGTGTTGGCAGTGCCACCCGTACTACTGCCATTGGACTGGCCCATGTACTTCCACTCCAGATGCTCTTTCCCGCCAGCCGAGTTGCTGGCGCCCATGCTCATGATGCTCGGGCTGGACAACACACCGTTAGACTCCACGGCACCGGGGTACGCGCCGCCCGGCACGATATCCGCAATGTTGATGGCGCCGTCCCCGTTCACGTCAAAAACCGGGTAAGGCAAGGAGTTCCCAGAATAGGCGTCCAGGTCGAATGTCCAGCTTTTACCGCCGGCATTGCAAGGCGTATTGTCGGGAACGGTGCTGTTGAAAATCACCTTGCCGTTCTCTAGTTTGGGAGTGGTCACTTGCCGTTCACCCAAGCTTGGCAGATCGATATACCACCCCTTGTAGGTCGCTAAAAACGCGCTGTCCTGACCGGGGTAGTTATTGCTAAAGACCCGATACGACGTCGTGCCAACGGTAGGCGTACTCACAACGCTTTGCTGCAATAGACCGGCAGTGGCGGGACTGGGCCCAATGGTGTAATTGGTCGAGCCGTCGTTAGGATCGTAGATTCCGTAGAAGCTTTGAGTCGCTATCGAAGTCTCATCGGGAATGGTGAAGTAAGATCCCGTGCCAAAGTAGATCATGTAGCCGGTCAAGGCCCCGTTCGCCGGCTTGCCAATTTGCATGTGCTCGGTCATGGATTGCCCCGGGCGCAAGTTTCTGACGAAAGGTGCCGGTAAACCTCCTGAGGTGAACGCAACCTTCCACGCGGCCGGATCCGTGCTGGTGACATCGAATTTCCAGATATTGCCCAAAAGATCGCCTGCGTAAATGAAATCGGCTTTGTTGTCACCATTGACGTCGATCGCGGCCGGCGTGTTGAGGCCGTTGGGCGACCCATTGGCGTCGCGCGCCATTTTGGTATTGATTTTGCGAATCAATTGGCCCGTTTGGAGATCGACGATATAGAGCATCGCATAGCCGCTCGAGTTTTGGGCTGCGCCATCGGCGACCGTGTTGTTGTAGCCATTACCGAACACCGCGACCCACCTGTTATTGTTCATCTTGACGATGATCGGATTTCCGTAGGTCAGCCCCAAGCCATATTTGGTCGTCGCATCCAGCGTATCGGGATCGGGCGCGGCATCGTCGGTATCGTCGTACTCCCAAAGGACCGTTTGCGCCGCATTTCCCTCAGAAAAAGCGCCCGGATTGGTGATATCGAGCGCATAGACACCTCGACCACCTGGACCAAAACCACCCACCAATACGGTATGCCAAGCGCCGCCAAAGAAGGCGTCACCCGTAATGGGCGAACCATCGACGTAATAGTGATGGCTATAGTTCAACAGCATCAGCTGGTTCAAACTGTTGGTCTTATAGAAGGCACTTGGCACGTAGGCCAGGGTCTCCAGACCATTGGTTGCGTTAAATCCATGCAGCATCCCATCGTTCGCACCCACGTAGAGCATCGGCTGGCGGTTCAGATGGGCCTGCACAAACGCTGAATAAGGCGCGGCCTCCATCGAATCAGGATAGTAAAACGGAGGACTTGCGACATAGGTTGGCGCCGAGTCGATGATGTCGCCCAAAAGAAAATTGCTGTTACGAAGCCGGAAAAACGGTGGCCCGCTGGCGCCTCCAAAACAAACCCCGCTGGGATCGCATTCGTTCGCGCGCGAACCCCTCAACCATGCCACGCGATTTGCGCCATAGCCATCCACAACCCCACCACCGTTCAAATTCAAGTCGGCAATCTGGCTTGGATCCAGTTCGGTCGGGCTGGGTGCCGCCGGATTCGCAGGCCAGCGAAACGCAATACCTTGCGCGCCTTGCGCGGCTGAGGGCTTCAACGTCAAGATGGTGCGCCCGGTTGGTGCGGTGGCGTTCAGAATCGTGCTCGCGTCCCAGATCGCGGTACCCGTCGATCCATCGGGGTTCAAGGGGAGATCGAACAGCTGCCCGTACCAACCGATGGTATTAAATTGCGCCTGATAGATGTCGGCGCCCGTTTGAAGAGTGCTACTATTTAACGACACTGCCGAGGCCGACCCGATCTGTTGCACGATGTCCTGCACGATCGAAGCGATCGCGTTCTGAAAGGTCGTCGGATCCGTGGCGAGGTAAGCGTTTGCGGTCAACCCGGCCACCGCAAAGCTGTTCATGAACCCAATGGCGTTGACGTTGGCCACCGTATCCCCTAATCCCAGAATATATGTCGGTATCGGGAACGAGCCGTCGGGCGCGGGACCCGTCAGACCGGTCACTTTCACGTCGCAGGCGGTGGTGGTCCCGGCGAGACATTTAATCGGCGCAATCGTGGCATTCACGGCAGTGGCCCCTACCGGGTATGGATAGACGCCTCCGTCCGGGGCCGCGGTGGGCAGTCCGTCGGTAATCAACATGACAAAATTCTTTTGGCACGAGAGCGTTATCGGACTCGGGTTGCCTCCTAAGGTCCCGCTAAAATACTTCGCCGCGGTCTGCAGAGTCCCCGGCAAAGGCGTACTCACCGCTGCGTTCTTGAGTTCTGGCGTGCCCAATATCGTGGTCGAATTGCCCATGTCCCTCATGAGCCGGTTAAAGTGGGTTTGTATAGGCGAGCCCTCGAAGATAATCGGTTCAACCAATTCGCCCTGGCCATTGATACTGCCGTCGTAGCCCACCGCGCGATGATAGTAAAACTGGCGCGTGACCGGAGGCACAGTCGTGTCCTTTGGCAAAAAGCCCGAGTCCGTTGCAGAGAAGCCGACAGGTTGGCAACAAGGTAGAGCCCGGGTGTTGAAGTCGCTATTGGTCCAGGATGTTGGACTGGAAGGATCACGGTTAGCGTACAAGAAGTAGCTC
>Ga0208357_1000484_pt1 | contig 32441 bp, 30 predicted proteins | sample NGESurdeep092012_6_FD_184487 | JGI IMG/M metagenome (GOLD analysis project Ga0208357, IMG submission 184487) | Arctic peat soil microbial communities from Barrow, Alaska - NGEE Surface sample F52-2 deep-092012 (SPAdes) | ecosystem: Environmental > Terrestrial > Soil > Wetlands > Peat ...
TCATCGTCACTGTCGATGCCATCGGGCGACAACGTGACGACGAGAGGTCATCACGGAAAGTGTCTAGGCCGTCATCATTATGTCTGGCTGACAACACTCTCGCAAGCATTTGACCGGCTCTGGTCTTGCAAGTCTCTTGCAGGACGATGAGACTTAATCTGATCGACTTCTTCCAACGGGATCCACCGTCCCTGTTCCAGCCGGCGAGCTAGGAGTACCTCCACTTCCTCCTTCCAGCGAGCCGCATCCTCAAGGGTGGGAAGCAGTTCCCAGTATTGGAGCCATGCGGCCAGTTCGAGTGCGTCAGACTTCCTGCAACCGGATAGCGCAGCAAGCGGCTCACCGTCTCGGAAGAGGAAATAGCGCAACCACTTCCGCTGAACATTTAGCCTCGTCACCTGAAAACGATCGTGCGTAAGGCTGATTTTCTTGAGGTCGACCTGAATTGCATCGCTCCCAAACACGACTAGCCAGTCTCTGCCAGACAACTCTTGTCGATCCATGGGTCTTCTCAAATCTCCGATGACACGATGCCCTGCGCCTTTGCTAACAATCTATGGCCTCTCACCAGGAAAATCCTTAGAAAATCACGCATGAGAGGTCAGTGGCGCGATGGTGCAAAGATGACGATCATGAAAACACCCGAACGCATCGGTTTCCTAAGCCAATGCATCGTGCTCTTGCGGACCAACCCAAACTGCGGATTCCATTGACGTTACGGGGATAAGCAGATGCAATCTAATGGATCGGATTCACGGTGATACCTCACTATGCGGCACCATTCTCGACAAAAGGGGTGCTGAATGGGTGCTGAGTTCATCGCGGTAGGTTGATCAGCCATGAAAAGTTGACGCAAATGATCTTGATGGCATCGAGGCCAATCAAGCCGAAGGCGAGCTATTCCAGACTGAGCTGACAATTGGGCCTTAGTTGGACTCGTAACAGGGGCACTTCGCGGCTCCTTTCGGTCGCTAGTGCGCACCTCAACTCTTCCTTCAAGATGGGCCGGATTGGCTTTCAATTTGGTTCACAAGCGCTGCGTTACAAAGGGGGCTTCGAAATTCCAATGAATCCCTAGGCACCCGACCGATGGGTTCTCGTCCTCTGACCGTTTGATCCCCCAGCGCGACTCAGGTTTCGCTTCGCGTAATTGCATCAATAATGACGGGGCGAGTTCTTCTATGACATGCTTTGAGAATGAGTACAGACATGAGCACACTCTTAAGTGACTTGGTGGCCAAAGCGTTGGATCGTCAGGTACCGACGAAGGAACAGGCGCTGAAACTGCTGGCGACCAGTGATGATGATCTGCTGGATGTTGTGGCCGCCGGTGGACGTGTGCGAAGGCACTTCTTTGGCAATCGAGTCAAGTTAAATCTCATCATTAACATGAAGAGTGGTCTTTGCCCGGAAGACTGCTCTTACTGTTCGCAGCGCAGTGGCTCGAAGGCTGACGTTCTCAAGTACAATTGGATTAATCCTGTCGCGGCGGCAGAGACCGCCGATCGAGCGGTTGCAGGCGGGGCAAAACGGGTGTGCCTCGTGGCGAGTGGCCGTGGCCCGACTGATCGAGACATCGGACGCATTGCCGAGACGGTGTTAGCCATCAAGGCTCGTCATCCGCAAGTCGAAGTGTGCACGAGTCTCGGACTTTTGACGACCGAGCGAGCCCAGCGATTGCTCAACATTGGCGTTCACGCATACAACCACAATCTCAACACAAGTGAGGCGAATTATCGGGAGATTTGCTCGACTCACACTTTTGCCGATCGCGTCGATACCGTTGGGGTTGCCCGCGACGTCGGACTCTCGCCGTGCTCCGGAGCGATTTTCGGTATGGATGAGAGCGATGAGGACATCGTCGATCTCGCCTTTGATCTTCGAAAGCTCAACCCGGACTCGATACCGATTAATTTTCTCATCCCTTTTGGGGGCACGCCGATGGGTGGTAAATGGCAGTTAACTCCCCAACGTTGCCTTCGCATTCTGGCGCTTTATCGATTTTTCTTCCCCGACGTAGAAGTTCGCATTGCTGGTGGGCGTGAGATTCACTTGCGAAGTCTGCAAACTCTCGGACTTCATCTCGCTAACTCAATCTTCTTGGGCGACTACCTGACCAGTGAAGGGCAGGCTGCAATTCTCGACCTCGAATTGATCACTGATGCAGGATTTGTTGTGGAGGGTCTTGAGGAAGCCACTTTGCCGTCGTCGCGACAAGAACTGGTGACGCTAAGACGTAGAGGACCAGGAACCGAAGCTCCCGCTAACGCATGATTTCCGTACCTCCAGCATGAGCCACTTGAGTTCGACTGCGTGGAACGCGGCGTCTCCTAGCCACTAGTGCGGTCAGATATCGATGTTGAGTCACGATGACCGGCGGGATACTTTGAGTTTGCGAGAACGACTTTCGCTCGCTTCGCGAGATGGTTCACGATCGAGGAAGTACTGGCGTTCGGTGAGGGTGTCCCTGTGTCGTTCTATGGGTCCACAAATAAGGCGCTACAGCTCGTCGGTCTCGATCAGAACCCCACGGACGAGCTCTCTGAGGAAATTTACCACGGCCGATGTGAATTCGTCATTTCGGTCGCCGGCGATCATATGAGCGGCGCCTTCGACAGTCACCACCGTGATGTCGCTAATACGGGCTGACAGTTCATCGACGCCTTCTTGGGTGACGATGTCGCTCATTTCGCCTCGCACAAGGAGTGTGGGGACGGAGATGTTATCGCTCGCCACCTCGAGGAGCCCCGAGAGCCGATCTGGCATGACTTCGGTACGGCCACGGTCGATAATCCTCGGATCCCAATGCCAGTACCACCGATCGCCGCGTTGACGAAGGACCTTCTTTAGTCCGTCCAAGTTCGTAGGACGCGTGCGGTGGGGCGTATAGGCCGCAATCGCGGCAGCCGCTTCCTCCAGCGACGTGAACCCACTGATGCCGGACTTCATGAAGTCGGCGATGCGCTGGACTCCCGTGAGGTTTGCGCGGGGCGCTATATCCACCAGGACCAGCGCCGACGAGACAGTCCGATCGCTCGTCCCTTCGGCGAGGATCGCCGCGATGCCGCCGAGCGACGCACCGACCAGGACTGGTGGTCGACCGAGCTGATCGACGACGGCAACGCAGTCGGCGCAGTATGCCGTGAAGGAGTAGTCGCCATTTTCGGCCCAATCACTATCGCCATGTCCCCGAAGGTCCAGGGCGATCGTCCGCCATCCTTCGGCGGCGACACTCTCGGCGGTCGATCCCCAGGCGTGCCGAGTCTGTCCTCCACCGTGGAGGAACAGGACGGGCCATGCGTCAGGCTCTCCTCGAGCGTCACCGACTAACTGCAAACCCTCGAACCCTTGGAAAACCAATCGTTGAGCTTCCACGGCTCTCAGCATAAACAGATTGTTGACCAGCCCGGTTGGGGAAGCAAAACTTCCTAGAGTCGGAGTCGTGCAGTGACGTCATTGTGCCGAACGACACTTTTCGACAACTCGTCACCAAGTCGCCCGTTAGCGTGCTACTCGCGCCCGCCATCGACGTAGACGCGCTGGCCAGTGACGTAGCGTGAGCCGTCGGACACCATGAACCGCACTACGTCCGCCACGTCCTCGGGCTGACAGACACGGCCGAAGGGAAGAGTCGAGGCGAGTACGTGGATATCCTCGGCTCCGGTGGTCGCCTTGACGAGTCGTCGACCCATGTCTGTATCAACGATGCCCGGCGCCACTACGTTGACGTGGATTCCGTGGCGCGACTCTTCCTTGGCCAACGTGAACGCTAGCGCCTCCAGCGCGGCCTTGCCCATGTTGTACGGCGCGCCATTGGCGCCGTTGAACTTGGTGGTCACACTGGAGATCATCACGATGTCACCGCGATCGAGTGCGCGCATCCCTGGGACTATGAGACGGCAGAGGTGATGGGCACCTACGGCGTGGATGCCGAGGATCCGCGTGACTTCCTCGGGATTTGAGTCGGCGACCTTGCGCCCGCGGCTCGCCACACCAGCATTGTTCACCAGTATGCCAATGGGTCCGAGTTGACTCTCGACTGCCCTTACCATCGCCTCGTCGTCGTCGGCCGACTCGATATTGGCCCGGACCGAAATCGCTCGTCGACCGAGATCGCGTATGCGTTTGACGGTCTCGAGCGCGCTCTCTTCGTCGTTGACGAAGTTAATCGCCACGTCCGCGCCATCTAGAGCCAGACCTATTGCAATTCCTCGACCGATACCTCGACTTCCACCGGTTACCAACGCTACGCGTTCATCCAATGACATCGGGCTCCTTTTCGATCGAGGTCCGCCTATTAGACGACTGAAGACTACCTCGTTGCTAGTGAATCCTTTGGACAACCCAAATGCGGATGTTACCGACACGTTACTTCGACGATGGACGACTACTAACAGGAGTCCTCGGCCTGCCACTCGACGGCGAGGTCGATGTTGTTACTGATCCACAGCGGCCGTTCTGCGCCAATTGGCCTGATTCAACGTTGCAAAACCTCGGTGGTCGACGCACTAGAACGTTGGGGTCTTCCACGGTGGCCAATTCACGGGAAGATCGTTCGGGACAAGGCTCGTGAAGTGAGATGGGCGCTTTTCCAAAAAACTCTCGACGCCCTCGAGAGCCTCGGGACCCACGGTCATCTCGGCGATTAGTGCGGACTCGTATCGGTGCGAATCCATCGGATGGGCTTCGGTGAGGCCGCGCCAGAGCAGCTGGCGTATTAGAGAAATCGCCAGCGGTGACGTCTTAGTGACCAACTCCTCGGCAATGGCATGAGCAGCAGCCATGAGGTCCTCCGGGTCATATAACGCAGAGACGAGTCCGGCGACCAAGGCGTCGTCGGCGCTCACGAGCGAGCCGCTGAGAGTCCATTTGAGTGCTGTGCTGATACCTACGACACGCGGAAGAAACCACGACGAACAGCCTTCGGTGACGATGCCTCTTCGTGAGAAGACGAAACCGAATTTGGCGGTAGTCGATGCGATCCGAATGTCGCACGGGAGGGTGAGCGTGGCTCCTAGTCCCACCGACGCCCCGTTAATCGCGGCAATCGTCGGCTTTGTCATGTCAAAGATCCGTAAGTTCAATCGTCCGCCGGTGTCTCGTATAGTGGCGACGCCGTTATGAAATTCGGTCGCTGGGGTGAAGGCTTCAGGTCCGTCAGAAAGATCCGCGCCGGCGCAAAAACCTCGGCCCGCGCCGGTGAGGATAACGACGCGAACATCGCTGTCAGCATCGGCGAGATCGAGCGCGCAGAATAATTGGGATGTCATCTCATTGTTAATGGAGTTGAGTTGATCCGGACGGTTGAGCGTGATGACCACTACTCCGTCGCACACCTCGTACTTGATGAAGCTGAACTGAACCATACGTCACCTCGAGCAGTCGGCGAGCCAGCGTGGACTATGCTCGCGACCAGAGTTTAGAGTGAAACATCGCGTGGTCTTTCGCGTGACGTCGCCGGCGCTTGGCACCGTTGGCCAACGCGATGCCACTGTCGCAGCGGTGCTTGCCTATTCGGGTCTGTGGCGTGGCCGAATAATATTGTCCTCACGACCCTATTTTCACGACTCCCGACCACGGTAACCATTCGATGGAAAGGATCCAATGGCGTCGACTGTTGGGGGGGGAGGCCGCAATCAATATCAGCTACTTCGGCGGGCAGGACCAGACGGGATTCCACGCCTCCATCGGGTACTCAATGCTCGGTGCCGGCCGGCTACTTCCATGGTCTAAGTGGATAGTGTCTCACTGTCGACGAGACCCTACTCGGCGGTAACACCGAGCACTTCGCTTTTCACCGACTATTGTTTGGTTGAATAGGGCCGTCGTGCGCGCGAGCGCTCCACTGAATCGCGGGCGAAATACGGTCGCCAATGAGACCAGCAAACCCCGGAGACGCCGTGGACGATTCGAATGTCACCCAACCTTTGACAGCCCCGTCAGAGTTGGCGCCCATTCGTGCCCACGAAGAATTGAACTGGATTGCCCTTGAGCTATACCTCCGCTCGCACATCGACGGTCTCGACGGACCATTCCAGGTTCTCCAGTTCCCAAACGGATCGGCCAATCTCACCTACCTCGTCTCGTTGGGCGATCGCCGACTGGTCTTGCGCCGACCGCCATTCGGCCGGTTGGCGCCCGGTAGCCACGACATGGTGCGCGAATACAAGGCGCTCTCGGAACTTTGGCGCCAGTTCGACAAAGCACCGCGGGCGTACCTGCTGTGCCAGGACCATAATGTCATCGGATCGGACTTCTTCGTGATGGAGTATCGGGCGGGTGAGGTCATCTGGGGCATCATTCCGTCATCGATGCTCCATCACGAGAAGGTCGGGCGCCGCATCGGCTTCGCCGTGATCGACGCGCTCGCCGAATTGCATCAAGTCGACCCGAGCGCTTGCAATCTCGAAGATCTCGGTCGACCCGACGGGTACGTCACTCGACAGGTGGCCGGCTGGCGAAAACGTTGGGCGGCGGTTGCGACCGAGGAGAACGACAAGCTCATGTCCGCTCTCGGCGTGCGCTTGGACCAGACTCAGCCCGATTCTACACGCAGTGCAATTCTGCACAACGACTACAAGATTGACAATTGCCAATTCGAATCGGGGAATCCCGACAATGTCAAATCTATTTTCGACTGGGACATGGCAACCCTCGGCGATCCACTGATGGACCTGGGCACGGTTCTCAACTATTGGCCCGACCCAAGCGACGTCGAGGGCAACAAACCAATCTACCCCGAAGGCACCGACCAAATGGGCTTGCCCTCGCGGGCCGAGGTCGTCGAGCGCTACGCATCTCAAACCGGAATCGATGTAATCGACCTATCTTGGTTCGAAGGTTTCGCATGTTTCAAAACCGCGGTCGTCCTTCAACAGCTTTACGTCCGCTTCCTACGCGGTGAGACATCCGACGAGCGAATGCGCGAACGAGGGGCCCAGGTCGCGTCGGCGGCCCGACGCTCCGACATGATCCTAAGAGACGAAAATGGTGAGTCGCAACAGTGGTGATCCGAGACTGGATGCTGGGGTTAAAAGACACATCGTAATAGTCAGTGTCACGTGGTACGCATAGGAGAGGTGTGCATGAGCACAGCATCGGGTGGGATGAGCGTCGACCTCAGCGGCAAGGTGGCTCTGATTACTGGCGGCAGCCGGGGGTTGGGAAGGGCGATGGTACTTGCGATGGCTGAGTGCGGCGCCGATGTAGTGGTCTGCAGCCGAAGGATTGATGGATGCGAACACCTGTGCGAGCAGGTTCGAGTCACTTACGGTCGTCGGGCATTCGCATACGCTGCGCACGTTGGTCACTGGAACGAGCTCGATGGACTCGTGGACGCCTCCTACGCTGCCATGGGACATGTTGACATTCTCGTCAACAACGCGGGCATCTCACCCCTCTACCCGAGGCTGATTGATGTCACTGAGGAGCTTTACGACAAAGTCTTTGGAGTCAATCTCAAGGGTCCCTTTCGATTGAGCGCGTTAGTTGGTGAGCGGATGGTCGCCGACCGAGGCGGCTCGATCATCAACATCTCGAGTGTTGCGGCGGTGCGCCCGACCGCGAACGAACTCCCTTACGCGGCGGCCAAGGCCGGCTTGCACGTGATAACAAAAGGCTTCGCGCAAGACCTCGGACCGGCAGTGCGGGTCAACACGATTGTGGCTGGACCATTCCTCACCGACATCTCGAAATCCTGGGACATGAAACTCTTCAATGAGTCCGCCGCTCATTTCGCGCTGCGGCGCGCCGGTCAGCCCGAAGAGATCGTCGGCGCGGCTCTATATCTCGCGAGCGATGCTTCTAGCTTTACGACGGGATCGATCATCGTGGTCGATGGGGGAAGCTCCATTACGCGGAATTAATAAATTTGCGATGTGCGATCACTGTTCAAGGTCCCCGCCGTTGGAGGAGTGCCTTCTGACTGCGGTGGCCACCAGCAACTCTGAGTTCGATCAATTCTGAGGCTTCTCACGTGCATATTTTCGCGAGGTTACGGAGTGAACGAAGGAGACGGAAGAATGACATGGTATGAGTTACGATGTGTGGTCGCCCATAACCAGCGCTTCGAGGAGTTCGGGCGCAAATCGCCACGATGGGTGAGCTCATCAGACGTGCTGATGTCGACCCGGTCAAGGTGAGTCGGCGTGTCTGCGATAGACGTGCTGAACTCGACGTTTTCGTTTCGACGCTAGACTTTTCCACAACGGCTCCGAATTGTGCGTAAGCCGGAAACTTGATTCAGCGGCAATCCACTTCTGGAGTAGCACGAATGACGTTCAACCCATCGAATGACGAATCGATAATCGCCGGACGAACATTTGACCTTCGTGACAAGGTGATCCTCGTGACCGGCGCGTCGAGCGGTCTTGGCGCGCACTTCACCAAGGTGCTGCACAGTGCCGGCGCGACAGTTGTGGCATGTGCTCGTCGTCGTGAAAACCTTGATGTGTTGGTGCAAAGCCTCGCTCGGGCCACGACGATCGTGGCCGACCTTTCTGACCCGGACGAGCGCGTTGCGACAATCGACGAAGTGCTGGCACGTCATGGCCGCATCGACGTCCTTGTCAACAATGCAGGCATCTCTAGGAGCAGTCGGATCGAAGTTGAAACGCTGGACGACTTTACATCGGTCCTCAACCTAAACCTCACTGCGCTGTGGCACCTGTCAAAGTTGGCCGGCGAGACGATGGTCCGACAAGGTTCTGGTTCAATCGTGAACGTGGCCTCAATCTTTGGCCACGTCGCCTCTGCGCCATTGAGCCAGGGTGCCTATGTCGCGAGCAAGACGGCGGTCGTGGGACTAACCAAGGAGTTGGGCGTGCAGTGGGCACGCAAAGGGATTCGAGTCAACGCTCTTTGCCCCGGTTTCTTTCCCAGCGAAATGACGACCGAAAACGCACCTGACGAATCTAAGTCCAAAGACTTCATCTTGCGTGAGACACCAATCGGACGTTTTGGCGAACTCCGCGAGCTGGACGGTCCACTGCTACTACTTTGTAGTGAGGCAAGCAGATTTATGATTGGATCAAGCCTGATGGTAGATGGAGGTTGGAGCGCGCGTTAGTTATCGAGGGGCGGCGAGTTGTCCCCGATCGCAATGGACCTTGATCGACGAGCCCAGCAGTAAGGCCGCGGCGTAGTGGTCCATGACCACCATGACATTGCGCAAAAGTTGGATTATTCTCACTTTCATTCCGACTCAATGAGTCGTCAAATGAACCAGGGCGCCAAGAATGCCGTCCGTAGCAACTTCTCCTCCAAGCCTTCGATTTGTCACCTCCCTAGTTCTGAGAATCGAATCAATTTCATCACTCGGAACTCGAAGGCAACTTCACTCGTGGTCGCCTTCGAACTTAAGGGAAACCCGTAATCCCACCAATGGCGAACTTCGAGCACAGATCAGCAACCATTTCGGCATCAAATCCTTGCGGTCGATACCAGCGATAAGTCCAAATCATCGTGGAGAAGACGAAATTCGTCAGAATAATGGCGTCCATGGAGTCGTCGGCGTCCCCATCTTGCTGAGCTTGGCGAATAAGACGAGCAACAAACTGATTTTCTGACTTGCGGCGTGCCATGATGACGCTCCGCCTATCCTCACTCAAACGGTCGACATCGTGGTAATACACAGTGGCTCGATCAAGATTGTATAAGTTGTAAGAAGTAAGCCGACGAACGTAAATCTCTAAGCGCTGAAGAGGAGTCAGTCCGGGCATGGCTTTGACTTCTTCTAGTAACTCGTCCACTTCATCATGAACCTGAACCAATAGATTGAAGAGGAGATCCTCTTTCGTGTCGATGTAGTAGTAAAGGCTGCCCTTGAGCATTCCGAGGGCATCAGCTACATCCTGAACGGTTGTGTCAGAATACCCCTTTTCATGAAAGAGCTTCGCAGAAGCTTCAAGCACCTCATCCTGCCGCTTGCGCTCACGCTGCGCCTTCTGTTTGGTAGGTGAAGAATTTCGAATAGTTGCCATTAGATGTTTTTATTCTACACTTGCCAGCATTCTTAGTCTAAATTCTCGGGCGAATTGTCGTGTGAGCTCCTCCGTATTGGCAGGTTTAGGCGCGATACTTTGGAACACGGAGAGCAGCAACATTGAAATGAGTCAGCGCCTGTCCCGAAATGTGCTCTCGCCGGCTGCGCCTCTACAAAGGAAGCACCGTTCAGTGCTGCACATTAGTTCAACCAAACGAATGGTATATTTCAGATAAGTAGACACTTTCCGAAGATGGCATCGTCAGTGACACTTTGTGGAGAGTATTGATGAAATTGCGATGCGCGATTAACTTTCCTCAAAATCGTGGTCGGGTTTTCGACAGTCACGTCGAGCTGTTCGAACGACCACGAATTCTTTAGTTTGGTGTCCACGTTCGAAATGGAGTAATGAGCGAGAGGCGTATCCTTGTCGCGCGACCGAGCTTGGAGTTGTAAGCAGAATGAATAACTTCGAGTTAAACTCGAGCAAGCCTGCAAGTCAGGAATCGCGCCCTTCAGTCCATCTGTGGATCGTCGGCACTGAATGATTTGGAAGGGCATACGCGTCATGGCACTCATCGAGGTTCGGAGCGAGATTACTGGCAATGTGTTGCTCGTCTTAGTTGGCGTTGGTGAGATTGTTGAAGAGTTTCAGGACATGCTAATTCTTGAATCCATGAAGATGGAAATTCCTATCACTTCGCCAACTAAAGGTGCTGTAGTTTCAATTGCTACTGTGGGTGAAGTGTTACAGCAGGGCTCGGTGGTCGCAGTAATCGAGTCAGAGTAATCCACTCAGACATCGTCGCCCGGGCAGCCTACACTTTTGTGACGCTTCAAGGGATTTGTTCGCTCATGTCACTCGAGAGGGCAAAGCTACCTGACCTTCGGCAGTCAGCGTGATCTCGTTGCGCTGATTTATTGCGCTGATTTTACAAGTGACGATATTGCCTTGATCGTTCCTATTCTTGTCTATTACGACTGCCGAATACCAGGTCGCATCTCCGAGAAAATTAGGCGCCCTTAGTTGGGCATCTAGAGCAATGAGTGCGCCGTCATCTCCACACCAATCTGTCAGAACGTGTGCAGCAGCGGATATGCGTTGGCTTCCGAAATCATATTGTCTGGCCATACCGTTCTCACGAGCTAGTTCAGAGGAAAGGTGAACTGCAGTCAGACTGTCACGAATTCCCGTTCGCGCATCAATTAGACCCCCTGCCGGATGGACTCGAAGCCATGAGTAGAGCATCCGATTCGTCGCACACTGCGTTGCTCCCCAACCAAGAAGCCACCCGACGATATTTGTCATAGTGAGCGGGCCTTTGACAAGGCCCGGAAGTTCGTCACCTTGTTTTACGTCTTCCCAGTACCTGGGCTCGGCGCCGCGCCTGTTTGTACTTTCCAAGGCATATTGCGCAAGGATCCCGTTCATCTGCGCGTCACTGTAAGTGGCGAGAGGAGTGTGGGCATATTGTTTCTTAGCGAGACTGGATTGTGCACCAAAGCGCAAAATCGTTCTATAAAGCTCTCCGATGGCGCGTCCGTCACCAGCGGTAAAAGTGAAGAGTTCGGTTTGCGCAACAGTGCGCCTTTCAAACTCGCCGCGAGCCTGGACGTCATGTAACTCATGAAAGACGTTAACTTCTTCACCAACCCAGAGACGAGAATGCCAAATCCACCGATCGCCGTACCATAGACCCATGGCACCGGGCAACCACTCCTCGACCCCTGATTGACTGGGCCCCTCCTGTGGCTTTCGGACTTCCTGAGCAAAGGTATAGAGGAGCGTAGGCGGCGCGAACATTCTGCCCACATTCGAGCGCAAAGCATATTCACGATCCCACCAAAGCGGATTGTCATCGCCAACTCCGAGAGCGAAGTGCCAAACAGCATCCTCATGCGCGTGAGTAATCCAAGAGGAAAGGCTGGAGCGTATCCCAATATCAGCTCGCATAACTTCGAGAGCGTTGTCGGTTATGGAATCCATTGAAGTGTCAACCTTAAGTATCGCCATCCATCGCCGTCACGATTTTGCTGAACTGCTCCAGATCTCGGAAGGATGTCTCAAGCGATGTCGCTACGTCTACGACGAATGGGCGATCTAGTCTCGGATCAGTACACATCTTCATCGCGTCGCGAAGTTCGCCGATGTTCTCAGGGCGGGCGCTTTCACAGTTCATTGAGCGGGCTATCGCCGCGTAATCAAACGAAGCAAAGTTTGCACCAACTGCTCTCCTCCCCATGCCGTGGAGAATCCATCCGAGCGCAGAATTGTCGAATATCACCACACCGAAGCCGATGCGTTCCTGCACGGCTGTCAACAACGCATGAAGACACATCCCAAATCCACCGTCACCGCATACGGCAACGACAGAGTGAGATGGGCGGGCGAGTTTGGCGCCGAGGGCGGCGGGCACCGCATATCCCATGCCGCCACCAGATCCTGGTTGCAAGTAGCCACCCGCGCAAACGGACTTGAACCAGTGCATCATGAAGAGCCGGTTCTCTCCGGCGTCGCAGGTCACTATCGTGTTTGATGGCACCATCTCCTGGAGCACCGAGACCAATCGGTGGGGTGCCAAGGGAAATACATCAACTTCCACCTCGGGAACTAAAGGCTCGTCGTATCGATCCAGTAAGCGCGACACGCGTTCATCGGCGAGCACGCTTCGCGACTTTACGTTGCACTCCCGCTTGAGGGCGTTCATGATTATGCTTGCTTCGCCCACTAGGGCGTGATCGACCGGAAACGTCCAGCCTATGTTCAAAGGTTCAACGTCGGCTTGGATAAGTGTCTGGCGAGCAGGATTGATGAAGTTCATGTGTTGGTCCGCGGTGTCCGAAGTTCCCAGTTTGGTACCGATCGCTAGGACGACGTCAGACTCATTGACGCCTTGGATCGCGGCGGCATGTCCAAATGGTCCGATGACTCCAAGTGACAAAGGATCGGTCTCCACGATCACGCCCTTGCCGCTGGTGGTGGTTACCACCGGAGCATCCAGTTTGCGCGCCAACTCGAGAAGATCCGCGTATCCTTGGCCCAGGCGCACACCATTCCCCGCAATAATCACTGGAGCCTTAGCGGTATCGAGAGCAGTAGCGGCGGCAGTAATCGCGGCAGTGTCAATCAACTTCGAAGGACGTGGCAGATAGCCGCCGGTGGGATAAATCTTAGGAAGCGATTCGCCATCAACGGTGCCGCGTAAGGCATCGCTGTGGTAAATCACTGCGACGGGACCTGGCTCGCCCGTAAGTGCATGTTTGATGGCGAGTTGTGTTTGTTGGACCGCTTGAGCCGGATAACGCGCCACCATTACCCTTTTGGCTACACCATGAAGAGCGATTTCGGCGCTCCAGGCCCCATAATCGCCGGTACCCCCTTGATATGGTCCATGGTGGGCGAAAGCCCCACCGTCGGTCATTTCGGTCAGGATCAGCACGGGAGCGCAACCTAACAATGCTTCAAGAGTACCCTGCCCGGCATTTCCGACGATCCACTCACCTTGTCCCATGACGACGGCTAGTTTTCCCGTTAGTCGACCGTAGGCTTCGGCCGCGGCCGATCCGATCGATTCCTCGCGCACCTGCACAGTTCGGATAGTTGGATGTTCAAACAGCGCACTGAATATGCCTTGGGTGTAGCCACCGGGCATGCCGAAAACGAATTGGACGCCGGCCTCCGCGAGCACCTCCACGATGGCGGTAGTTACCCGCCGTTCTGTCACCGACGGATCAAAAGGCACCGCTACTCCTCCTCCTGGAGTCGAATTCTTGACGCAAAGAAAACATACAAATTGGTGGACCGAGTTCGGGCGTAGAAGCGCGAAGTCGACGAACTTGGCGTCCCGATGGCATCACTTGAAGGCAATGGCATTCGGAGGTGAGCCCAGCCCGCCTGGAATATTCAAGGGTGCGCTGGTCAGAAAGACCTCGTAGACGCCGTCCTCCGCACAGTCCTGCGCAAGATCTTCCGTCCACCAGAGTTCTCCAAGCGCCATCCCGAATTGACCGATCAACATTCTGTGCAGGAATGTAGTCGGAGATTCAGGATTGAAGGGCATCACCTCTACCATGTATGTGTCGGAGGCAATGGCAGCTAATTGTGCGTCCCACAGATAGCTGCACATCTGTTCGCTTGGTGCGATCCCAACAATCCGCGGATCTATTATGAACTCACGACGCTCGTCAGTGGAAAGCGAAAGATACCACGAAGAAAAACCCGTGTGGAGTATGAGGATATCGCCCGGACGAAACTCGACGCCAGCGAGTTCACGAGCCCGCTCGAGGTCAGAAACGTCGAATGCGATGCCATCGCCGGGGCTGTAGTCGCTACCCGCTTGGGCAGCGGATCTGGGCATGTCAAGGAGTACGGCACGACCTGCAATTCCCCGACGTGCCCAGTGATCTATGGAGTTTCTTTGTCCGGCCCAGACTTCATCTTCGGTGGCTCCGTTGTAGTAAATGCCAGGGGCATAGCCAACATGTCCGAGAGAATCCCACTGGCTTGAACCTTGGGGGTAAAAATTGTCGCAGACGTCGTCAAAGCCAATCCTGCCTCTAACGTGGAGTACTTGATGTCTCGGGACTCCCCGAGATGGTGCTATCGGGGGATTGAAAGCATCGATCGCAGCGTCAAGGGCAAACATGGTCCCTCTTCGGATTAGTTTCGCGGCCTGCACAATCCGCTCTGCGGTTTGCAGATTGAGGAGACCGATATTGTCATCTTCTCCGAACATGCCCCACCCACTGCGTCCGCCTTCAGACGCCTCAGGCAACTCTTCATAGCGCGGCCAGGTTTGATTAGCCGACATGATCTCTCCTTTTTTGCAGATCCATTGCGTGCGTTTCCTGGAATGATATCAAACAAACACTAATTTGAATCGAACCGACATTCGCATTACGAAGTGGGTGCAGCTTCGGGCAATTTCAAGATTCTGCGAGCGTTCTCAGAAAACATTTTCGCCCACACATGATCCCGAAGGGGCAGTTGCTCCAATTGGTCAAAGAGTTGATCGTAGCTTAAGAGAGGCCAATACCCCGCATAGAGAATCCTGTCGGAGCCTCTAGTGTTTGCGTATTGAATAATTGCCTCGGGATAATGTTTTGGTGCAAAGCCTGAAGTTGCGTAATACAGGTTGGGCCACTTGAGCATCATCTTGATGCAGGTATCTACCCAAGGTTCGCCGCCGTGCTTCATGATAACTGTGAGCTCCGGGAAGAACCAGCACACCTCGTCGAGAAATAGGGGATCTTGCGTCCAGCCGGGAACGCGAGGTCCAGGAATCCCAACGGTGATCCAGAATGGTATGTCTCTCTCAATGCATTTGGCATAGATTGGATAATATTCTTTGCTGTTCGGTGGGATTGTCGGATACGTAGCATGTGGTGAGACACATATCCCACGAACGTTTGCATATTTCGAACACACTTCATCGATTTGTCGTAAGGCGGTCATTCCTTCGTGAGGATCCACCCGCAATATAAAGAACCACTGATCTGAGACAGCCTCTAGGGCCTCGATTGCTTGCGGCGCGTCAGCAGATTGAACGATAACGCCAGCTCGCTCCACGCCCCACTTGGTGAGGAGGTTAGACACGTAATTCGCGTCACCAGACTTTTCCATACGTTCTTCAGCCGCCCCTTTGAAGAGGTAGTTAACTATTCCTGGTGATGGCCAACTCTCGAGACTGACGGAATCGCGAAAGGCCTTCTTCGGTATGTACTCAATATTCAATCCGCCGCCCGGGGCGACGTTGATCATGCAATCAATGAGCGAAATCCCTCGGTCTTGAAGAAAGGTCATCTCTCCTCCGTTCTAACAAACGGTCAAATGACCGCGCGACCAAATGGTCACGAAGAATACTACGTTAACCTTTGAACTCAAGCAACCCTGAACCTTCAGCGAGTGCTCTAGCGCGGAACGCTCGCAACGTTTTTAGTCAATCCGCGCACCTGAGGTTGAGGACAAGCTCGCGCTAAGTGATGAGACGGGAGGTCCCGTTCCTGCTCGGAAGCTATATTTCTTCGAACTGCCGCCTTCTCCAATTTGAAGTGTGGCACGGATGGAGGATCCCTTCGGATTTCAGCCAAAGGTAAGACCGGGGGGTCAATTGGGCGAGTCATGCGGTCCAGAATGTCGCACTCCATCGCGACGATTGACACATCAATCTGGCGCTTGCGCAAAACAAATGAACTGGCTACAATCTTCCAATTGGAAGGTGGAATGGTTCCCGGATTTGTGCTGTCCTTCTCAACTAATTATGACTTGGACCGAGAGTTTCGAGTTGTTTGGACTTCTCCCGACTCTGATGGTTCAGCCAAAAGGCATGTGGCATGAGTGAGATGATGGTCGTAATTTCGCTCATCGTAGTTGAGTCGGGTTGTCTAGAGAGTTGTCGCAGTGGTTCAAAAGGAGTCTTCCCGAGGGCGTCCGCCCGTTCAAAATTGCAGAGGATTATGCATGGTGACAAGTAACAATACGAGCAATAAAGCGTCCGAAGATTCCGGCATGGGCGACGTACGGCCCGTCGTACCGCCTCCAGAAAGAGCAGGCGACGCCGGCTGGACGAGTGAGGTTGAGGTACTCAATGCGGCGCGGGCTCGGGCTTTGGCGATGGGTGGACCGGTCAAAGTTGACCGCCAACACGAATTGGGGAAGCTGACGATCAGGGAGCGCCTCGCTTTACTGTTCGATGCGGGGTCTTTTGAGGAGTTGGGAATCCTGGCGGACCGTCAAGGGAGTGGCGCTGGGATTAACGAGTCGTACGCAGCCGCTGACGGCATCGTGATTGGTCACGGAGAAATCGATGGTCGTGTCGCTTGCGTGCTAGGGAACGACTTTACGGTCCTCGGAGGTTCAGACGGCCAGACGGGTCGCAGGAAGCGAGCGCGCATCACTGAACTCGCTGGCAAGATGCGTTGTCCATTGGTTTATCTCATCGACGGCGCAGGTGCGCGCGCACAAGAATCAATTCTCGACTCTTGGCCCGGCGGCGAAGGGCTCACCAACACGCTATCCCTGTCAGGAATAGTACCTCAAGTAGCAGTGATTATGGGACCCGCTGCGGGCACGCCCGCGCTTCACGTGCCGGCCTGCGACTTCCGAGTAATGGTTAAGGGCACGGGTATGGTCGCCGCTGGCGGGCCCGCGGTAGTACAAGAGGGGATGGGTTTAAAACTGTCGAAGGAAGACCTGGGTGGCTGGTCGGTTGTGGGCCATAAGTCGGGGTTAGTCCATCAAGGAACAGAGAGCGATGCCGAATGCATTGCTGCCGCGAAGACGTATCTGAGCTATCTGCCTTCCAGTTGTTGGGAGGCCCCGCCTTGTATCGAAAGCTTCGATGATCCGTGGCGACAAGACGAGCAACTCTTAAGTCTCGTCCCTCGTGATCGTAAACGGGCTTATGACATGAAACGTCTTTTTCGGCACGTTGCTGATCGTGACTCCGTGTTCGAGATCCAGCCCGAGTACGGCCGTGCGCTTGTGACTGCGCTGACGAGGATGGACGGTCGCACGGTTGCGATGATTGGAAATCAGCCAATGGTCAATGCGGGGGCGCTTGGTGTAGATGAGGCCGAGAAAGTGGCACATTTCCTTGCCGTCTGCAACTCTTTTCACATACCGATCGTGTTTTTCTCAGACATTCCTGGAATGATGATCGGTCCGGACGCTGAAGCCGGGGGAGTGCTCCAAAAAGCGATGCGAGCTGCTTACGCGATTGCTTACATGCGAGTTCCAACAATCGCCGTGTGTATCCGAAAGGCGTACGGGATGGGGGCGGTTGCGATGTCGGGGCCTGGTCAAGGTCAGCTGGGCACCTTCGCTTGGCCCTCCGCAGAGTTCGGGGCGTTGCCATTGGAAGGGGGCGTGCGGGCTGGTTACGTCACTGAAATAAGGAATTCGGAAGATCCTGCTGCGACAATTGCAGCGTTGACGGAACGCGTCAGCGCCACAACCAGTAACGTCTGGCGGGCTGCATCAGTATACAATTTTGACGACATTATTGATCCGCGCGAAACTCGATCACGGATAGTGAGGCTTCTCAGAAGAGCGCCGCAGCCGACAGTCGGACCTTGGCAACATCAGGGAATCGCTCCATGACAGACGTTGGCAAAAGTTCTTTCAGCACGAGTCTGAGAACCGTGCCAGCTGAATTGCGAAATCATTACCTGGAAGCCGGGGCGTGGACAGAGGACACGATTGGCGGATTCCTTTTTGAATCACTTAGCAGGCATCGCAAATTAGAGCTGCATGTTTGGTCCGAAACCCACCCGTACGTCGGCACATTTGGTGAAGCGCTTGACGCCTCGCTTCGCGTTGCGAAAGCGTTACAGGACCTGGGTATTCGAGAGGGCGATGCTGTCGCGACGCAACTTCCGAATTGGTTTGAAGCCATCGTTGCATTCTGGGCGACGGTATTTTGCGGCGCGGTTCCCGTGCCGATAGTCCATTTCTACGGTGCCAAAGAGGCGCAATACATTTTGCAGCGGACAGGTGCCAAGATGCTAGTGATCGCGGACCAATTTCGCTCCGCGAATTACGTTGAGCAACTCGACGGCTATCGCGGTACTCTTACTGACCTGGAGCACGTAGTTCTTGTCTCGGGCGGCTCCTCAGCACGGGTGCCAGAGGGCGGTGCTATTCCGTTTCCTGAACTTCTGGCATCAACCGCAATGGAGCGGCCAGTGGATCGAGACCCCGACAGTCCGGCTCTGATCGCGTACACGTCCGGCACAACCTCGGCACCTAAAGGTGTTGTCCACGCTCATCGTTCGCTTGTTCCGGATGTGGACCTGGGCCGCAGGTGGAGGTGGTATGAGGACGAGCGCCCTGGTCTCGTGGCCACTCCAATTAGCCACGCGTCCGGATTAATCAGCGCTCTCATCAAACCGGCATACTTCGGTCGTGACATCCACATGATGGACATATTCCAAGCCGACAAGGCACTCGACATCATGCGGAGGAAGAACCTTCAACTTCAGACAGGCCCCCCATACTTCCTGACCAGCATATTAGACAGCCCAACTTTTGAGCCGGACGACATCGAACTAGTCCGCTATCAAGTTGTAGGAGGTTCTCCTATTCCAGATGCGACGGTAGAGCGCGCTGCCTTGCTCGGCGTGTGCCTGAGCCGCGCGTATGGTTCGACGGAGATGTTCACACTGACTACGAGCGGCTTTGATGAGCCTGCCGATAGACGGATCCAGACGGATGGTCACCCGTTGGAATTTTGCGAGATTAGAATTTGCGAACCGAACGGGGAAGCAATGGCTCTGGGTACGCCTGGCGAGATTTGGGCTCGTTCCCCACATTTGTTTATTGGCTATATGGACGCAGAACTTACCGAGCGGTTCTTCACTGAAGACGGTTGGTACAAAACCGGAGATGTGGGTTTCCTCGACGAGCAGGGTTACCTGAAAGTCACGGATCGGGTGCAAGACATCATCATTCGGGGTGGCGAGAATATCAGTGCAGCTGAGGTGGAGGATCTTGTCATGAGGTATCGCGGCGTAGCCGAAGTGGCGGTCGTAGCCGCTCCGGATGAACTCTTCGTCGAGCGGCCGTTTGCATTTGTGCGACTGTATCCGGATGCTGATGAGTTCACATTGGAGGAATTGCGAGAGTACCTGATCGATGCAGGATTGGGACGCCAGAAGTGTCCGGAGGGCCTGCAGTTCGTCTCCGACTTTCCACGGACTCCTTCGACAAAGGTTCAGAAGTTTAAGCTCCGTCAAGAACTTCGTGAGAGAGCGACTGGAACTCGTGGACCTTGACGAGGAACAACATGACGGTTGTCAGCGTGGAAAATTAATTGTGAATCAAAGCGATGGCCTTGGCCTACGAAAGTCAATCAGTGTCAAGTCCAGTCGAGCTCAAACGTGATGAGACGAATTGGAGTCGGTATGTACTTGTATCTCGCGCAGCGTTGCTAAGTACCATGGAAATTGTCTCCATCTGGTTTTCGAGCGCAAGCGTTAATCTTTCGACTACGTCGGAAGGACCGTAATGCGGCTGAAGGAGATGCCTTGAGTCGCCTTGTAACTTATGACTTGACAAACGGTGTTGCGACTATATCGATGGACGATGGAAAGGCGAATGCACTGTCCCTCGCAATGCTTGGCGAGTTACACGGCGCACTCGATCGGGTTGTCGCTGAAGAGGGAGCAGTGATACTCACTGGAAGGGGCGGAATTTTCTCGGGTGGGTTTGATCTGAACCTCATCGGTTCCGGCAATGCTCAGACTTTGGAGATGATAGACCTCGGTTTTAGCTTTGCGGTTCGCCTACTTGAGCATCCGGCGCCGGTGGTTATAGCCTGCAACGGAAGCGCGGTCGCAATGGGGGCGATTCTGCTGCTGTGCGGCGATTTCCGTATCGGAGTCAACGGCCCATATAAATTTGTCACCAACGAGGTCTCAATCGGGCTGCCAATGCCATGGGCCGGAATTGAGATCTGTCGGCACCGACTGGCGCCGAGATTTTTTAATCGAGCGATCAATCTCTCCGAATCCTTCTCGCCCGTCGAGGGCGTAGCAGCTGGATACATCGATCGAACCATCGAACCAGACGGTTTGGAGGAGTTTGCGAAGACAAAGGCCGTGGAACTTGCTTCGTTGCACAGACTTGCTTTTCTGACTACGAAGCAGAGAATCCATGAAACTGCACTTAGTGCAATTAGACGTGGAATAACTAGAGACCGCGAAGATTTCAAGCACTTCATTGTGAGTTAGAAACTTGAACTGCGAGCCTGCGCAAATACGCATTATCACCACGCAACGAGTTCAGGTCCCTGCTATCGAGATGTGGCAAGTTCAGGTCGGCGATGAGAGGCCTCTGCACAACTTCGCCCATCGAGGTAGGCGCCATTAACACTTTTCGTGTCGATGCACAGTTCAAGCGCAATTCCGGACTTGCGGAACTCAACGTACGTCTTGAAGGTGCATTGTCCGACGGTCTCACATTCGAGTAGTTGCGTTACGTTCGCTTACGAACTGTACTCTCGGCTATATGTGGGAACCTGCTCAACGCGAATCGGGACGCCGTTGTCGCAACGCAATTTCATATTCTCGCCCACTTGCGAAGCAAACGAGATCGATTCGTTACCGGGTTCGCATGGATCTGCAACGACAATTCGAGTCCGTGCGCGAGCTTTGAGGTAAAGATTTTTAAACAACCAAATAGAGAATGTGGTTCTTGTGGCGTGACCGTGTGGACATGGTCAGAATTGAGGTATAGGCGACTAAGGATAGTGGCAGCGACCTTCTTTGCGAAGCTTGGCTCCCAAGTGACTGGATTTTGGCCACTCGGTAGGTTAGAGGAATACTGCTCTACTCCGTCTCTGAGACTGTGAGCCCTGCCATTACTTGTAGGACTTCGTTTGGAGTGACGTCAATCGCTTCCTTGTCCATGATCTTGTGACCCAGTCGAAAAATCACGACACGATCTGCAACGTCCAGCAACTCGTCTATCGAGTGGCCAATGGCGATCACTACCTTCCCTTCGTCCGCTACTGATCGGCACCATTCCCAGACCTTCCTGCGGTGCATTACACTCAGTGCCGCCGTGGGTTCATCCATTAGAACAACTTTTCTCGACCACGCTGCCGCTCTTGCGAACGACAATTGTTGTCGCTGTCCCCCTGAGAAGTTCTCGACGTTTATTCCCGAGTGGGGCCACATAATTTGATTTTCATCAAAAATCTGTTTCGCCTGGGCAGCCATCGCCTTCTTCTTAAGTGGTCGAATCATTTTTGGAATTGGGATCTGATAGACCAATTCTTTGCCCAGAAACAGATTTTCGGTGGCATCAAGCGAGCGCGCCAGCGCAAGGTCCTGCCAAGCGACCTCGATACCCTTCCGTCTCCCGTCTGCCGGCCCGCTCAATTCGGTGACAACGCCGTCCATGCTGATTGTGCCCTTATCCGGCCGTTCTGCGCCCGATAGCAGACGTACGAGCGTTGACTTGCCGGCGCCGTTGTCGCCAAGAAGTGCGACCACCTCGCCGGCCGACGCTTGCAGACTGACATTGTCAAGTGCTCGGAGCGCGCCATACGACTTGTACAGACCTTCGCATGACAGTAATGGATCTTTCATATCGCTCTCACCTCAACTAACTAGATCACGAAGCAGCAAGTCGACGCTGGCTTGCGCGCGCCAAAAGTTGTGACGAAAGCACACCCGCAAGCAGAGCTGCTCCACTGAACACGTCGCCAACCCACTGGCTTACGCCCATCAATTCAAAGCCAATCGTTCCAACTGCAATGAAATAGAGAGCGATCAGTGTGCCAAATGAGTTGAATTCGCCAACAACAATCGTCGTCGAACCCAGATACGCTGCTGCATACGGTGGAAGTAGGTACGCTGCCGAAGTTGTCGCATCAACCGATCCCAAAAAACCCGTGAGTGCGACGCCGGCGAACGCAGCCATCAAACTCGCAACTACATAAGCACTCATCCGAATTCGTTGAACTGGAATGCCAAGACGAGCGGCCGCGGATCGGTCTCGACCGACAACAATCAGGTACGTGCCGTATGGAGTTTTCTGGAACACGTACCATGCAATTATTACGAATACCCAACTGTAATAAACCGAAAGAGGAAACGGACCGATATTATAATTGGCGAAATTGCTCAAGCCCGTTGAGGTGTTGATGAGAGTTTGGCTGTTAGTGAGAAAGTAACCCAGCCCTGTCAGCAAACTGAGTGTTCCGAGCGTTGCGATGAATGAATCAATTCCAAATTTTACAACTGCGATCGCGTTGAACAGTCCCACTACGACACCGCTCATCAATGTCAGAATAATCGCAATCGCCAGTGGCACGCCTGCCCCTAAGAGTCGCAGCAGAATTGCACCACTTAGCACCATTAGGGCAGATACAGATAAATCAAAGTCACCTGCACGGAGGGGAAACAGCACTGCGATCGAGAGCAACAAGATCGTCGATTCTGTAATCACGACCGCTTTGAAATCCGCCGCCGTAAAAAATATTCCTGGTTCAGCAAAAGAAAAACCTATAATGAATGCGCAAAAGGCTATCGGCAAACCGGCTGGTGCCCCAAAATATTTACTACGAATTCTCAAACGCTGGTGCGTTGTTCGCACTACGATCTCCGTTCCACTGTCAACTCACGGGCCTGGATAACTCGTCGTCACAACGGGTTTCTCAATCCCCTTGACTAACGCCGGTCCCGAACCCTCCCATATGTGACAAATACTCCGTTTCAATGATCCCTCGCACCCTTCATTGCTGCCTCACCTCAGAGCCCCTCGAAAGTCGATCAACTAATTCGCTAAATTTCCCATCGATGACTCTCAAGTTCACACGCTTTTGAATCCATACTCGGAGTGCCTGACGGAATCGCTCACTTCAATCATCTTCCAAAATGTCGGTTCGTCGTTTCCGCGACAATGCTCTGTGTCGCTGCCATTTGTTGCCAGTGGCGACACAGAGCATTGTCGAATATTTCGGACCCCCAGTTTTCGCTGGCAAATGCCCTCTGGCTGACCAAACTAACTGAAAGCGGTATCGTCAGCCAAACCTATTTCGTCAATGCCGTTCGGAAAGACGCGATGAACGACGTCGACTTTATTTCGGCTTGTACCTTGTTTACGTCACTAGCTGTTACGGCTTCGACTGGTAATGCTGCAGCAGTTGAACGCAATCCCAATGTGGCTCGGTAAGCCTGGTACGCCATTTCCAAACCGCTATAAACGATGCTTCCGTAGAACACATCACCCGCTTGCGTTCCGTTCTCGACCCCTGTCATGTTCGCGGGTTCTGCATTTGATCCGAATGTCTTAACCGCCTGTGAGTCGCCCAACGACGACAACTCCGGCGCAATGTAATCAATCAATTGGTCATTCGGTGCGATTATTGCATTAACCGTTGGGTGGGCAACCATGAGAGATGAAACCGCGGGGCCAGTATCCGTCGCAAACGTTGCGGCATTGACATCCGCTGAGAAAACTGAACAACTGGGGCAGAGTTTTGTAATCTGTGCTGCAACTCCGGTCGTAATGTCCACGGCGTATGGATAGTTCGATTCAGTCACGATACCTGCCGTCAACTGACAATTAGTGGCAACAAGTGCCTCGTCCGCTTCGACCATGCCAATTTGGGCAAGATTTGGAGTTATGTGAGCGTAAAGACCATTAAGAGGATCGCTAAACGTTCCATTGCTACCATCAACTACCTTTATCCCCTTCGAGAGAGCTGTCTTCAAGTTGGTCTGGATCAAACTTGGCGAGACAGCTTGCAGAAGAATTGCAGATGCCTTCCGAGCAATGGCTTGGAGCATCCCCTGATTCTCCGTAATCGCCGAAACTTCTCCATTAAATGTGATCATTCGTCCGTGAGCGAAGGAGACAGCCTTGGCTAGGCCTGAATCGAAGGGCGGAAAGAATGCGGCATTCAATTCAACCGGAATGTAGTAGAGGAGTTTGCTCTTCAGTCGTTTTGGATTAGGGAGTACCGCCGGAGTCGGGTACTTTAAGGGCTTCTCGAATTTAGAAAGTGCAGAGTTCGCCGACGAAACACAAGCGGCGCTGGCTCGGCTCGTTGCCGTGGATATTGTGGTTCCGTGACCGGTGGTCGTCTTTACTGACGCTCCCGCGCTGCTAAGCGGACCCCACATTAAGCCGCTTACCATAAGCATGACTGCCGCCAAAATGGTCGAACTTCGGAACAAATTACCTTTCAACATAAATTTTCCCCCTACATAAATGTTGTCAACATTGAATGGACCGATATAACCAATTCGAAAGTACTGCGGTTGCTCCGTCCATGCTGGTCGCCCCGCCATGGAACTAGCAAACTATCGTATGTTATTTAAAGCTTAAAGTCAAACGGAGCGAACCCTCTGAAATGATGAATTCCGATGCGTCTAATTGGCGGCGTGATGCCGATGATCTCCAACAGATTCTGCCACCAATTATCAGATAATTAAGGCAGGTCATTGTTGCACTTTTCAGTTGCTTTAAAGTTACTTCAGGCGCTCACGCCGAGCATTCTGGCGGCGTATCCCCCTCGGTCTCATTGCGGATGATACTTCCGGCAACCAATTTTTTCGGCCAGTCCTCAATCGGTCTAATCGTCGGGACGGATGTTTTGTCGTCGAATTTTCATTGCGATTCTTGTACGCTTTACCAATCACATGGTAGATTCGTCGGTAGATCACGCCGAGTGGAAATTATCTGTGATTTCGGGAGACTTGATTAATGACTCCATTCGCGCCATTCGAAGTGAAGGGTGGCCGAACGGCGTTCGATGCGAGGTCGAAATGGATTTTGATCAGAAAGAGAACCGTCTTCCGCTAACTGGTACTCGAGTCGTTCAAGTGGGATCAGGTCTCGCGGGTCCGGTTACAGCTCGGTACCTTGCACACTTTGGGGCCGACGTAATTCGTATTGAATCGCGCCGCAAGCCTGACGTACTTCGTGTTTCTGGGGCGGAATGGCTATCTTCCGAAGTCGATGTCGAAGTTGCCTTGGATTCGTCTATTCTGTTGAACTTCTCATGCGCCGAACAACGCAGCGTCGCACTTGAAATCGACAAATCGGATGGGTACGACGCATTCTGCCGGATCGTCTCGACTGCTGATGTGTTTGTGACAAACCTAAGTGCGGACGTAATTGAACAACTTGGGCTGAGCTACGAAGAAATGAAATTGATCAACCCGCATCTCGTATACCTTTCAACGACCGCGTTCGGCCAACATGGTCCATATCGGTCTTACAGGACTTGGGGCATTAATCTGTGCGCACTCGGCGGGATCGAGGCGATGATCGGCTGGGAGGATCGGGAGCCTTTCGGGATGCGCACCTCCTTTCCTGATTATCCGGTAGCACTAGCAGCGGCCAGCGCCATAGTTGCGGCGCTCCAGCTCCGTCGAGTGACAGGCGTCGGCTTCAAATTGGACCTCCCTCAATTCAACCTTGTCCTCAACTGCATCGGTGCAGTTCTCGTAGATGCGGCATTGGGCGGCTCGTCATATGAACGCATAGGCAATCGCAGTGCCGACGGAGCTCTACAAGGTATCTATCCGACACGAGAAGCGGCTCGCTGGGTTGCCTTCACTGTTGAAGATGACGCCCAATGGAAGGCGTTAAGCGCGATCCCACAGCTCTTCCACCTTTCAAACGATCCTTCATATAAAACGAAGGTTGGGCGGTATGAGCATCAGGTCGACTTGGATGCCGAAATTTCGCGCTGGACGCTGACTCGGGGTGACTGGGAGGTAGCTCAAGAGCTTCAGGATCTCGGAATTCCCGCTTCGCCCGTTTTCAATGCCTGGGATATCCTTGCTGATCCTCACTTGGCTACTCGCAACTTCTATCAAGTCGGCAATAGCGCTCGTTTCGGCGCCGACCTAATGTGTCGTCCGTCTGCCGTGCCTGCTGACATGTTACAGGACGTGAGAAATGGCGCCCCCGCACTGGGGGAGCATACACGAGAGGTGCTGGCCGACGTGGCGGGTGCCTCGTCTGCGAAGATCGACGAGATGATAGCTAACGGCAGCGCTTACGAAATGGTCAGACGCGATCTGACGCTTAGGCGACCGTGCCTTCCTTGGGTCAGCCGCCTTTTACGTCTTCGATCGCCTTCGACTCAAAAGGAGTAGTCGCCGTGACAGCGTTACTCGGATCCACAAGGGTCATTGATTTGGGAGGTGAAGCACTTTCGTATGGCGGTCGGGCTTTAGCCGACTTGGGAGCGGATGTCATCCTGATCGAGCCTCCAGGTGGCGGGGCAAACCGGTCGGCGACGCCATCATTTCAGTTGCAATCCGGCCGCAGTCTCAGCGCAAGATTCGCGTATACATCGGCAGGAAAACGCGCCGTAACTCTTGATCTTTCGCGTGAGCAAGGTCGTGACATCTTTTGGCGATTACTCGCTACGGCGGACGTACTTCTAAGCACCTCGCCCGCTGGGGAGATTTCTCTGCTGGAAGTCACAGTCCGAGAGATTTGCGACCGCTTTCCCACGCTAATCTTGGCTTCCGTCACCCCGTTTGGGGTGGAGGGCACCAGGCGACACTGGCGCGGATCTGATCTAACCGGATGGGCTACGAGCGGTGTCTTGAGTCTTATGGGCGACCCAGATCGAGCTCCCCTGGTTCCACGAGACCACCTCGCGTATATCGCCGCTTCGATGAACGCGGTCATGGGTGTTGTAATGGCGCTCGAGGGTCGACATGCGAACAGTCGTGGACAGTTGGTCGACGTTTCCGTGCAGGAGGCCCTACTTGGAATGGAGATGGGTGAAGGACCAGCTTCTACTTGGGACAGCTTGAGCGCAAGTACAACATCAGTCAGTCGCAAGCGCACATCTTCGGTGGGACAGTACAGAGTCCGAAATGGTTCTGTGATGATCGTGACGTCGACCCCATGGCATTGGGACTTGCTGGTCGCGTGGATTAGTGAGGAAATCGAGAATTCAGATATATTGAACGAAAGGTACAGAGGTTCGCCGCAGAACCGCGCTCCTTACAAGGTCCAACTCGATGCCATAATCGAGGCTTTCACGATGCGCTACGACAAACAGGCATTCATGGAAGAAGCACAACGGCGAGGGATCCCAGCGACTGCACTGAATTCGGCTCCTGACATTTTGACTGATCCGCACTTAGAGGCAACTGGAGGTTGGACGACTGTCTCCGGTCCGGAATCATTGCAGGTTCGACTTCCTCGTCCGGCGTTGATAGTGAATGACGTTGCTCTCGAAACAGGGCGCATTCCGGAAGTCGGTCAGCACAACGGCGAAATTCTGGCAGAGGAGCTTGGCTTGGGCTGGGACGGTCTCGAAGTCCTGCGAATAACGGGTGTTGTCTGACACGGAGTTTTTGGCAACTTTGGGAGCCGAATGTCTGAACCGAAACAAGGGCACAGGCGGATGAGGAAGCAAGCGCAAAGCTTCGATTACCGCGAGGGTGATCTAAGTGGTGAGCGCAGTACATGGTGAGTAACACTGTTCATAAACACTCACCGAGTACGTTCAAATGTATGCTCACTTGTCCAAAGAACAGCGTCAACTGGCGTTTCGCCTTTGACCAGTCCACAATTTTGGGCATGGCCAAATGGATCTCTCGAACAAAGTGAGACACATCCCGGATCCAAAGTGAGACACACGTCCCGAACTTTCTCTCTTTGGGATTCAGGGCTGTGAAGTCTCACCACCCGTGTCACGTTATGGCTCCGAGACCTATGCGACATCTTTCCTCCTCGGCTTGCCGTTTGGTTGAGCGAAAGCGCTGAAGTCCTTGGACTTGTCGTGACGAGATTGATGCGTGCGAATCGGACCGCCGCGCGCACTACCAACTTCGCACTCACGCAGTAGCACTCGCTCTCGCAGTGACCACCAAGATCGAGCGATACGGTTCTCCACCCCTAGTCGCCGACGACTTCGGCGGTGCGTCCCCACGCTTGTCGCGTCTTACCTCCGCCGCGGAGGAACAGCACCGGCCAGTCGTTCGCGCGGCCTCGAGCATCACCGACGAGGACCAGCGAGCCAAATCCTTTAAACGTTACGCGTTCAACTTCAGCGGGCACTGGCTCTCCAAGTGGGTCTCGACCAAGGACGTGAGAATCTCACGAGTAGGGTCCACCCGCGACGTAGATCACTTGTCCCGATACGAACGACGCCTCTTCGCGGGCGAAGAATGACACCATGGCCGCGATGTCCTCGGGTTGTCCCACGCGAGCGACGGGAATCCGCTTCGCCGCACCAATCTTAAAATCTTCAAAGTCGACGCCCATTCGCTCGGCCGTGGCGGCGGTCATGTCGGTCTCGATGAATCCCGGCGCAATGGCATTCACGGTGACGCCAAACTTGCCTAGCTCGATCGAAAGCGTCTTCGTGAAACCCTGCAGGCCGGCTTTGGCGGCTGAGTAGTTTGCCTGTCCTCGATTGCCCAACGCCGACGTGCTCGAAAGGTTGATTATTCGTCCCCACTCAGAGTCGATCATGTACTTCTGAGACGCACGGCTCATGAGGAACGAGCCGCGCAAATGGACGTTGATGACGGAGTCCCAGTCATTCGCGGTCATCCTGAAGAGAAGATTGTCGCGGGTGATGCCGGCGTTGTTGACGAGGACGGAAGGTCCGCCGATCTCGTCGGCGACTCTTGTAACAGCGTTCTCTACGCCGTCCTCATCCGTGACGTCGACACCGACGGCGATCGCTCGACCGCCTGCGCTGACGATCTCGTCGCGAACCGCTTCGCATGTGGACTCGTCGAGGTCCAAGATTGCGACGCCAAAGCCGTCGAGGCTTAGGCGCCTCGCGACCGCGGCGCCGATACCGCGTGCCGATCCTGTCACGATGGCAGTGCGCGTCGGTTGAGTCATGTGGCCTCCAGGGTCGTACCAATAATCGAATTCCAAAATCGTATTCAAATGCATCACGATCACGGATCACAACGAACGACCTCGGACATGGTAGTGGTTCCGATACAGTCGTCGCCGAATTTCGTACTCTTCGGGCTGCCCGATAAGGTTTGAGGAGCGGCATCGCACGCGGTGCAAGCATTGAAGCGTGTGACACTGGGAGCCAGCAAAGGTTTGATTGCCACTTGGTAAGTTGATTGGGAAGTCTCAATGAGAGAGTGGGGCGCACTGATGACGTGCGGCGACGGTTGGGAAGGGCCGCTCGCATACGCCGCGAAGAGTGCGCTTGAACTCGCAAGGGACATCGCCATTCACGCCGGGCGACGAATTGCAGATATTGAGAATTCGATCGGCGTGGGCAGGCTGAGAAGTACTGATAGATGAGGAGAAGTTATGAGAGACGCGCTCATAGTCGATGCAATACGCACGCCCGGGGGCAAGCGCAATGGTCAATTCAGAGAATGGCACCCGGCCTCCCTGGCCGCCCACGTGCTGAAGGCCCTGGCGCAGCGTAACAATCTGGACCCGTCGCTCGTCGACGATGTCATTATGGGCTCGGTGATGCAAGTGGGCGAGCAGGCTCTCAACATCGCACGCAGCTCAGTTCTTGGGGCTGGATGGCCCGAGTCAGTCCCGGGTACGACCGTTGATCGACAGTGCGGATCGAGTCAGCAGGCGATGCACTTCGCGGCCCAGGGCGTGATGTCGGGCGCCTACGACATCGTCGTTGCCGCCGGCGTGGAGTCGATGACTCGGGTGCCGATGGGTTCGTCCGTTGAAGGCTTTTCTTCGCCGTGGGCGCCCGAGCAACTCGACCGCTATGCCGCGACGGGACTGCCGCATCAGGGTCTCGGGGCGGAGATGATCGCTGACGAGTTCGGGCTCTCGCGACTTGACCTCGATGAGTTTGGAGCGTTGAGTCAACAACGCGCCGTGATCGCGACCGCCGAGGGGCGCTTCGAGAATGAGATCATCCCGGTGCCAGTGGGCAGCGGTGACGCAATTGAACTGCGCGTTCGTGACGAGGGGATCCGAGAGGGGACAACGGCGGATTCACTCGCTTCGTTGAAGGCCGCTTTCAAGGAAAATGGCAAGGTCACGGCCGGCAACTCATCTCAGATCTGCGACGGTGCTTCAGCGGTCCTGATCATGAGCGCGGCGAAGGCCGAAGAGCTCGGTCTTCGCCCACGAGCGAGGTTTCATACCTTCGCCGTGACTGGCGCGGACCCCGTGACGATGTTGAAGGGTCCGATCCCCGCGACCGCCAAGGTTCTCTCGAGGAGTGGTCTCACGCTCGACGACATCGACCTGATCGAAATCAACGAAGCCTTCGCGTCCGTAGTGCTCGCCTGGCAGAAGGTCACCGGGGCTGACATGGCCAAGGTGAATGCCAATGGAGGCGCGATTGCCCTTGGACACCCGCTCGGCAGTTCCGGGACCAAGCTCATGGCAACGCTCCTCAATGAACTCGAACGAACGGGCGGGCGGTTCGGTCTTCAAGTGATGTGTGAAGGTGGCGGCATGGCCAACGCGACGATCATTGAGCGCGTGGGAGACAAATGTGTCATTGGAGCGTGAAAATCGGTCGTGACCACGGTCTTTCGAAGCTTGCTCCTTTGGGTCAAGGTTGTTTTCGTCGACGCTGCCTCCTCGATGGTCCCGAGAGTCACAACAATTTCGCAGTATTGGAGTGACAATGAATGATGCTGAAGCCCAGAGGCGATGGACTCATATCACCGGGAGGAAGCCTCGACCCGACAGCAGCCCTTGGCGGTGAATACGTTGTGGGGCGTTGCCCGCAATGCGAAAGAGAGCAATACCAACGACCCGAGGGCGTGCGGGCAGTCGATACTCTCGGCCGAAATCTTCGAGCGAGCCTCGTAAGTGGTTGCAACTGTTCGTGGCCCGGTTGAGCTATTGAGTTCTCGCTGAAAGCGAAGGCATCGTCGGCGGAAGTGAAGAGTGCACTGGTACGGGTATAGATTTTGCGAATACCAACGGGAATTCGAGGTTGAATTTATCGAGGAGACTGCTGAGCGCTGAAAGGAGAGGATCATGGGAATGTTTGATTCTCTACATACTGGTTGGTCTTGCGGCCAAGTGAAGTGCCTGGGCAACGCCCTAAATGACTTCGTACCAGGCGACGTCGTCCAGCTTCACGTCCTTCCGTCGGGTGAGCGATTAAGGCAGCTTTGCGACCAACTTGCTGAATATCGGGCCGCTAATCCTCAAGTTGAAATCGACGAGTTGAGGGTTCAACCCTTTGATCCGAGCAAGGGTTTCTGGGAAAACTTCATACAAGACGATTCATCGGTTGCGGAGGGATGGTCGCCAGATGATTTGTCACCAGGGGAGTTGGACCAACTCCTGAAAGAGGTGCGGACCCAGGATGAATCGCATGAAGAGGAATTTCACCTATTAGGTCCGCTCATCTCGGGCGACGCGAGTGACGTGGCTTCGTGGCACATAGCCATGGCTCACGGCTACGCGACGTTCGTTGACGGAGCTTTCACCTCCTGGGATATTCGGGTGGAAGATGATCTGCCTATTGTGAGCAACCAAGGTCGGCCACTCGAGTTCAAGGCTCTTGACCTTGGCTGGAGCAGTCGACCCGGTGATTGCAAAGTGTGTGCGGGGTTGCGTGAGGTCGCGGATCTCGCCGACTTGTAGCGTGACACCTACGCGACACTAAATAAAAGAAGACCACGGAAAAATCAAGAAAAAACAGGAAGGAAGAACATCAATGAACAACCGGCTATTCACCAGTTGTTCCCTACGTTTCAAGCCTGGAGCGGGCGACGAGAATCGAACTCGCGTTCTCAGCTTGGGAAGCTGATGTTCTGCCGCTGAACTACGCCCGCGTGGTCTCCATCGTAGTTCGCGGGCGATTTTTAGCCTTCAACGCTGGAAGTGGCCGTTTCGAATGTGCAACGTGAAGTAACGCAGTGCAACGGTTCTGAAAATCCGCGAGGCAATATTTACTGGTTTTCCTTTTCGGTAGGAGGTAGTTCGTCCTTTGGTTTCGCTACGGGTGTCGTGGTCGCTGGGATGGGTCTACCGATCCCCGAGGCGAGC
>Ga0208357_1000485_pt1 | contig 32394 bp, 24 predicted proteins | sample NGESurdeep092012_6_FD_184487 | JGI IMG/M metagenome (GOLD analysis project Ga0208357, IMG submission 184487) | Arctic peat soil microbial communities from Barrow, Alaska - NGEE Surface sample F52-2 deep-092012 (SPAdes) | ecosystem: Environmental > Terrestrial > Soil > Wetlands > Peat ...
GGGTAATGGGGTGCAGGGGTTTGGTGGGGATGGTGGACCGGCGAATGGGGCGGAGCTGAACTCGCCGCAGGGCGTTGCCGTGGCGGCGAATGGGACGCTGTATATCGCGGACACGGGGAACAACCGGATTCGGGCGGTGTGGGGCGGGGTGATGACGACGTTTGCGGGTAATGGGAGCGCGGGATTTGGCGGCGATGGGGGAGCTGCGGCGAGTGCGGCGTTTCGTGGACCGAATGCGCTGGCGATCGATGCGAGTGGGGCGCTGCTGGTTTGCGATGCGGGCAATGAACGGGTGCGGCGGATCAGTGGTGGCATGATTTCGACGATTGTGGGAGATGGGGTGCAGGGCTTCGCGGGCGATGGTGGAGCGGCGACGGCGGCGGAGATCGATACGCCGATGGGGTTGGCCGTGGGGGGCGATGGGCGGATTTTTGTCGCGGACTCGCACAACGAACGGATTCGAGTGGTGGGGACGGATGGGACGATTTCGACGTTTGCGGGGAACGGGGTGCAGGGGTTTGCGGGGGATGGTGGAGCAGCGACGGCGGCGAAGCTTTCGCTGCCGCGCGGGCTGCTGGTAACGGCGGGCGGGGCTGTGATCTTTGCGGATTCGAATAATCAGCGGATACGGAGCGTGGATGCTGGTGGGATGATTTCGACGATTGTGGGGAGTGGGGTGCAGGGCGGTGCGAATGATGGAGGGCTGGCGAGTGCGGCGGGATTGAATACACCGCGGGGTGTGGCGATGTCGATGTATGGTGCGCCGGTGTATGCGGATGCGCTGAATCACCTGGTGCGGGAGAGTGTGGCGAATGGGAATGTGTATGTGCCGGCGGGGCTGGCGCCGGCGAGGGTGTCGGTGGTGACGCTGGGGGTGAATGCGAGTGGGACCGCAGGGCAGGTGAGTGCGGTCGTGAGTGTGACGGGGCCGGTGGGGACTCCGCAGGGAGCGGTGGAGTTGTTCGATGGACAGACGCTGGTGGCGCAGACGACGCTGGTGGGTGGAGCTGCGACGGTTGCTCCGCTTGCGCTCGCGAATGGAACGCACTCGATGAGCGTGGGGTACATGGGGGATGGCGTGAATCCGGCGTCGACGAGTGGAACGGTGAGCACGACGGTGGGGTCGGCGATGGTGACGGCCATGGCGAATGCGCAGAGCGTGGAGTATGGCGTGGGGATTCCGGTGCTGACGGGAACGCTGAGCGGCGTGCTGGCGCAGGATGTGGACAAGGTAACGGCGGTGTTTACGACGACGGCGGGGATGCTTTCGGCGCCGGGGAGTTATCCGATTGTGGCGACGCTGACGGGGCCGGCGAGCGCGAACTATAGCGTGGTGATGGGCGCGGGGTCGGGCTCGGTGTTGATCTCGCAGGCTGCGAGCGTGACGGTGGAGCAGCCGCTGGCGCAGGGGTCGTATGCTGGGCTGCCGCTGGTGCTGACCGCGAATGTGAACTCGACGACGCAGGGGGATCCGACGGGCGTGGTGCAGTTTTTCGATGGGAGCACTGTGGTGGCGACGTCGACGGTGGTGAATGGTGTGGCGACGGGAACGTATCTTGCACCGGGGGCGGGAACGCACTCGATTGTGGCGAGCTATGGACGAGATGCGGATTTTGTGGCGAGCTCGTCGATGGTGCAGACGGCGAGTGTGGGGGTGATGCCGAACTTCACGATGGCGTCGTCGGGCACGACAACGCAGACGGTGGCGGCGGGGAGTATTGCGAACTATACGATGACCGTCGGAGCGCAGTCGGGCGCGTTTACAGGCGTCGTGGATTTGAGTGCGAGTGGATTGCCGGCGGGAGCTACGGTGGCGTTTAGTCCACCGCAGGTGGTACCGGGAGCGTCGGTGGTGACGGTGACGATGCTTGTGCAGACAAGCGCGACGGTAGCACGCGGCGGGGCTCGGGGAAGAGAGCTGCGACGGTACGGCGGTGCGGTGATGGCGTGCGTGCTGCTGCCGTTGATGTTGATGGGGAGACGCAGGCGAGGTGTGTGGCGAGCGATCGCGATGGGCAGTGCAGGGATGCTGCTGATGGGCGTGATGGGGTGCGGAGATAGAAGTATCTCGACGGCAACGCAGGGAGGGAAGACGTATATGTTGACGGTAACGGGGACGGCGACAAATCTTGTTGGTGCGGTGGTAAGCCACTCGATGAATGTGACCCTGGTGGTGCTGTGATGCAGAGGGCCTGAGCAGCGTTTTTGGTGCGACCGCGCATCTATCAGGATGCAACAGGGTGCAGACATCGATTGATTTATACGCGGCTGTCTTAAGAACCCTCTGACGGAGATGAGGACTATGCAAAGAACTTTGTTACCTGGAAAGCCTTACCCGCTGGGAGCTACTCCCTCCCAGCTGGGAACGAATTTTGCGGTGTTTTCGGAGTATGCGACCGGGGTACAGGTGTGCCTGTTTGATGATGCAGGAAAGCAGACTGACTGCGTGGAGTTGAAGGAGCGAACGGCGTTTGTATGGCATGGATTGCTGCGGGGAATTGGTCCCGGGCAGCGGTATGGGTACCGCGTGAAGGGCCCGTGGGAGCCGGAAAAGGGGCTGCGGTTCAATGCGAACAAGCTGCTGGTTGACCCGTACGCAAAGGCGATTTCGGGGAAGGTGGATAGGAAGGGGCCGATCATGCCGTACGACGTGGCCTCCGGGGATGCGCTGAAGATATGCGATAAGGACGATGCGGATTTCGTGCCCAAGAGCGTGGTGGTGGAGGGGCATTTCGACTGGGGTGACGACTGCCCACCCAACATCGAGATGTCCGATTCGATTCTTTACGAGGTGCACGTTCGCGGATTGACGATGAAGAATCCGGATGTGCCGGAGAACCTGCGTGGAACGTATGCGGGGTTGGCGCATGACTCGACTATCGCGTATTTGAAGAAGCTGGGTGTGACGGCGGTGGAGTTGATGCCGGTGCATCACTTTATCGATGAGGGAGATTTGCTGGATCGGGGGTTGAAGGATTACTGGGGATATAACACGCTGGGATACTTCGCGCCGATGTCGCGGTATAGCTCGAGCGGGGATGATGGGCAGCAGGTGGTGGAGTTCAAGGAGATGGTGAAGCGGCTGCATGCGGAAGGGATCGAGGTGATCCTGGATGTGGTGTACAACCACACATGCGAGGGGAATGAGATGGGGCCGATGCTGTCTCTGAAGGGAGTGGATAACCTGACGTACTATCGCACGGTGCCTGATGACCCGCAGCACTATATGGACTATACGGGGACGGGAAATACGCTGAATGTGTATCACCCACAGACATTGATGCTGATCATGGACAGCCTGCGGCACTGGGTTATCGAGATGCATGTGGATGGGTTTCGGTTCGATCTGGCGTCGGCGCTGGCGCGTGAATTGAATGATGTGAACAAGCTCGGAGCGTTCTTCGACACGATTCATCAGGACCCAACGCTGGCTGATGTGAAGCTGATCGCAGAGCCGTGGGATATTGGGGAAGGAGGCTACCAGGTAGGGAACTTTCCAGTGATGTGGGCGGAGTGGAATGGGAAGTACCGGGACACGGTGCGACGATTCTGGAAGGGCGATAGCGGGCAGTTGTCGGACTTCGCCTACAGGCTGACGGGGTCGAGCGATCTGTATCAGAGCGATGGACGGACACCCTCGGCGTCGATCAACTTCATCACGTCACATGATGGATTTACGCTGTGCGACCTGGTGAGCTACAACGAGAAACACAACGAGGCCAACGGCAATAACAATACCGATGGAACGGACGGCAACGATAGTTGGAATATGGGGGCGGAAGGACCGACGGACGATCCGGGCATTAACGAGTTGCGGGAACGACAGATCAGAAATTTTCTGACCACGCTGATGATCAGTCAGGGAGTTCCGATGTTATTGACCGGGGATGAGTTCTCGCGATCGCAGAAGGGAAATAACAACTGCTATTGCCAGGACAACGAGTTGACGTGGCATGATTGGGACCTGGATGAGTCGCGCAAGAGAGTGCTGGAATTTACGGCACGGTTGATCGCGCTGCGTAAGAAGCATCCGAATCTCCATCGCCGGAAATTTTTTCAGGACAGACAGATACGCGGTTCCGTTGTGCGGGATATCGCGTGGTACGGGAGCGACGGAAAGGATGTTTCGGATGAGGGATGGAAGGATGAGTGGAATAAATCCATTGCCTTATCGTTGAATGGACAGACGTTGAATGTAACGGATGTAGAGGGGTGCCCCGTGGTGGACGACAGCTTTCTGATCCTGGTGAATGCGGCGGCGGAGGGGGTGGAGTATGTGCTGCCCGAACCTCCGGGTAAGCATCCGTGGAGGCAGGTGCTGGATACGGAGAACATCGACGATCCATTCCACGCGGAGGAGGTCGGGGCGAAGGTGATCGTTGGAGGGCGGACGGTGCGGCTGTACAGCGACTGTGCGGAGGAGAAGTAGGCGCACAGGTTCTGGGCTCGTCCTGCGTGCGAAATCCTTCCTGCGCTAAAATGAGCCATGGAGATCTTCGCCACTAGCCTGTGTGACGTCAAACTTGTACGCCCTAAGAAGCATGGCGACGATCGCGGCTGGTTCTCCGAAGTTTTCAATGCAAGAAGCTTTTCAGCAGCAGGTCTACCCGACCGGTTTGTGCAAGACAATCAGTCGTTTTCACGCAGAGGTGTTTTGCGGGGACTGCACTATCAACTTGGTGAACCACAGGGCAAGCTGATTCGTGTTCTTTCGGGGCACATCTGGGATGTAGCCGTTGACCTAAGGCCTGACTCGCCTGAGTTCGGTAAGTGGGCGGGGTTTGATCTGACGGGGGAAGATATCGAATTTCTCTGGATTCCAGAGGGGTACGGTCATGGTTTCCTTGTCCTTTCAGAATCGGCGAACGTGCTCTACAAGACCACTGGTTTTTACTATCCCGCAGGCGAGCGCTGTGTGCGCTGGGATGACCCGACGCTCAAGATTGCGTGGCCTCTGGATGGAATTGGAAAACCGTCCGTCTCGTCGAAGGATGCCGATGGAAGTCTTTTGCGCGATGCGGAACTACCGTCGCCGATGCCACTCACGTAGAGGGAGCAGGGAAGCCGAAGATACTTGCGCTGCTGCCGCCGTTAGCCGAGCGTCGTTGAATCGAGTTCGTCCATCACGCGCGCAGTCGAATCCTGCCATCGGTGCATTTCAAATTCCAACGTGCGCCTAAGTTTTTCGCAGTTCATCCGTGAGTTCGCTGGACGCTTCGCCGCTGTTGGATAGGCAGTCGAAGGGACCGGAATCAACTTTGTATACTTGCGCTCAGGATGAGCCTTCTGTGCGAGCCTCACGAACTCGGAGGCGAAGCCGAACCACGTGGTGGATCCCGCGCCGCATGCATGATAGATTCCGCTCACTGGCCGAGCGGCGTCTGCCACCGGCCTGCCCGAACGTTGTCCCTCGGCCTCTTCTCTTTGAATGCAGTGCACTACCAGTCGAGCAAGCTCTCTCGACCAGGTGGGTGAGCCAACCTGGTCGTCGACAATCTTCAGTTCCTCGCGCTCCAGTGCGAGCTTCAGAATCTTCTGCAGGAAGTTTTCTCCCGTCGCGCCAAAGACCCAGCTTGTCCGAAAGATGAAATGCACAGCACCGCTCTCCGCGAGCGCTCGTTCCCCGGCAAGCTTCGAAGCACCGTAGACACTCAGTGGTCCGGTGGCGTCATCCTCACTCCAGGGCGTCGATCCTGCGCCCGAGAACACATAGTCCGTCGAAAAGTGAATGACCGGCGCGCCAACGAGCGCAGCCTCTTCCCCCAGGACCCCCGGCGCATCTCCATTGATCGCATAGGCGACGTGTGCATCACTCTCAGCTTTGTCCACGGCGGTATACGCCGCAGCATTCACGATCCAGCTTGGCTTCAACTGCCGTACGACAGCACGGATCGCAGCGGCGTCGGTCAGGTCCAACTCCGATCGCGTGAGCGCAATCACCTCGCCGCAATTCTGAAGCAGGGGAAGCGCATCCATGCCCACCTGGCCACGAGCACCGATAAGCAGAATGGGACCATTGCTCACGCGCGTCAGTAGAGCGTCTCTGTGAGCAATACCTTGAGGTATTGCCCATAGGAGCTCTTTCCTAACTTATTGGCCTGCGTCTCCAATTGCGCAGCGGAGATATATCCAAGGCGATAAGCAATCTCCTCCGGGCACGCCACTCTCAAACCCTGTCTGCGTTCAATCGTCTGTACAAAGTTCGACGCCTCAAGCAGCGCTTCATGCGTTCCTGTATCGAGCCACGCCATCCCTCGTCCCAGCAACTCAGTTCGCAGCTGACCTCGCTCAAGATACCAACGATTGACATCCGTAATCTCCAACTCGCCGCGCTCTGAGCGCTTCATCTGCTCGGCTACCGAGACAATCTGCGCGTCATAGAAGTAGATGCCCGTGACAGCGTATCTGGACTTCGGCTTCAATGGCTTCTCTTCCAGCGAAATCACTTTGCGATCAGCGTCAAAGGCGACAACGCCATAACGCTCCGGATCGTTGACCGCATAGGCAAATACGGTGGCTCCTTCCGGATGCGCGGCGGCGCCTTGCAGTGCCTTCACGAAATCATGTCCGAAGAAGATATTGTCCCCCAGCGCGAGGCAGCAACCATCCCCGTTGAGGAACTCCTTGCCGATCAGGAAAGCCTGGGCGATTCCATCGGGCGATGGCTGCACCGCATATTGCAGATGGACCCCCCACTGCTCGCCGTTGCCGAGCAATGCTTCAAACCGAGGAGTATCCTGCGGCGTCGAAATGAGCAAAATCTCACGTATCCCTGCCAGCATCAGCGTCGAGAGCGGATAGTAGATCATCGGCTTGTCGTAGATCGGTAACAACTGCTTTGAGATCGCCTGGGTGACCGGGTGCAAGCGTGTACCCGAACCACCGGCGAGAATAATACCTTTCATCGGATCTCCGTCTGGGACTTACGGTCAGCGTAGTTCGTCGTAACCCATTGTTGATAGGCGGTGCCAGTTACAGATTTAATCCACTGGTCGTTGGAAAGATACCACTCAATTGTTTTGCGCATTCCAGTCTCAAAACTCTCTACCGGATGCCATTCCAGTTCGCGCTCAATCTTGCTCGCATCAATAGCATAGCGTCTGTCATGGCCCGGACGATCCTTCACATAGGTGATGAGTTGTTTGTGAGGCTTGTAAGGTGAGTCGGGAACTAACTCATCCAGCAGGGAACAGATTGTCTGCACAACTTCAAGATTGCTGCGCTGATTGTTCCCCCCAATGTTATAGGTCTCCCCTAAAACACCCTTCTCCAGCACCTCGACAATTGCCCTGCAGTGGTCATTCACAAACAGCCAGTCGCGCACCTGTTGACCATCCCCATAAATAGGAAGCGGCTTGCCTGTAAGTGCATGGGTAATCATCAGCGGGATTAGCTTTTCTGGAAACTGATACGGGCCGTAATTATTGGAGCAGTTCGTCGTGATGACAGGCAGTTTGTAGGTGTGAAGCCAGGCCCGAGCCAGAAAGTCTGAGGCAGCCTTGGAAGCAGCATAGGGGCTGTTGGGTGCGTAGGGTGTTCCTTCCGTGAACGCAGGATCGCGGGGCTCGAGCGTTCCATAGACCTCGTCGGTCGAAACGTGAATAAAACGGAACGCCTGGCGGTCCTCCTCATCGAGTGTCGCGATGTAGACACGCGCCGCTTGAAGCATCGTGAAGGTGCCCTCGATGTTCGTCTTGAGAAACGCTTCCGGTCCCACAATGGATCGATCAACGTGGCTCTCTGCTGCGAAATGAACGATAGTCCGAGGCCTATGCTCTGCAAGGGTGCTGGCGATCAACTCGCCATCACAAATGTTTCCATGGACAAAAACATGATCAGGATTGCCATCGAGGGAGACCAGATTGCCAAGATTGCTTGCATACGTCAATGCATCTAGGTTGATGACGCGGCCTTTGCCTGAGCGAATCCAGTGCAATACGAAATTAGACCCAATAAAGCCCGCCCCGCCAGTGACCAGGATTCCCGTATCCATCGCCATTTAATCAGCCTCACCTTTCGTACTAGCGAGTAGTTTATCGTCTGCCACGCCTATTCCAACACTGAGGTTGCCAGAGAAAATTTCAATCGGCGCCGGGACACCCCGCTCCTTGGCCTCCCCTTTGCTGGCGATGCTGGTAGGCAGTGTCGCCGGCAATTCGCGGAGACGTTTTAAAGTGTCCCGGTTAACCTTGGATCGTTGAGGGTCAAAAATCCAGCCCCATTTATTGAAATATCTCACTAAGTTAGTGATGTGAACCCATAGTGCCCGCTTACTCTTGTAGGACTGTCTTGCGTGATCGTGAACGACAGTTGCCCCCGGATAGAACACGGTGCGGAATTCGGTATGCATCCGCCGCGTGATGTCGATGTCCTCTGCATACACGAAGAAACGTTCATCAAATAATCCCACCGTGCAAAGCGCGGAGGTGCGAAAAAGCATGAAGCAGCCCGATAGAAAGGGGACATCCATCACCTGGTTATAGCCGGTAGATCGAAGTTCAAAACACTCCAGCCGCCGACGTACGAAATGCCTGAATGGGCCTCCAGCGAAACGACGAAGAAGAAGGTCAACCGGCGTCGGTAAAAGCTTACATAGATATTGGAGCGCGCCGTCGGGATATAGAACCTTCGGCATCAGTTGTCCGATGCCCGGGTTGTCCTTCATGAAGTGGATCATCTTTTCGAGTTCGTGATGTTCAAAGTAGATGTCCGGATTGAGAACAAAATGAAATTCCGCATGATCCAGAGCCTGTCGGAGCGCAACATTATGCCCAGCACCGTATCCGCCGTTCTTTCCCATCCTCAGATAAATCACCCAGGGCAGGTGAAGCAACGAATGATTGAGAGGCTCCGGGGAGTTATCGATCAGGTAAACGACAGGCCGAACCGTCGATCGCTCAATGCAATCAAGAAGTCGCTTCACCTGAGACACTGAAGTGTTGTATAGAACAACGGAAGCTGTAATCCTGGGCATAATTTCCATGCGGTAGTCTTAATCGATTGATTCAACTCAAAAATAGATTGCTCAATGCAATTCGCGTTAGGGCTCTCTACACTAAAGTATACGTTGATCCGAGGAGTGCTCCATCACAGCGAGGGACAGCTACCGTCAGGAAAGAAGACAGTTCCCAATTTAGCTTCTCGATAATCAAGCGATTGTCTGATGATTTGCGTCCGCGCGTTCCGGATGGTTCGGAAATGTGAATACACCAAGGTATTCATTGTATTCATTCAGCGGGGTGCAGCAGGATCTTCCAAAGTGTTTTCCAGTCATGTGAAAACGGCGGGGCGATGTGCTCCTCCGCGGCGGGTCGAAACACCTCTTCTCCAGCGATTGTCTTCCGCATCAAATCTTCCAGTTCTTCGATAGTTTCCGTATCGAAGAATGCGACCCTGTCGTACTTACCTACCGTCTCGTGCGCATACGGAAGATTGGCCGCAAGGATAGGCTTTCCCGTTGCCTTGAACTCGGTGATCGGCATTCCCCACGTCTCCAGCTTCGAGGGAAAGACGAGGCAGTCTGCCTCTCCATAGAGCCGCATCACTTCTGCCCTTGGCAGAACTCCGAGCCACTTCACCGTGGTCAGGTCGGAGAACTCCCGGACAATCCCGGCCGCATAGCGTGTCTCGCTACCATTCATTGTGAGCCAGACTTCAAACTGATCGAAGCCTCCGTGCTCTAACTTCCGAGCGGTCCTCAATATATGCTCGATATTCTTGAATGTCCGCGGATAAGCCGGATAGAAGAATCGGTAGCGCGCATGTACGGAAGGTTCAACTTGCTCTCCCCTGGAGATCTCGAGGTCGTCTACGGATGGATGTGCGACAACAACCTTGCGTACGCCGTAGCGCGACCGGAATTGCGTGCGCATCCAGTCCTGCTGGACAACGACGAAGTCGTTCGATCGAATGTTGATCCCGTATAGGAAGCGATAGAGCAGGGTAAAGAGGCCAAACTTCCAGTCCAGCAGCATCTCTTGAATCCGAAAAGGATAGAACGGGCTAGGATTATGACAGTAGACAGCCCTGATCGTAGCTCTGACGTTGGGCGTCATATCATGCATGGCAAACCACAGGTGAGGCTTTAACTTTTCGCTAATCCTGCGACATTCAAAGTATTCAAAACGTAGGCGCCTGAGCCATGAAGTCTTTACTTCCGGATATTCCATGAAGTTGACATCGGGAATGTCGAACAGGGACGCCCTATGGACTAACGCAATAATTTCATAGGTATCTGAATACTCTTCCGCAAGCGATGCGATGGCGTCCTTGAACACCGTCAAAGGTCCCATCCCAGTGAAGTTGACCCCCGACAGCACAATCTTCGGCTTCAAACCGTCTCCCACAGTTCGGTGGCAAAGTTGAATTGCTTGATCACCCGCGCCGGACTGCCTACCGCAATGCTATATGGCGGAATGTCTCTTGTTACGGTGGACATAGTTCCAATGATTGCTCCGTTGCCAATCTGAACACCAGGAAGCACGGAGACAAACTCGCCGAGCCACACATCGTCCCCGATGACTACTGGCGCAGCACTCAGTGGACGCTTAGCCGGAGCAACGCGAGGATCGGAGTGAATACTTCCCCTGCCATAGCCGCCGTGGTCGTGGTCCGTAATAAACACCTTGCTTGCGATCAAAACTCTGTTCCCTATCAATACAGATTCAATAGCCGCAATATGAACATAATCATTGAGGGACACGTCGGAACCAATCTGAATCAGCGGATGCGTCGTCGATGAATCACCCAGGGCATCCATGCGCAGACCTCTGCCACAGGAGAAGTTGGATCCGAGCGCAATCCATCGTCTGCCGCGGATGTAGAACGGACGTCGCATCAAACGACTTCCAGGGAACGCGAGCCGCGTCCTGATCACATCCAACGCCAGAGACAGCAATCCGACAAGTCCGTAGCCGGCAAGCATCCCGCCTTGCGGTCGGCTGGGGTACTGTTTCACTAGCTCTTCTCCCTCTTCGCGTTTATGACAATCGTCTGCTTCCGCGATGCAATTTGCACAGTTGAAAGTTATCTTTTGACAATGTCAAACCCCGGCTGAACTTTGTTTATGCTTGCGGTAAAGCCTTTGCATCAAAACAACTGATCCTCCTCGGGATTGTAGTTGAGATGAATAACAAGAAGCGAGACGCAACGACGGCTATGAGTACGATGACGGACATGTCCAGCAGCGGACCCGTAAATAGGTTTACTTCCGTGGGGAGGGCAAAAACCAGGAGGGCAAGAGCCAAAAAATAAATCAGCCGCAGGGGAGAAATTCCCTGTGCCTCCAAGAACAAGATCCTTATGCGTGCCACAAAATAGCCCACCGCACCGCAATAGATCACGCCAAAAAATGCGCCAAAATATACGTGACCCGCAATGAAGAAAGGTGTATTGGGCCCGATCACGATATCCGAGACCCCAGCCCCCCTCCAGTAGTAATCTACCATCTGGTACCCGAGAGGGAATTGATAGGGGACCAATCGCAGCTCTCCGAGCACCGGGTTAAGAACCATGTACACGTAATCCAGAGGGCCGTACGACGCAAAATGCCGGAGTACATGTGGATCGTAATAATAAATGATAGAGTCTCCCTGCATAAGGATGCGCTGTAGTAGACCAGCTATGGCGATACCCCAGTTCTTGGAAACGACATACAGCACCGCGACCGCCAGAAATAGGGCAGCAGCAACCAGCACAATGGAGATGCGCCGAAGTCGCTTCGCGGACTTATCAGGAACCAAATCTCTACGATAGAGGACGTAGCCGATTATGCTCAGGAAAATTACCAAAGCGCCCTTGGATCCGCCGAGACTCGCGAGCAAGATGCAAAGCAGGAATACAGTCCCGAAGATCTTCCGATGCTTGCCTCGGACGGCCAGCAGAACCGCCCCAGCCGGAACAAAGATTCCCACCCCTGCGTTGACGCGCTTTACCAAGCCTAGACCTCCGGTAATTTCGCTAACTTTGCTCAAGGATGGATCATTGGAAAAGATTGGAAAACCCGCTGTCACTCCCAGCCAGATATTCGCGAAAAGGAGTATGAGAAAGAGGAGAAATACCGTGCACTCTGCAATGCTTATGTCGCGGCTCGTCCAAACCATTGTCCCCGCCCTGAGACGAGGTTTGCGCACCAATAGAAACCCGAAGACAAGGGCTGCCTGCGAGGTGAAGAACTGAAACAGCAAAAAGTCCGAATGAATTAGCGCCAGGGCCATCACGCAGTATGCCGCTTGCCCCACCGCCAGGACGACCAAGGGGTCAAAGATGGAAAAGATTCGGCTCCTGTAAGAGTAGAAAAATATTACGAGAAAGATACTAGACCAAAGCAATACCAACCATAGCGTCGCTCCTATATCGTTCGGATCCAGATTCAGCACGCGAGAAATCTCCGATCCCTAAACCGAAGCGCCATCCGCATGCAGGTCAGTACTGTGAAGAGGTTGCAGGCGTGACGACGGAGAAATCCCGACGAATTCATTATCCGTAAGCCGCGAATCACCTCTTGATGACGCCATAATTTCACATCCACACTTTCAACTTTAAAGGATGACAAGTCGTGGGTAATCGTCGAATCAAACACGCACGCAAACTTCTCATCCTTTGCGTACTGTTCACAAAACCAGCTGTCTGTTCCGTAGAAGGACAGCGTATTTGGATACCTTGAAAATTTACTGAGAAAATAGTTCGACCCTATGATCATTCCGCTGTTAATAGCCGTCTTGTATCTAAACCGAATGGCACCTAGTCTGGGGCGTCGCCAATAAATACCTTTGAAGTAGAACAAGTGCGCTGGGCTGACGATGTGCCCGCTCGCCTTTACCAAGGGGAGAAAAAGTCCGAGGTCAGGGAAGTCTTGGATGGCCTGGGCCGCAACACCTAGGAACGTGGGCTCCAAAAACGAGTCCTGATCTAAAAGAAGAAGATGGCTGAAACTTCCCGGATGCTGCCTAATCCTATTGTCAATGACTTCGTTGTAGATGAAAGAGAGAGGCTGGTTTTCTGGGCTGTGATGGTAGTCATACGAGGTGAAATTCCTGTTGAGCCACTCTTTCCCAATTATTGAGCATGGCGTTGGACTGTTGTCCCAAATCACCAGATGCTGCAACGACGAATTGTGCTGTTTCGCAAGCGACAACAAGGACTCGGAAGCTTCGGGCTCGATTCTGAAAAGTACAACCAACGCAAGTAGCTTCATCTGAGGCCTAATCTCCGCAATTGTGTATTTCCATCGTGCACTCGTTTAACCTCGCGGTTTGTCGATTCAAGCATTATGCCTGACGCCCATGCCAACTCATCATCTTGGAAAGTCGCTTCAAGAGCCCATTAAGCTTATAGCTTAGAAAAGCTAGAGGCAGAAATACGACTCCACTGTTCCTGCGAATGCTCTTATAGATTTCTCCAAAGTTCTCCTTGTTCGATGACAATCCAGGATTTCCGTGGCTTGAGATAACTCGACGGAAAACTCTAATCGAGTTGGTGGCCTTTGCCATTCGTTGATTGTGATCAAAGTCCCCGAAAACACGGTACGATGGATCGTACCCAAGGTGGGCGCTGCGGCGGTAGAACGTACCTTGATGGTGCCAGACGTTTGAGATGCGCATGGAACCATCGTCTTTCGGTATATGGACTGAGCCACCGTCGAGCTGAACACGAAAGGCAGCGACATCCACTTTCTCTCGCTGGCACGCCGCAAGTTCTGAGGTTGGCACCAGATGAAGCCTGTCCCCTGCGTTCAGGTGCAGAATATATTCCCCGCTTGCGGCTGCGATGCCTTTATTCATCGCGTCGTAAATGCCCCCATCCGGCTCGCTCACCCAATAGTCCACTTTCTCATTGCGGGCTTGCAGCAGTTCAAGCGTCCCATCGCCGGAGCCGCCATCGACTATCACGAGCTCCAAGTTGTCCCCGCGGAAGGGGGCGATATTGTCGATCAATGCGGCAACTTCATCCCGATCTCGAAAGGCGACCACTATGATGGAAACAAGCGGCAGCGGCCGCACCGGCGAGGGCTCTCCCCGTATACCGCCTTTGACCCGGCGCAGGTGGTTCAAGTCCTCTATTTCTGCGTCGTTTGTTCTTGTCATCTTGTTCCTTCGCTAAGCCAACGCGCAGTCAACTTTGGCGTTCCACACAGACTTTATTTTGCCTCTGCCGATAGAGGATTCTTGTTTAAGCCGATTCATCCAACGAAGTAGACAATTTGCCTATGGGCCTTTGCGACCTCACGTTGCGTTCTGGGAAGCGGCCCTTGCCTCCTCTCGCCTTGTGGCATCAACTCGCCCGTCAATCTGACAGTCTCTTAATCATATCCCAGTAGGCCTCCGCAAATTTCTGTTGTCGTTCGGGGAAGAGCACCCTGGCCTCGTCCTGCATGGCGGCATCGTGCTGCTCGTCGAATCCACTGTATGCCGCCAGCATGGAGTCGGCCAGGGCCTCGGGTGAGTTGTCAGCGAAGAAGAAGCCTCGCTCCGGTGCCCTCTCCTTATGGGCGGGGAAGCGGATGACCTTGCTTAGTGATGCGCCCCTGCCTTCTTCATTATAATCTGGGATATGGAAGAGATTCGCTCTGTCTCCGCGGAGCTAGGCGAGAGGGACTCATTTGGGAGGCCAGAGACAAAGAATTATTGTGGTTGGCGCAGGGGATCATGCCAAAGTTGTTCTGGAAGCGTTATGGGCTATGGGTGCCTTTGATGTGGTGGGTCTTCTTGATCCCCATCCTACGTGTGCGGAAGTGTTGGGCATACCCGTTCTAGGCAGAGATGAATTGTTGCCTAGCCTTTTGAGACAGGGTGTGACCGCTGCGGTGGTGGCAATCGGATCAAATCTCAGGCGGCAGCAAATAGGCCAGAGCCTGCTTGCGATGGGATTCGCGCTCCCCTTTGTGGCTCATCCATCCGCTATTGTTGCGCCAAGCGCAACGATAGCTCAAGGGACTGTCGTGATGGCCAGGGCCGTCGTGGGGACTCTAGCGAATATTGGAGAGTTGGCAATTATAAATACTGGCTCGATAGTGGAGCATGACAACCAGATAGGGCAGGCCGCTCACATTGCTCCAGGAGCCGTTCTGGCCGGAAGAGTGAGGGTCGGCGAACGTGCCTTGGTGGGTGTCGGCAGCGCCGTGCGGCCGGGTATTTCTATCGGCGACGATTCAATCGTCGGCGCAGGTTCCGCTGTCGTGTCGAATGTTCCTTCGGGCGCAACAGTGTTTGGTACGCCGGCGCGGATACAGCCAAGCCGGTAGAGCAGATGTATGCTGCTAAAATCGCGCGCTTCTCCCAGAGGCGCGGGTTTTCATGACCGTGCTCGATATATCGAACAAAAGGCTTCCGAGTTCCCGCTGGCGCATAGTCAACTGCATTATGGCTTCTTCCTTGCTGGGCATCTGTGGCGGGTTTTCCAGCATCTCCATCATCTTTGCTGCTAAATCCTCTGCTGAGCCAGTTGCAAAGAATCGCACAACTCCGATGTCTATCTCGCGATTCACCGGAATATCCGAGACGATGCTAGGTGTTCCGGTGGATACCGCATCGTAAACCGCTCCTCCGCCGGGGCCGCCTTCAAAGAGGGTTGGCTGAACTACGCTCAACGAGCCGCGCATGATTGCCAACTGATCGCCCTTCGGAACTAGACCCAGAATATGGATGTAATCTCGTAGGTTGTTTTTCTCAATGATGTCCTTAAGATTGTTGAAATGCTCCGGCCATCTGTAGTCGTCGGTGTTGCCCGTACATACGAGGTGGACATCGTGACCTGCGTCCCTTACCTGCCGAAGCGCCATGAACGCCGTTTCATGGGACTTGTGTATCCAAAACTGATTGGAAACAATAAAGTAACGCGCTGGTAAATGGTAGGCCGCGCGGATATCCGGGTCGGAACGGTTTAAGAAAAAATCGTAGTTTGCAGGCGGACAAAATGGAAGCGAAAATAGACGTGCCTTGTGGTCGGGATAGAACTCCTCAATGTCCTGAACAACGGCAGCCGCATTCACAATTACGGCTGGAGCCTCGGCGAGAATTCTGGAAAACAGTCTGTCCCGTGCCCTGCGCTCTCTTTCGCTGAACCAGTTCGGTAACCGCTTATGCTGCAGGTCTGGAATATAGCCAATCCAGGGAAGCGGGAATGAAGGTCCGAGCGAGTTGGCACAGGGAAACAAGACTTCGGCGCGGCATTGCCGCATAGCGGATGCCAAGCCCGAGGCTGTATCGCGATAGTCTACGATATTGATCCGCGCCCCAGAGCTTGACAGGGTATCAATCAACTCGCTCCTGAGAATCCCGGACGAAGGACTGGTCCTCATGCCTGCGAGTGTCTTGATCCCGTTTTTGGCCAGTATTGTCAGGGATTTCGAGATGCTTTTCGACGGAAGAAGGATGCTCCAGCTTGTTTCAGAAGAAACGGAGTTAAGTGCGCTGACGCAAAAGCGCAGAAAATCGATTCCTCCAGTCCAACGTGCCAGGGAGTCAGCCAATATTGCAATGCGTGGAGTAGCGATTGTCCACTTTGAACTCGGCATCGGTTTGCTCACTTGTCTTCAACTAAACTGATGACCGTCGGAGTAAAGTAGTTTGCGATTGCAACGCAAATTCCTTTTACGTCCACCTCTTCCAGTCCAGGATAGCTGGGTAAATTAATTCCTCGCCAGCCGAGGTTTTCCGCGACTGGGTGGCGCTGAAAATCTGAGGAATACATTGGCATGCTATGCACGGGATAAAACAATGGGCGTGTCTCAATTCCATTCTTCTGTAATGCGCTTCGCAGGGGATCGCGATCCGCCGCGTCTGGGACGAGGATCGACACCATCCAGTAAGAATGCCGAACATCGCCGGCTTCTTCCTGAAAAGTGACCGGCAAGTCTCTCAGTTCGCGTCTGTACCAAGCGGCGATCTGACGTTTCTTCGCGATAAAACTGTCGGCCTGCTCCAGTTGAGCGAGTCCGATCGCGGCGCAGATGTTGGTCATTCGATAGTTATAGCCAATCACGTCGTGCCAATACTCGCGATATTTGGCTAAACCCTGACCTTTGAAGTGAGTCATGCGATCATGCAGGGTGTCGTCGTCAGTGACAACCATACCGCCCTCCCCGGTTGTGATGGTCTTGTTCCCGAAGAAACTGAAAGTGCCGATGTCACCGAAGGTGCCGACATGGCGCCCTTTGTAGTAGGAGCCAATAGCCTCTGCGCAATCCTCCACAAGAAACAGGTTGTGCTCGCGGGCGATTTGTTTCAGATCGTCCATTTCGCACGGCTGACCATATAGATGGACGGCAAGGATGGCCCGCGTGCGTGGAGTTATCTTCCGTCGGACGTCTTCGGGATCCATCTGCCACGTGCTCTTGAGGGAGTCGCAGAATACAGGCGTGGCCCCTGTATATGCGATTGCATTGACCGATGCGATGTAAGTTAGCGTTGGCACGATCACCTCGGCGTCCGGCCCGATACCCAGTGCCAGCAGCGCCAGATGAAGCGCGACAGTGCCATTGGCAACGGTCGCGGCGTAGCGCACGCCGATGTATGCTTTGAAACCGTCCTCGAATTCTGGAATGAACTTCCCTTTGGAAGATATCCAGGTGGAGTCCAGGCATTGGTTTACATATTTTTTTTCATTGCCTGTCAATGACGGCTGATACACGGGGTATTTGAACATTAGGGTCTGTTCTCCTGAAGATCTAGGTTACCGTATTCACGGGCACCGCCGCTGTCCCAGTTCCCAGCCGCCGGATGTAGGAAGGAATGTAGAGCGCGCAGGGCAATGCGCTCAACAGCAAATAGGCAGTGATGGTCGCCCAGGGAACGCCTGTGATGCCGAAGCGATGGACGAAGACCACCTTTGTGATGACGCATACCATCCCGAAGATGGAGGCGACAATCACCTGAAAGCGGATAACACTCGCACCATTGAGAAATGAAGCGAGAGCGTCGCCACAGCAGCCAATCACCGTCCATATGGCAAGCCCCAGAAGCAGGAAAAACGGCGGATGGATACGGGAGCCGACCCACCAGTGGATGAGACGGTGCGAGAGGAGCAACATTGTGAATGAAGCCGCAGAGGTAGCGCCGAGAACAAGCAGTAGCGACGTCTTGAGTGTGTGCCGAACCCACTTCATGTGGCCGCGGGAGATGGCTTCTCCGTAGGCTGGCCAGAGAGGAGCAATCAGCATACCCGACATCATGGCAATAAGCCCGAACATGCGCTGCGGGATCGCATACTCGGGCACGTTCACTGCTCCGAGGGTTCGGGCGATAATGAAATTGTCGGCAGAGAACGAGACGGCAACTACTACCTGAAGTACGAAAAAGAGGCCTCCGAGCCTAGCGATCTGGGAGATGACGTCGCGGGAGACAAGCTTCCGGCTTGGCCGCAGGTCGGGACGGACGAAGCCGAAAAAATGAGTGGCATTCAGCGCGGTGGCGAAGATAGGTGCGCCGGCGATGGCGATCACCAGCACGGGCAAGCTTACATGCAGCCAGATGCCTCCGAGCACGCCAATAAAGCCTGCTGTGCTGCCACACAACTGCCAAAGGCCGTAACGGTACCCCTGCTGCAGACCCAATTGCACCCGTTGCACCACATCCATCGAGATGTTCAAGGCAAAGCAGATGGCGAAGACCGCCAGTGCCGGGCCTGACTCCGCCCGGGCCTGCGGCGAATACACCCGGAAGAAATTCGCCCAGTTGACGAACCTGTAGATAGAGAAGAACGACAGCAGAAGGAGGACGGCGATCGTATTGAGCACAGCGAATCCGCTGGAGACCGCCTTGCGCACGCCTTCCATGTCGTCTTTTCCGAACGCCTTGGAGACGGTGTTCAACACGCCATTGCCCACGCCAAAGTCCGCGAACGCCGCCATCGCCAGCACGGAACTGATGGTCATCCACAGGCCGAATCGCTCATTGCCCAGATACTTGAGCGTGAGAGGAACCGTGATGAGCGAGGTGCCGATCTGCACCACGCGTGCCAGCGTCGAAGCGCTGCCGGTAAGCACCGCTCGGCGATTCCTTTCGGCCCCACGCTCGTGGTCTTCCAGACCATTCTGATCACGGAGATGCAGTAACTGCCGAATTCTCCGTATGGCTGACCGAATCACTCCACGACCTGTGTGACATAGCCTGAAGGCTGCTGCACCGCTGCATAAATGGCCGAATACTCCTGGTAGACAGCTGTAAGTCCATCACGCAAAGAGATGCTAGCCTGCCAGCCTAGCTCCTTCAGGCGCGATACATCAAGCAATTTCCGCGGCGTTCCGTCGGGCTTGGAGGTGTCGAAGACCAGTCCGCCCTTGAAGCCCACCACTTCGCCGATAAGCTCTGCAAGCTCCCGCACTGTCAGGTCTTCGCCGCAACCCACGTTGAGCAAGGGCGCCTGCGATTCCGATTGCACCATAGGCCCATACACTTCATCTGGCAGGTTCATCAGGAAGACACACGCATCGGCCATGTCGTCGCTATGCAGAAACTCCCTGCGTACCGTGCCGGTCCCCCACACGGAAACTTCGGAAGCACCCGCCGCCTTCGCCTCGTGCATCTTGCGCAGCAGGGCAGCGAGCACATGGGAACCTGTCAGGTCGTAGTTGTCATTCGGTCCATAGAGATTGGTAGGCATCGCTGCGATGTACTGCGTCCCATACTGCCGATTGAAAGCCCAGCAGGCCTCAATACCGGCGATCTTGGCCACGGCATACGAGCGGTTCGTCGGCTCCAGCGGCCCTGACAGCATGTACTCCTCCCGGATTGGCTGGGGACAGTCGCGCGGATAGATGCAGCTTGAGCCAAGAAAGAGGAGCCGCTTCACATCGGCCTGATGCGCTGCCTGCACAACGTTGGTCTGGATAGCGAGGTTGTCGTGAATAAACTCAGCGGGGCGGGTGTTGTTGGCCAGAATCCCTCCCACCTTTGCAGCCGCGAGGAAAACATACTCCGGGCGCTCGTCCGCAAAGAAGCGAGCCACGGCCGCCTGATCAGTCAGATCCAGCTCCGCATGGCTTCGGGTCACGATGTTGGCGCAACCTTCGCGCTCAAGCCGTCTCATGATGGCCGAGCCCGCCAGCCCGCGGTGTCCCGCGACATAGACCTTCGAGTCCGCGAGAGGAGATTTATTCGTTATATTCATAAGCGCTGTATCCGTGCTTCTTGACCAGTTGGTCTCTCTCCGCCGCTAATAGGTCAACGTCAACCATTTCTTTGACAAGCTCATCGAAGGTCACCGTGGGCTTCCATCCCAATCGTTCATGGGCATAGCTTGGGTCACCGAGCAATGTCTCCACCTCCGCCGGACGGAAATACCTTGGATCCACCGCAACCACAGTGGTGCCGCTGGTATCGACGGCCCTTTCGTCCACTCCTTCGCCCTCCCACTTGATCTCGATGCCGAGTACCTCGGCCGCCCGTGTCACAAACTCACGGACGCTATGTTGCACTCCGGTCGCAATCACAAAATCCTCAGGCGATTCCTGCTGCAGCATCCGCCACTGCATCTCCACGTAGTCGCGCGCATGTCCCCAGTCTCGGAGGGCGCTCAGGTTTCCCAGGTACAACGTATCCTGCAGGCCGAGCTTGATGCGCGCCAGCGCCCGAGTGATCTTACGCGTCACAAAGGTCTCGCCCCTCACCGGCGACTCATGATTGAAAAGAATGCCATTGCAAGCGTACATGCCATAGGCTTCACGGTAATTCACGGTGATCCAATAGGCGTACAGCTTTGCAACCGCATAGGGGGACCTTGGGTGAAACGGCGTCTTCTCGGTCTGCGGGACTTGCTGCACCAGACCGTACAGCTCGGAAGTGGATGCCTGATAGAACCGCGTCTTCTTTTCAGCTCCGAGTATGCGGATAGCCTCGAGCACCCTCAGCGCTCCCAGTCCATCGATATCCGCCGTGTACTCCGGCTGCTCGAACGATACCGCTACATGGCTCTGCGCGCCTAGATTGTAGATTTCGTCTGGCTGGACCTTCTGCACGATGCGAAGCAGATTGCACGCATCCGACAAATCACCATAGTGCAGGACGAATTTCCTATCCGGCGAATGAGGATCTTTATAGAGATGGTCGATGCGGTCGGTGTTGAAGAGAGAACTGCGCCGCTTAATACCATGTACCTCGTACCCTTTGCGAAGCAGAAACTCCGCCAAGTAGGACCCGTCCTGCCCGGTGATACCGGTAATCAAAGCAATTTTCGACACGTTAATCCTAACGACCCCGCTATGTGATGTTGCCCAACCCTGATTCTACCGTAGGCACGCGAGTTAGATGCTTGCTTGCCTGTTGGGTCTGAGTTCCAGAGAGCACGGCGGGTAGATGGGATCTGCGGTGGCGTATCAACGAAGACCACTTGTCCCAGCGGTGATCAAGAAATTCAGACCCACTGGTTTCAGGCGCTCCTGCCTGCACATCCTCTATCTTTTCAACCAGGGATTCAAAGTCATCGGCTTTTAGTTGAGAAAGCCCGGCGCAACATTCTTAGCTTTCCGCTAGCTTCCGGATCGCTCTTCAGGTGTTCCCAGCCGGCGAGGAACAGTGCAATGAAAATTCCTAAGAAGAAGCCCGCTAATGTGGCGCCTACGACAATCAAGCCGCGCTTCGGGAAGGACCGTCTATCCGGTGGAACGGCCGAGTCGACTACCTGAATGAGCGAGCCCTCCTTCGCCTCGTCGAGTTTGGCCACCTCGAATTGTCGCGCGAGGATGTCAAAGAGCGTCTCGTTGTATTTCACGTCGCGCAGCTTACGGACATACTCCATCCCCGCTTCGGGAACTTTTCCCTTGGGGATCATAAATTCGTTAGGACCATCTTCGGAACCGCCAAGCTTGTTCAGCTGCGATCGCAAATTAGCGAGCTCGCTTTGAGCCTGGACCAGTTGGGAGTTCTCACCCGTTGCGTAGGTCTGCATTCCCTGAATTTGGACTTCTCTGGCGGTGATCTGTGCACGGAGTGCCGCGGCTGATTCGATAAGAGCTCGTGCCTGACTGTCGGGCTGAATTACTCCCGTCTTTACTTCTGTCTGCGCAAGAGCCTCCTCGGCATTGGCCAGGTTGTTCTTTGCCTTCTCGAGCTCCCCCTCGAAGAAGAGCCTGCGCTCGGATGCCTCCGTGATGGCGAGATGCTGCGATAGATCTCTAAACTGGTCGACGTAGCCGTTGGCAATCTCCGCTGCTCTGCGGGGATCTCGATCTTCGACGGAGATGTGGATGAGGCCATCCTTGCCGCTGCCGTCCACGATCGCATTGCCCTCGAAGGCCTTGGTCGCGTCGGAAAGGTACTTCGCGTGATACTCCTTCATCAAGCCGTAACGTTGCACCATGGCGTCCTCAACGGTGCGGCTCTTGAACATCGCGACGTACATGTCGTTGGGATTCTTCAGCCCGAGACTGCCACCCGCCAGCGCAGCCATCCCTCCCAGACTGCCAAGCTGGGAGGCCAGTGCGGCGCCCATCGAAGTGTTCTGCTGCGGTGGTAAAAGGGTAACGGTTGCGGTGTAGCGTTTGGGCAGAAGCAGCGAGATGACGATGGCGAGGATCGCAAAGATCGCTGTGACCCGGAGGACGACACGTTTCCGCTCTGCGATGACGATCAGAAGGTCGAGCAGAGAGATTTCGTCCTCCTGCGGCGCCCCGGACCGGGCGATGGGCGTCGTGGCCGGAGGGTAGTCGTGCTCGTTGATCTCAGGAAGCGGAGTTTCAGCCATCATCGGTTTTAGCCAGAATTCTATTAAAGTATGCTCAGTGCTGCGGCTCCAAGCGCGAAATTCGAGACCAGTTGTGACCACTCGATCACGCTTCGAATGGAGGAGGGCTTAAATGTCTTCTCCGGCACTACGATCGTGTCGCCCGGATACACGTGCAAATTATTAAACTGTGTGCTCCATAACCCCTTACCTGTATCGCGGCTTACAACCTCTCCGTCTGCATGAATAAGAAACTCATGCTTCCGGTCAGCGTCCCGGTTCGGTCCACCGGCAAGCTGCAGATACGCCCCTGCCTTCTGTCCCTTGGCGTAGAGAAACGAGTTCTGATCGTACACCGAACCGACTACATTAACTGTTGCGGGGATGGCAGGCACGATAAAGCGGTCGCCATCCTCCATGGAGATCTCCGGAAGGTCGCTTGTGCCGCTGCTGTCGGGTGCAAATCTCAACACGATACGGCCGGTCGCCCGAATTTGCCGCAAGCTTTCAAGAAGGTTCTGTTCATTCGTCTGGGCGGCTGAGGCGCTCGCCAGGTCTTGTGCCGAGCTTACAGAGGACGCGGCAATGGCCATATTGTTTCGCTGAATTCCTCTTCCCAGACTCTGCACATATTCATCGATCCTGGCTTGTTGAATCACCCGTGTCGACTCCCGGGTGTACTCCGAACCATAGAGATAGGCGTTCGGTGTGAGGCCGCCGGCTCGCTCCACCAGATGGCGAAATGTCTCGCCGGGCTGCACCGTATAGACGCCAGCATGGATGAATTCACCGCCCAGCGTCACCATCTTTGTCTGCTGCGCGATGGGCACGCGTATATCTGCTTCGGAGAGGACGGAGACCACATCGCCTGCCTGCAACTCGAGGTCTTGCGAAGCGTCGTGTTGCATCACGAGTTTGCCCAGATCGAAGGGGATCAGCGTGGTCTTCAGCGTGTCCGGATCGAGCCGTTCAATGACGGCATAATTCCAGTCAATCTCAGGAGCGAGTGCTCGAATCTCCGTACGCTGTCCCGAGGATGGAATGCGGCTGGACGGGGAAGCCTGATCGGCTGCCAAAGAAGAACTGCTGCCTCGCTGCTGCGCCGCCAGCATTTGATTCTGCTGCGATCCAGACTGATTCTGCAGCGACCCATACTGATCCGCCATGCTCGTATCCCCCGAGGTTGGGGCTTTGAGGGTAATGGCGTTGTCCTCAACCGGCTGGCGCATTGCGGTGAATCCTGGCGTCGCCTCAAACTCCGGAGCAGGCAGCCCCAGTTGCGCGCGCTTCCACCAATAGTTTCTTGTAATCAGCGAGTCCTTGTCCGGAATCAGATCGCTGAGCCTCATTCCGGGATGCCACGCAAAGCGGCCAGGGTTCGCTGTGTTTCCGCGCAAAGTGACCGTCTTCCGATAGATCGGAACGATGGAGTAAACGTGTACCAAGTCCCCGTCTGTAAGGGGAGTCGTCAGACCGCTGGCATCGTTCGCAACTTCCATGGCGTAGCGGTCGCGGTGATCCTGAATGCGCTCAACCGAGATACGCGCGTCCGAAGCGACCGCGGATACACCTCCCGCATCGGCAAATAATCCTGCCAGGGATTCGCCTGCCTTCAACTCGTAGATCGCAGGATTCCGTACGCTGCCGGTAACCGCGACCTCCGGCCCGACGGGAGGAATGAAGAGAACGTCCCCCGCCTGAAGTGGTACATCTTTCGACTTATCGCCGTGGACCAGCAGATTGTAGAGATCGAAGTCCGTCACCACTTCGCTGCCACGCCGCAGTTCAATATGCCGCATCGAGCCCTGGATCGATGGCCCACCGCTGGCAAAAAGTGCATCCACCAGGGTGCTCAGCGAGCTCACCGTGTAAACCCCCGGTCGGCGCGCTGCTCCGGCTACATACACTTGAATAGCGCGAATCTGACCAAGGTCCACCGTCAGATCAAAGTTGCGATAGACGCGCCCAATAGCACTCCGCAGTTGTCCATCGAGCGCCGAAAAGGTCAGGCCCGCAACATGGACAGGGCCCACCTGCGGAAGGTAGATCGCACCCGAGCGGTCCACGCGCAGATTCGACTGGAAGTTCACCTGTCCCCACACCCTGATACGCAACTCGTCGTCCGGTCCGACGACATAATTGGCTGGCACCGGAGTCATATCCAGCGGTGCGAACGTGGAGGGAACGCGATGGAAAAGGTCTGCACCGAAGATGGGCAGAACCTGGTTCGTCGTCGACGCAACAAACTTTTGAAATTCCGTCAGCGGCTCTGGTGGAAGAGGCGCCCGTTGAACCTGGTTCTGTGAGTTATTCTGTCGGGAAGATTGCTGACTCTCTAAATCATTGCTATTCGAATTCTGTCCCGGCGCACCGTACTGGCTCGGCTGTGTCGAGCGCATCTGGGGATTCATCTGTGAATTGGTCAGCGCTTGATTCTGACTCGTGCACTGCGGCGAACTCGCCATCGCGGGATCCGTGCAGTCGGGTGTGTTCGAATTCTGTTGGCTCTCCGGATAGCTGGAGGGGTACTGCTGCTGTTGTGCCAGCACAGTTGTCGCCAGCGAAGACACTAAGAGAAGCAAACCAAACCGTCTGGCCATAGAGTGGTGCGACAAGGATTGGTAGCGGACAGAGCCAAGTCTGCAAATTCTTCTGCTCACACCGTACTCGGAGATACTCATTAGTTCCGAGTTTACCATGATCCATCCGTCATCTAACGGCTCGAAAGTGCGCGAAGATGTTGGTTTTATGGCCTTTCTCTACACGTTTGCATGCATCCTGCACCGCTGCCGAGCGACATCATACCCATGTCTTCAGCAGGCACCCTGTGACCATCCATCTGCCCATACGCGAAGATTAGTGCCCGAATCGCACGACGAGTCCCGCCCCAAGTCGAAGATCGTTCTGCACATTGTTCGTCCCGTTCGGCAGTTGCGTGTGCTGCCAGGCCGCCTCGGCGACACGGATAGCGAAGCGCTCCGATAGCCGGTAATCGAGGCCACCGCCAAGCTGCGACGCAAAGCCGTTTGCGCTGGTTTGTGCCCCCGTAATCACGGGAAAGAGGCTTTTGAACCCATTGGCCTCGCCAATCAGACCTTCGCAGTAGATCGAGCTGCGATGATCCGCGTGCCACCGATACCGCAGTCCGAACGTCGCCGTCACCAGCGACAGTGGAATCGTCGTCCCACTAATTGCACCCGTATGCGTGCCCGAGATGTTTGCCGCGATCCCGAACCCGCGCCAGGAGTTCGTGCCCAACTCGATGGAGCCACCCTCCATCCAGAAATTATCCGGAGTCGCGGACCGCAGGGAGCGCTCGGCGACCATCGTCACGGCGACGTCAACCTTGGGTGACTGCGAGGCTGACACTGCCTGCGCGGGCGCACGAAATGCCACGCATGGCAGCAGAAGGCAGAGCGTTACTCGGACGATTCTCGACAATTGCGGTGCTCCTCTGTTTCAACTCTCTGTTTCAACTCATGGCCACGCGCAGCAGGGAACTCTCCTACTGCACAGCCAACGTAACGCTCGCGCTGTGCTGCAGAACATACCCACTCGATCCGGTAGCTGCTCCCGTGACCGTAATGTTGTAGCTGTGCGGTTCTTGCGCGAAGAAGCCAGTGTCGGTGCCGCATCCGGTGATGCTTCCAAGGAGCACGACACATACAAACAGGGCAGAGAACAGCGTGACACCCCGGAGCCTCTTGATCTGCCTTGCACGACTCCGCATCCGGCGCATAAACGGCAGGAGCAGCAAAGCGAATGCCACTGAACCGCCGCCTGCAGTTCGCCCGCGATGCAGTAAGCTTTGGTTGACCGCGGTCTGCACGGTCATGGTGAAGCTTGCAGGGTTGGCGCCCGGCGTGACCGTCTGCGGCGAGAACGTTACGCTGGCTCCGGGTGGCAATCCGGTCGCGCTAAGCACGATAGGGAAGTTGAACGCCCCCAGCACCGGTGTCAACGCAATGTCGAACGTCACCGACTTCCCCGGGATCACCGTCTGGTTCGTCGAGCCCGAGGGGTTATTGGGTTGCGGCGTCAGCGCGATGCTGAAGTCCTCGACTACCTGGGGCAACGCTGCCGACATGCTGCCCGTAAAATTCGAGTCACCCGAATAGATCGCCGTGATCGAATCCGTTCCTGTAGCGAGTGCCGCTGTAGTAGCCAGGGCTGTAGCGCTCCCGGCAGCAAGCGTCTGGGTGCTGAAGGCAACTCCGTCCGCACCAAACGCCACGGTCCCCGTTGGTGTCCCGAGACCGATAGGGTTCACCACGGCGGTGTAGGTAACAGGTTGCCCAGCGAGCGCCGGGTTCGCATTACTGGCGAGAGCCACGGTGGTCGCTGCCGGTGTCGCCGACCCGGTCAGCAGCATGGTCTTGGGGACCACGCCGTTCCCGCTGAACACAACCGAGCCGCTGGCCGGTCCCGAAGCTACGGGCACATACTCAATATTCTGGGTGCAGCTCGAACCGGCGGACAAGGCGATCGGCAACGCCGGGCAGCTCCCTCCCGCTGCGGCAATGAAGCCCGCGCTGGGCGTGATCGCCGAAACCGTAATCGAGGCGGAGCCAGCGTTCCCCAGGGTCACGATCTGCGGTGGGCTGGGCACTCCGACAGCTGCGCTGGGGAAGGTCAACACGGGCAGGGAACCGGAGCGCACGCGCTCGTTGAGTTGGTCGGCGATGGAGATATTTCCAAACGAATCCGGTGCAACGGCGCGCGGCGAGTTTAGGACAGCTCCGGTAGCTGGTCCCGCATCTCCGCCAAAGCCCTGCGCGCCGGAGCCCTCGATGGTTGCAATCGCGCCGCCGCCCACCTCGCGGATGCGCTGGTTGTCCGTGTCGGCGATATACACATTGCCCGCGGCATCGACGCTGACGCCGCTGGGCTTGGCCAGTACCGCCGCTGCGGGTGCAGCGCCGTCGCCAGCGAAGCCCGCTGTGCTGTTGCCGGCCAGCGTCGTGATGTTTCCACCGCTGACCTCGCGGATGCGCTGGTTCAGCCGGTCGGCGATGTAGACTTTGCCGCTAGCGTCCACCGCAACCCCTGTCGGCGAGTCGAGCGCAGCCGACGTTGCAGGTCCGCCATCGCCAGCGTAAAGCTCTTCGCCGTCGCCTGCGATCGTGGTGATGTTTCCTCCGCTGACCTCGCGGATGCGCTGGTTGTTCGTGTCAGCGATATATACGTTGCCCGCCGCGTCAACGGCAACACCGCTCGGCAGTGAGAGCTCGGCTGCCGTGGCTGCACTCCCGTCGCCGGAGAAGCCGGGCGTTCCCGTCCCTGCAATCGTAGTAATGATTCCAGCGCTCACCTTGCGGATGCGATGGTTGTGCGAGTCCGCTATATAGAGGTTGCCGCTGCCGTCGACGGCAACTCCGCTGGGTGTGTCGAGTTGCGCTGCAGTCGCCGCTGCTCCGTCGCCCCCGTAGCCTTCGATCCCGGTTCCGGCCACGGTGTTGATGACGCCACTCGTCGATACCTCCCGAACCACGTGGTTATTTGCATCGGCAATATAAAGATTGCCAGCGGAGTCGTAAGCGACAGCGGCAGGATTGGCCAGCGTAGCGGAGGTAGCCGAATCAGGGGCGCTGGAATAGCCGACGACACCGGTTCCCGCAGTCGTGTTGGCGGTCCGCCCGGGGGTGATGGTCAGGATCCCCTGAGCCTGCAGAACTGGAAATCCGAACAACAGAGTCGCTGCCACCGCAACGCCCGCACCGCACCGCTTCACCCACGCCTCCCGGTTTACAGCGTCATTCTCCATCACCACAGCAGCAGGCAATCTCCGTGCCCGAGGGACTGCAGGCACGACGCGCACTCGTCCTGTAGGTTTCGTCTGCATCCTCATCGGTGTGGGCACCTTCATGATTCTCGTACCTTCTTCGTCGATTGTGATTCTGTCGCTGCTACTGTTTGCGGCTACTTTATGAAATCTGATTTGCAACCAGGAGAGTGGCAACAGCAACCCCACTCTCCCGATCGAAGGTTAGTTGCGTGACGGGAAGATTCCTGTCAGCGCGATGATGTAGTTCATCCCGACAAACGGCTGCTGGATGTTGACCGGCTGGCTAGTGCCTGCGACGCCGGTTTGATAAGAGGCCGCCGTTACTCCTGCTACGGAGGCCGAAGCATAGCTGTTCACGGTAACCGATTCACCTCGGTTGCCACCCGTAAGCGTTGCCGCGTCAACGGCCGGAAATGCGTTTGCGGGACTGCTCGAAGTGCCCGCTGCATTCGAAGCCGGGGGTGCAACCAGATGCGTATGCTGCGGCAACTGAGCCTGGTTCAGCGTGACGTTGACCGTACCGCCGATTTCTCCGAGGGGGACGGGAGGAAGACCGGGCCCGTTGCCCTGACCCACGGCGACCCTGCCGCGCAGGTCCGGCAGCGCGAAGTTGGTCGTTCCATTCCCGCCATAGGTGGTGCCGAGCAGCGAGAAGAGGGCGGTGTTCTGCTGGATTGAGAGGATGGATCCGTCACAGAATGCCCATCCGATGGGGGCAAAGTTGAAACCAACCAGTAAGATCTGACCGATGAACTGATCCATAAAACTCCTTAGTGCCCAAGGGCCGTTGCGGCACCCGTTGCGTGCCTGGTTGAAGTGGACGCAGATAGGACGGAGACTCGATCCATCGCGACACAACAAACCTGAAAACAACAACAGCAATCGTTCAAAACTTCCGCCTCGCGGTCAGGCTCTGGTAGCTTCGTCCTGCTCCGCTTATCACGTCAAAACCTGCGCATGGTGCCTGTTCCTTCGGGTACTGCATGTCATCGGTTGAACTTCCATCGCCGCATTCACGATCCAGGTCATTGGCAGTTGAGGGTGATGCCAATCTGGTCGTACGGGTTTCCGTTGGTCTGGCTAACGGAGTACTGAATTTCGTCACCGGCAGCCACCGTGAAGGTGCTCGTAGAGGAGCAAGTTGACACGCCCGCCTGACCACTCGTAATAGGTATCGAACAACTCATCGTGGTGTTACTGCCGTTGTGTTGTACCGTGATGGAAAGTGTGTTGTTTCCCGTAAAAGTAACTCCACCCGCGGTGTCGGGTATGAAGGCTCCGTGAACGATGAGGCTTTGCACTGTACAGGCCACGGGGGCGAAGGCGTATTGGGACACCTGGGTATCTCCCGATGCCGGCAACTGCGAGATATTTCCGGTGAGCGGATTGTAGAAGTCCGGTCCAAGATCCTTGAAGTTGTTCGCAAACGAGGTACTCCAAACAAAGCCTGTGTTGCTGCCTGCAGGCCCTGTCGCTCCCGTGGGGCCGGCGGGGCCCGATGGTCCGGATGGCCCGGCAACTCCGGGAGAGCCAGCGGGTCCGGTTGAGCCCGTAGACCCATTCGCTCCAGCCTGCGCAACCAGCGTCCAGACGGCAGAATGGGTCGGAGGATCCACGCTATTGTTGCTGGAGAGCGCGATGTAGCTGGAGCCGTTGGTGCTGCACGCCGCGCAGAACACAACCTGCCCGATCGCATACGTCGGTGCCGCAGACCAGTTGCCCGACTCGCTGAAGGTCCCCGCAGCGCCTTGTGCTCCGGTAGCGCCCGTAGCACCTGTGGCCCCAGTAGCACCCGTAGCGCCTGTGAGGCCTATCGCACCAATAGCCCCAGTCGCGCCCGTCGCACCCGCAACGCCCTGAATGCCTTGCGCCCCCGTAGCTCCCGTAGCGCCCACAGCCCCTGTAGCTCCAGTAGCCCCTATTGCCCCAGTAGCACCTGTAAGGCCCTGAATGCCTTGTGCTCCCGTAGCTCCCGTGGCACCAACGGCGCCCATAGCTCCAGTGGCTCCGATAGCTCCAGTCGCACCCGTGAGACCCTGAATGCCTTGTGCACCGGTAGCCCCAGTCGCACCCATGGCTCCCTGAAGTCCTATGGGGCCAATCGGCCCCTGCACGCCCGGGGTGCCGGGAATACCCATCGGTCCTATCGGCCCCGGCGCTCCCGGCGCTCCTGTCGCTCCCGGAATTCCCTGCATACCTTGCGGCCCGACCGGCCCCTGCGGACCGACTGCGCCAGCCGAAGTGATCGTGATATCCAGCGCGGCTGCGTGGCCGGTCTCATCGTTCTCCTTGCTGTCGAGCAGAAGATTGCCCGCTGCGGAAGCCAGCGCAAATCCAAAATTGGACGCTGGCGTTGTCACCCAGCCCTGCACCAGCGAAGTGACGTCCAGCGTCACGAACTGTCCCGCAGCCAGAGGGGTGAAGCTCCCCGCGGCTGCCCCAATCGACGGCATCGTGCTGCCAGTGACGCCAGACTCGCTCCAGGAGGACGTCACAGGCGAGAGCGTCACCGCGCCTGAGGTATTAATGCGGTTCACGAAGACGGTCAGGGTAGCCCGCGAGATCTGTCCGGCAGTAATGCCCGCGGGCAGAGCGCTCAGATCGTACTGCAGCAGCGCGGTGTTGCCGTTGCCCGCGTAGAGATTTGACAGAGCTCCGAAGTTCGTCCCGGGCCGGGCCGTGCTCACGCTTGCATCGCCGGTCAGCGCGACCTGCGTCGCATGGGCAGTTGCGGTCACTGCCAGGGTGGCCATCACGATGGCGAGCAGAGGTGTGGAGAGGCGTTTGTTCACGGTATGCTCCTGCGGTGCGTTCGCTTTCCCTGCAAGGAGCTTGCTTCTCGCGTGGGAGCGCGGCGAGTCAGATGGCAAAAATTAGAACTACTTAAGGAAGACCCATAATACACATCTCTCCTGTGGTGGCAACAGAGTTAATTTGTATTTTCGCCGTTCATTTAAGAAAAGATGAAGATCGCGGCGGAGTTTACATTCCGCAAAGCGCATGCCAGAATGATTTTCAATCGATCCGAAAGAATGATTTGCGTGTCCCAGCCCAGCAAGAGTAACGTGCCCAACCATTCCTTCGACCCTTTGTCCTGGAAGTGCATCGCCTGCCGCCTGGTCGCCGTGTTGGTGATCTGCCTCGCGTATGCAAACTCATTTCATAATGGCTTTCACTTCGATGACTTCCATACGGTCGTGGACAATCCCGCGATCCGCAGCCTGAAGAATGTGCCGCAATTTTTTACCGATGCCGCCACCTTCAGCGTCCTTCCCGCCAACCGCACCTACCGGCCCATCGTCTCTACTTCACTGGCGGTTGATTACGCCCTGGGGCACGGCTACGTGCCGTTCTGGTTTCACCTCTCGACGTTCCTGATCTTCATCGGATTATTTTTTCTACTCGACAGCTTGTATGAACTGCTCTTCACCAAAACGCAGCCATCGCCGGCGAACCGGTGGCTAGCCCTCGCTGCAGCCGCGTGGTTCTGCCTGCATCCGGCGATGGCGGAGACGGTCAACTATGTGATCCAGCGCGGCGACCTCTATTGCACGGTTGGGTGTGTAGCCGCGCTGTTGCTGTACGCGCGATATCCCCGGCTGCGGTTCACTGGGCTCTATCTCTTGCCGCTGGTGTTGGCTCTGCTCTCCAAACCGCCCGCCGCGGTATTTCCGTTGCTTCTCTTCTTCTACGTCTTCTTCTTTGAGGCGACGCAGCAAAGGGTACGCCGCAGCCTCATCGCAACTCTGCCTTCCGTCGCCGTAACGGCCGCGATGCTGCGGCTGCAGGCGGCCATGACTCCGAAGACGTTTGCTCCGTCCATCCTTTCTCCATGGGCCTACCGGCTCACCCAGCCTTACGTGTGGCTGCGTTATTTTGGTGAATGGATACTGCCTCTACATCTCAATGTGGACACAGATCTCTCTCCGATCAACCACTTCGATCCTCGAGTC
>Ga0208357_1000486_pt1 | contig 32369 bp, 27 predicted proteins | sample NGESurdeep092012_6_FD_184487 | JGI IMG/M metagenome (GOLD analysis project Ga0208357, IMG submission 184487) | Arctic peat soil microbial communities from Barrow, Alaska - NGEE Surface sample F52-2 deep-092012 (SPAdes) | ecosystem: Environmental > Terrestrial > Soil > Wetlands > Peat ...
TCGATCGTGAACAATCTTCCCTTGCTCCGCCAGGCTATTGGGGGAAACTGCCTGACTCACGCCTACCTTTCTAGTAGAAATCGCGACCCCCTTGTGACAGATTGGTCAATCTAACGAGCGCAAGGTCGAGGGAATTTCCTCTTGCGCGATAATTGCGAGACGTCTGGTCGGTCGTGTGAGGGCCACGTAGAGCGTGCGAAGTCCGCGCGGCGTAAGGCCCGGCGCACCATTCGCGCCACGATTGGCAATTTGACCAGGTTCAACAACGACTACCGCGTCAAACTCCAAACCATTGGCGCCCTCGGCCGCCAAAACCACCAGATCAGCCGAAAGTCCCTTGGACTCTTGGTCGCGCGGATCAATCGCTTCGAGGCCGCCAGAGCGCAGCGTCTCGACAACTTCTTCGACGCGTACCCCGGTCACAATGACCGCCACGCGACCCGGCGCCACGTGCTCTATTTCGCTGCGAGTGAGTGAGACGAGCACGTCGTTGAACTCGGCGGGACTTACCTTGGCCACGAGTGGCTGGCTCCCGGCGCGCCGTACCGGGCGTGGTGGTTCTAAGTCGGGCGTCGCCGCTCGCAACGTCGCGGCGGCAAAATCCAACACCTCTTCAGGCGTGCGGTAACTGACCGTCAGGTCGACGCGCGACGGCGCTCGACGAGGCGCCAGCACTGCGAGTAGCGCGTCCCACGAGGCAGATGACGATGCCGTGGTGGCCTGTCCCATGTCGCCCACGATGGTCATTGAACCGGTGAGATCGCGACGCTTCAGAACTCTCAGTTCCATGGGCGAAAGGTCTTGGGCTTCGTCAACAACAATGTGACCATACGTAACGAACTCAGCCTCATCGAGTTCTTGGGACTGGGCAACGACGAGTCGCTGCGCTTCGCGTAGAGCGGCTGCGCGGTGGTTGCCGGCGTAGGCGTCAAGGTCGACGCCCGCGAGAATGTTCGACTCACCGGACTTTGCGACCGGGCGCGGGCGCTTACGCGGTCCCACCAAGACTCTTGCCTCATCAATTAACGCAGCGTCGGCCTTGGTCCAGGCAATATCTTCGACCGACGTGAATCTCGGGCGATGTAACAACGCGACTTCTTCGTCACTCAAGACGTTGTGAGCCGCGGCCTTTAAGAGCGCTGGCGCACCCAGAAGGTCGTGCAACAGTTCTTGGCCGGTGAGTCGAGGCCATATTCGCTGCAGAGCCTCTTTGAACTGAGGAGTCGCCCGAATGAGGTCGGCCAACTCGCCCACGCCGTTCGCCTCTTCAGAGCCGTCTCGAACGAAACGATCTTGGTACTCATGAGCCAGTCGTGAAGCGAGTTCTCGCCCCACGGCCGAGCGACGTTGGTTGTGGTTACCGGGACGGCGACGAGCGCGCTCGACAACTTCTTCGGTGTAGCGCGCGCGCAACACCACAATCGCCCGTCCGACCGGTATTTCCACGTCAGCGCGAAGTGCGCGTTCTCTCGTTCGCAGCGCCTTTGCCAAGACCTTGGCCATGCGCGCGTCGCCTTTAAGTTCCGCGACTTCTTCTGAATCAGTGGCACGAATCTCCACGTTGGTCACCAGTCCCGCGATCGTCGAGAGCGTGACGCCCGACTCACCGAGTGAGGGCAAGACATTCTCGATGTAGTTCAAGAACAGAGGATTTGGTCCCACCACCAAGACGCCTTGGCGCTCGAGCGTGGCACGGTGGGTAAAAAGTAAGTAGGCCGCGCGGTGCAGTGCAACCGCGGTCTTTCCGGTACCGGGTCCGCCTTGGACGAGCAGAATGCCCGGCAAGGGACTACGAATGATTTGATCTTGTTCGCCTTGAATCGTGGCGATGATGTCGCCCATGCGACCCGTTCGCGCTCGCCCAAGGGCCGCCAGCAAGGCACCGGGTCCGCCAAGCGCGAGACCCCCCTCAACAAGTCCCTCTTCGGTAGCGGAGCGAACTTCGTCGTCGGGGAGATCGAGATTTCCATCAGCGTCGGCAAAGTACTCGTCTTCGACGCCCGTCACTTCGTTGGCACGAATAGAGACGTGACGGCGACGCGAAAGTCCAAGAGACTCGACGCCCGTCGCGCGATAAAACGCTTCGGCGACCGGCGCGCGCCAGTCAATAACGAGAGGGTTCAGCGTCTCGTCCGAGACCGCGAGGCGACCCACGTGGTAGGTATCGGCCTGTCCGTCACCGTTCACCTGGTAGTCAATGCGACCAAAGAAAAGTGCCTGATCACCAATAGCGAGTTGATCGAGACGTGACAGGGCAGTGCCCATCACGACGTCGCGCTCCACGAGGTCTCCCGCGCCGCGCATGTTTGCCACTGCCGCACTATCGCGCAGCGAGCGAGCGCCTTGGCGCATGTGATCTAGTGCCCTTAGGGCGAGATCGAGAAATTCCTGTTCCTCAGCGATCTCACGCTCGTGCGCCATTAACGACCTCTCCCCTGTTCCCAAAATAGGGAAGATTCAAGTCTAGGCGAATCGACACTCACTCAACCAAGTCCACAATCTGAAACACTGGCCTAGATTGGACACAGCAAAAGGAGCGTCGTGAAAGAGCCAGTTTTCCTGCGGGCCTGTCGTGGTGAGTCCGTAGAACACGTACCGGTGTGGTTTATGCGCCAGGCCGGTCGCTCACTGCCCGAGTATCGAGCGCTTCGCTCAACCGGATCAATTCTCGATGCATTTACTGACCCCGCTCTAGCGGCGGAGGTCACCATGCAGCCCGTGCGCCGTTACGGCGTCGACGCGGCGATCCTCTTTTCTGACATCGTGGTGCCCTATCACGCAATTGGCTTTGGCGTCGACGTCGTACCTGGTCGAGGGCCAGTTATCGCCAATCCGTTTTCGAACGCGGCTGACCTCGATCGACTGCGCGCTCTGACGAACGACGACATTGCTCACGTCACCAAAACCGTTGATCTTGTGGTTGAACAATTAAGAGAAACCAACACGCCACTTATTGGCTTCGCCGGTGCACCATTCACCGTGGCGAGTTATCTCGTAGAGGGCGCGCCCACGCGTGAGTTCGCCGTTATCAAGACAATGATGCACGAAAAGCCTGCACTATTTGATCAACTACTCGATCGCCTCGTCGACATCACAATTAGTTTTCTTCGCGCACAGGTCGAACATGGGGCGGGCGCGCTGCAACTCTTTGACTCGTGGGCGGGATCTCTCACGCGCAGCGAGTACGCACGGTTCGCGCTTCCCGCGACCAAGCGCGTTCTTGAAGGCGTCGCCGATTTAGACGTACCGACGATTCTTTTTGGTGTCGGCACGGGCGAACTCCTCAGTCTGATGAGTAGCGCCAATAGCACGGTCATGGGTATTGACTGGCACGTCGATCTCGACGAGGGACGTCGTCGCGTTGGCACTAAATCCGTCCAGGGCAACCTCGATCCGGCTCGCTGTCTCGCCAGCGAAGAACTCGCTCTTGAAGCAGCGCGCGAAGTGATTGCAAAAGCTGGCAGTGAGGCCGGCCACATCTTCAACCTCGGACACGGCGTCCTACCTTCGACCGATCCCAGCGTTCTCGAGGCGGTCGTGCGCGTGGTGCACGACGAAGGCAAGGCAGGCGTCGCGTGAAAATCGGCGTGCTCGTTATGGCGCACGGTACGCCGTCGTCGCCTGCGGGCATCGAAGCGTTCTACACGCGGATCCGTCGAGGTTCCCCTCCGACGCCTGAACTACTCGCTGATCTCACGCGTCGCTACTTAACCATCGGTGGCACGTCGCCGCTCACCGAACGCACCGCGGCCCAAGTGGTGGGCATTGGCGACGCGCTGGAACGCGAGGCACCGGGTCAGTTTGAGGTTCGTTACGGCTCTAAGTTTGAACCTCCTCTTCTCGAAGAGGCTGCCGAGTCCTTCGTGCGCGAGGGTTTCGAAAAAGTTATCGGTCTCGTGCTCGCTCCGCATTCGTCGTCCCTCTCGACGGGTCAATACACGAGCCGCGCCAAAACAGCATTAGGCGACACCATTGACTTCGTGGCCATTGATGCCTGGTACACAACACCAGGGTTTCTCGAACTCATTGCCCAGCGTGTCAGTGACGCCCTCGCGAGCATTCCCTCGTCGCGCTACGACACCACCGACGTGCTCTTTAGCGCGCACTCACTGCCCTTACGGGTGCTCGAGAACGGTGATACGTACGCCGATCAACTGACAGAGAGCGCCGAGATCGCAGCGTCCCTCGCAGGTGTCTCGAACTTCGGCGTCGTGTGGCAGTCCGCCGGTCGTACGGCCGATCCTTGGCTCGGTCCCGACATTTTGGTGGCGCTTCGTGACGAGCGCGCGCGCGGCATGACCGACGTCGTGTCGTGTCCCATTGGCTTCGTCTCTGATCACCTCGAAGTCCTCTTTGACATCGACATCGAGGCGCAAAGTGTCGCACGCGATATCGGCCTTAATTTGGTACGCACGGCTTCGCTCAACGACGATCCGGCCTTTACCTCGATACTCGCCAACGCCGTACGAAGTGCGGCATCGTAAGTGAGCCGCCCTTCAGTCGTCGTGGTGGGCGGCGGCGTGAGTGGACTGGCCGCCGCGTGGGAACTCAGCGGTGGTGCTGAAGGTCCCAGCGCGACAACACCGCGCGTCGAGGTCGTTGAAGCCAACGACTGCTTCGGTGGCTCGTTGCGGGCAACGACCTTCGCTGGACGCACCATCGACCTTGGCGCTGACGGTTTTCTTGGCCGCCGACCAGAAGCCGTAGCGCTCGTCGACGAGCTCGGTCTGCGTGATCAACTCGAAGCCATCAGCGCCAGTGGGGCCTGGTTGTGGTCGCGAGGCGCCTTGCACGAACTGCCCACGGGTCTCGTCCTCGGTGTGCCAACCGATTTGAAAGCGCTATTGCGCTTTAATGGGATCTCGTGGCGAGCTCGACTCGCGGCGCGACGCGACGTCCTCCTTCCCACGCGACTGCAGCTCAAGGACGACGCAAGCATTGGTGAGATCGTCCGTACGAAGCTCGGACGTGAACTGAGCTACCAGTTCATCGAACCCATGATCGGCGGCATCCAAGCCGGCCGCATCGACGAACTCTCGGCGAAGTCGGTCTTTCCCGCGTTGCTCGACGCCGCGTACAAGGGCGGATCGCTCATGAAAGCACTACGCTCACCCACCTCTGTCGCCCCTGGTCCCAAGGCTGAAATGACGTCGGGAGGGCCAACGTTTTTCACGCTCCTCGACGGCGTTGGATCACTGGCGCGCGAACTCACTCGTCAATTGGCCGAACGAGGCGTCGTGCTTCGACACAGCGTGGGCGTCACCGCACTTCGCAGAACGCCTGCCGGCAACTACCCCTGGGAAGTTGACACCCTGAACACCACGACACCCGCCAACGCCATCGTGCTCGCGACGCCCGCGCCCGTCGTTGGCGCACTCCTTGGTTCGTACGATTCTTCACTCGAAGATCTGCGCCAGATTGAAAGTGCCGGCGCTGCGATGGTGACATTCGCGCTCGACAAAAGCGAGATCACGTTGCCCGTGAGCGGCACCGGAATTCTTGTGCCACTTCGCAGCGCCTGGAGTGGGGAAGGATCATTAATGGTGACGGCCGTCACACTGTTGGATCGCAAGTGGCCCCACCTCGCTCGCGACAGTGACGTGGTGCTGCGAGCCCACGTCGGTCGAAGTGATGACACGCGCTGGATGGAGATGACCGACGAAGAGTTGGTCCAGCGCGTCAGTCATGAACTCAACTATTTGTTGCCACGTTTTGGCGCTCACGTTGAGTCGCTCGTGCAGCGTTGGCCGAACGGTCTGCCGCAGTACCGCGTTGGACACGAAGAGCGCGTGCAGCGAGCGCGTAGCGCGAGCGCGCGAATCTCGGTGGCGCTGGCCGGCAACGCCTACGACGGTGTAGGCATTCCGGCCAGCATTGGTTCAGGGCGTAGCGCAGCGCGCGAGGTGCTCGCGACGATCAACTCTTCGACCTAGCGAGTCCACGAAGCGAGGCCTCTCGCTCGTCTTTAGACGAGGTCGAACCGATCGAGACTCATGACCTTGTCCCACGCGGCAACAAAGTCGCGCACGAATTTCGCCCCTGCGTCGTCCACCGCGTAGACCTCGGCAATTGCTCGCAATTGTGAGTTTGATCCCAAGACGAGGTCGGCTCGACTCGCGGTCCACTTCAGTGATCCCGTCACACGATCGCGTCCTTCAAACGTCTCCGCGGACTCTGACGTTGCCTTCCACGTCGTACCCATGTCGAGCAGGTTAAGGAAGAAATCATTAGTTAACGCTTCGTTTCGATGGGTGAAGACACCGAGTTGGTGCTGCTTGTAGTTTGCGTTTAAGACGCGCATTCCACCCAGCAGTACCGTCATTTCTGGCGCACTCAGGGTCAACAGATGAGCCCGATCGAGCAGAAGCTCTTCCGCAGTGCGACTCTGTCCAGCGCCGACGTAGTTGCGAAACCCGTCGGCCTTTGGCTCGAGTACCTCAAAGGATTCGACGTCAGTTTGTTCTTGGGTGGCGTCGGTGCGACCAGGCACGAAGGGGACTTCAACGTCGTAGCCCGCGTTCTTCGCAGCCCGTTCAACGGCGGCGCACCCACCCAACACAATGAGGTCAGCGAGTGAGACGGTCTTTTCCTTTTTCTGCGAATCGTTGAAAGCCTTCTGGATTCCCTCAAGGGTCGCCACCACCTTCGCGAGTTCCACAGGAGAGTTGGCCTCCCAGTCCTTCTGCGGTGCAAGGCGAATGCGCGCGCCGTTGGCGCCACCGCGCTTGTCAGTGCCGCGATACGACGACGCTGACGCCCAGGCGGTTGCGACCAGTTGGGCGATCGAAAGGCCCGATGCGAGGATCTGACCCTTGAGCTCGGCGATCTTTTTGGCACCGATCAAGTCTTTCGAAGGCGCGGGCACGGGGTCCTGCCAGATCTGTGGCTCCGCAGACTTTAACGCGCCAAGTCCACGCACGTAGGGTCCCATGTCGCGGTGGGTCAGTTTGTACCACGCCTTGGCGAAGGCGTCAGCGAACTCCTGGGGGTTCTCGTAGAAGCGCCTCGAGATCTTCTCATAGGCGGGATCGAACCGTAGCGCGAGGTCCGTCGTGAGCATCGTGGGCACGTGTTTCTTCGATGGGTCGAAGGCGTCAGGTACGTCGAGCGGCGCCGTTCCGTCCTTTGGAATCCACTGCGAGGCGCCGGCCGGACTCTTCGACAACACCCACTCGAAGCTGAACAGGTTGTCGAAGAAGTCATTCGACCACTGCACTGGCGTCGACGTCCAAATCCCCTCAAGTCCACTGCCGATAGCGTCAGGTCCTGCGCCAGTGCCAAAGCTATTGCTCCAGCCAAGGCCCTGCTCTTCGATGGGCGCACCCTCGGGCTCGCGACCGCCGTACTTGTTGGGATCGGCTGCACCGTGAGTCTTGCCGAACGAGTGACCACCGGCGATAAGTGCGACGGTCTCCTCGTCATTCATCGCCATGCGAAGAAACGTCTCTCGAACGTCCTTGGCGGCCAAGAGTGGATCCGGGTTGCCATTCGGCCCTTCGGGATTGACGTAGATGAGACCCATCTGCACCGCACCGAGGGGGTTGTCGAGTTGGCGGTCGCCCTTGTAGCGCTCGTCGCCGAGCCACGTCTCTTCTGGTCCCCAGTAGACGTCCAATTCAGGCTCCCAGATGTCCACGCGACCACCGGCGTAACCAAAGGTCTTGAAGCCCATGGATTCGAGCGCGCAGTTACCGGTGAAAATCAAGAGGTCGGCCCAGGAGATCTTGTTGCCGTACTTCTGCTTGATCGTCCAGAGCAGTCGACGCGCCTTGTCGAGGTTCACGTTGTCGGGCCAGCTGTTGAGCGGTGCGAAGCGTTGCGCGCCAGATCCCGCGCCACCACGACCATCGCCAACGCGGTACGTGCCGGCGCTGTGCCAGGCCATGCGAATGAAGAGTGGGCCGTAGTGACCAAAGTCAGCGGGCCACCATTCCTGTGACGTGGTCATCAGCGCCACGATGTCTTTCTTTAGAGCATCGAGGTCAAGGGTCTTGAACTCTTCGGCGTAGTTGAAGTCCTCGTCCATGGGATTGGCCAAGGATGAGTTCTGGTTGAGGATCTTTACGTTCAGTTGATTCGGCCACCATTTTTCGTTTGGCTGGCTCCCGGCCAAGTGCGTGTTCGCACCGCCCGTTACTGGGCACTTGCTCTCGTTCGTCATGTGTTCTCCTTCTGCTTCGTTTGCATCATACGTATCAAACACGAGGAATTTCCTCGTGACGGACTTGTGGATTGGTTACGGCTTTTTCGTTACAACGTTGCGCTGACTTTGGCGACGATCCGTCGACGGATCGAGACGGGTAGGTGTGCGACCTTCGGCCTGACAATCAGGACAAAGACCCCAGTAGGCGACTTCGGCCTCGTCGATTTCGTAGCCAAGGTCGTTGGCCGCGGTGAGACAAGGCGCGGCACCGACCGCGCAGTCAACGTCGACCACACTCGCGCAGACACGACAAATTAAGTGATGGTGATTGTCATCGACGCGGTCTTCGTAGCGAGCGGCAGACCCGACTGGCTGAATTCTTCGAATAATGCCCTTCTCGACAAGAACGCTCAAGGTGTCGTACACCGCCTGACGCGAGATGGCGCCTATCTCATTCTCCGCAATCTCAGCCACGTCGATGGCGGTGAGGTGAGGACGACTCGACACCGCGCGAAGAACGGCCAGTCGTTGGGCCGTGGCTTGAATGCCGTGTTGACGAAGGAGGTCAACGGAGCCGAGGGTCATAGAGACCAAGAGTACCAGATTCTGGAATGAGTCCAGAATTGGAATTACTAGATTTCGAACTGCTATCTGGCGGAAGTCCACGTCGTTTCGGCCCTTGACATACATAGAACATCTATATATACTTTTCACATGACAAAAGAGATGAGAGAGCCAACGTTCCTGGTGCTGGCGGCCCTAGCGGGTGGCAAAAAGCACGGTTACGCAATTATTCGCGGCGTCGAAGAACTGTCCGACGGTGAGGTGGAGTTAAAGGCCGGAACGCTCTACGCGATGCTGGATCGACTCGTCTTCGAGAACGTCATCGAGATGGCGGGCGACGAGGTCGTTGATGGCCGTCTTCGTCGGTACTACCAATTGACGACCGATGGCGCTTCCATGCTCGCTGTCGAATCCAAGCGACGGGTGGTGGTTTCGAAAGAAGCGTTGCGTCGTCTTCGACTGGTGGGCGGTGTCGCATGAAGAAGAATGCATCTCGGTCGAAGAAACTCTTAAGTCTCTATCCAAAGACGTATCTAAAAGAGCGTGGCGAGGAGATCACTGCCACGCTTCAAGAATTAGACGACGCCAGCAGTCGAGGCCTGTCGTTTGCACATCAGTGCAGCGTCGTGTGTCACGGCCTTCAGGTGCGTCTTGGACTCACGACCGAATCGATGTTTGGTAAGGCGTTAGATCTCGCCGCGACACCAGGTCTTGTCATGGGTGCGGTGTTTGGCCTGTACCTCTTCATCTTCGGGGACGTGTCGATAGTGAACTCGAGCAAGTTCTTCGTACCGCACTTTGGTCCATTCCTTACAGCAGGCCCACTTTTGTACGTGGCGTGGATACTCGGTGTCGCAGCAGTCTTCGAATGGCCCCAGTTCCGGCGTCGCATTGCGGTTCTCGTCATGATCATCACTATTTTGGGCGACATTGCCGCGAGAGTTGCTCATCGAAATCCGGACACGCTCGATATTGCACTTCTCATAAGTCTGGGACTGCCGAGTGTGCTCGCACCAACTCTCGTGGAGACTCGCCGACGAGTGTGGCAAAGCCTCGCCGTTGGATTAGTCACCGCGGTGGCACTTACTTTCATCCTTCATCCATCAAACCCCGGCTTCTTCACGTCGATTTACTGGTCAGCAAGTTTTCAACTCAGCGAACACATGCCGATCGTCGACGTTCTCCTTGCTGTGACGGTGGTGACGCTCTGGAGTATTCGCAAGCGCGAAATCGCCAGCGCGATCGTGATTCTGAGCAGTCCTTGGATTATCGTCGCCACGTTCTATCCGCTCGCCAGGTCCTTCCCACTTGGCTTCTCGTATCCCTATGACAATGGCTTCAACGTGGGGTTCTTGATCCTTTGGGCAATTGGCATGGTCACTATCGTGACGGCGAGCCGCTACCGGCCCGGTCATCGAACATCAATTGAAATTTTTTGACACGAGGCAAAGCACCGAACGATTGTGACATTGACAGGGCCGTCGACTCCGTTGTTGCGCTGACCCCCTGACTGCGCCCGACCGTTCTAGAGATTTCGTAAATTCGAGAAGGTGCTTGGGACCAGTCGGTGTGGGGTGCAAAGAAATTGTCTCGTGAAATCCCCTGACGGCGACTCTTGAGAGGACTAATTTCGAAGCCATGACAACAATTCGACTCGGCTCTGTTTCACTCGACTGCGCGGACCCCATTGCACTCGCGTCCTTCTGGGCAAATCTTCTCGGCGGAGAAATTGTCTACACGAGTGACGATTTCGTCGCCGTCAAATTAAATGGCACGTGGCTTTCGACGCTCAGAGTCGAAAACTACGTACCGCCGCAGTGGCCCGGTGGTACTCCCCCAAAGCAGATGCATCTAGATCTTGCGGTAGACGACTTGGATTCGTCGGAGCTATTCGCAATGCAACTCGGCGCCATAAAAACTGAGTTTCAACCGCAGCCCGAGCACTGGCGAGTGTTGCTTGATCCCGCAGGCCATCCCTTCTGCTTGACCACACAAATTCCTGAGTAATGACCATCTGGCATCACGTTCTCCTCCATACGTGTTCGCATCTCAGGGCGCCGCAGGTGAATGGGCACGTCGTTTGGTCGTGGCGTTAGCGTCAGCACAGTGAGCCAAAGTTCAACCTCAACTTTGCAAGAGTTGCTCGACGAAGAACTCGGCGCCGATCCAACAACGGTTCGCGGCTTAACAAATCACCTTCCGATGGCGTTGGTGGCGAAGGAACGTCTTGGCGCTGATGCCGATGAACTCATTCGCTTCGCCGCTGCGTACTCCTCGCGCATCGCCCCCCTTCCAGCACCGGAGAATCGACTCAACGCAAGGACTTGGCAGTCGGCGATTGGTCAAGGTGCCGCGGCTGCGGATCTACGAAGTTACTTCGTGAGAGTGATCACTGAGGTGGGATCAGATGAAGCGTTGAGAACGCATCTACCCGCGCTTCTTCCAGGTATTGGCGGTGCAGGGTTTCACGGCGTCATCAGACTCTCGTACGCCATTGAGGTTTCGTCACTCTCGCGCATTGCGGCCGGCTTGGCGTACCTCGCCGAAGTGGGAACTCCACTCAGTCAATTAGTCCCTGGCCTCAGCACGACAGAAGATCCGACCGACGTATTTGTTGACGTGTCAAAGTCCCTCGAGTGGACCTCGCCGCTGTCACAAAAAACCATTGACGAAGAGATGCGGATCGTTGCCAGTACTGAACGTTTCAACGGCGTCGTCTCTTCACTCCGGATAACTGACGACACAGAAGAGAGATTGGCCGATACGGCGCTACGTGTCTTCGCGTCATGTGACGATTTCACCGCGCTCCACGGTGTCACTGGTTTGGCCGCGATCTCTTCGATACGCCCGTGGATCGACAACGACGAGTTGGTCAGCCGCTTTGCCTTTCAAGCACTGACCGCCGCGTACCTTTCCATTGGTGCTCCGCTGTTGTGGTCACCGGACAGACTCGACGAATTCGCGGGTTCCAATACGAGTGATCTCGCAGAGGTGCGGTCGGTCGCGGCAATGAGTGACGACGAGCACGTTTCAAAACTTGTCTACACGGCCACTCAGTCGTGGGAGCGGACCAACGACCCTCTCTACCTTGCGGTTGCCGCAAGGAAGGCGCTTCCACATTCCTAAGACTGCGCGGCAGTAGCAGGTGCGCCTCAAACCGAGCGTGTGGGACCATTGAACGATGACTAACGTCGACGCACTAAAGATGAGTGAAAATGTGTCGACCGCGGATTGGATCCGGTCACGCTTGAGCCCTTGGGAGTCGCGATTAGTTTCGTCGATCATTCCCAGTGGCTTCGAGTCGTACGTCAGGATCCTTCACCCGGTGGCGTTACCTCAAGAAGGTGCTCCCCTCGTGCGATGGGCCGACGTGTCCCGGTGGAGTGGTGTGCCATTGCACCCTCGTGTTCAGTGGCACGAGATCGCACTGCCTGAGATTGCTCCTCCTAACGAGCCCCCATGGAGAAACCAGGGGCCCCGTGAAGGAACTCTGTACTATCCCGACGTCGAAGCCCTCGTCGAGGACCTAGCACCGTCCACGTCGACGCCGCAGGAATGCTTCTTCTGCCTCTGGATCGGATACTTCGGCGGCGGAGCCGCGCTTGTGTCTCTTGGTTCCCCTCCGGAGTTTCTTCCAGCACCCGCACAGCCTTCGAAATTGGTGGAATTACCTAATCGCGAGTACGGACTTTTCGAAGGCGCTCTCGAGGCCGCCACGATTCTCGAGTTGGCACTCAGCCATCATCAACAGACGCCGAATCTGTGGTGGCCGTTGGACCGCTCATGGTGCGTCGCGAGCGAGATCGACCTTCCATGGACGTACGTAGGCGGTTCGTCGGCACTTATCGATCGATTGCTGAGCGACGATCGTTTAGAAGCGATTGAAGTGTCGCCGGACGATCCGCACTGGAACGACATTGAAGGTTGGCTGTCCGACCTCATTGAGCTCGCTGTCGACGAAGTTCTTTCGAGTGGCACGGTACGTCTGACGCTCGCTGCTGGCACCGTCACCGCGACGTGGGAGCCGTCTCACCGGCGAGGACGAGGAGTCATCACAACAAAGTCAGAGCGGTCCAGCGGGTATGGCGGAAGTAGCACGCCATTGAAGACGAGCAGTCCTGACGACATGCGACGACAGATTTCGCTTCAAATTCACCACGCAGTACTTTCATTGGCCTAGGTGTAACTGCGTCAGGCTATTCCTCGGTGCACGGCGGGGAACTATCTACAGGTAGTAACCCGAGTGAATGTAAATGCAGGGCACGCCTTCGCTGACGTACATCGCGTGATTCTTTGGATCATCATCAAGTGCGAGTCGAACATCAAAGCCGTCAGCAACGAGCTCTCGCAACGTTTCACGCTTAAAGCGGTCAACGCCTGAGTAGTCGCCGTATTCGCGCATGATGAGTAGATCCCAGCGCAGTTCGTAACGCTCGAGCCACGCCACCGTGTGGGGCAAGACCCGCCGGGGTCGACCGGTCACGAGGATCACTGACAGTGACTGGTCAAGCAGCTCGAGGAGTCGCTCGATCTCTTCAATGATGGGGTCGTCACCACAGGCTTCGAAGAAACTCTTCCAGTCCCCCCAGTCCAAATAGTGCTGGCGACCAGCGGCGTCAGCCAAAACCCCATCAATGTCAAAGATCACTGCCGCCCCTGGCACGAAAGGCTTATCTCGCCAGTGCCAGTTTTCGTGGGGGTTCACTCTGTTCATCAGTACTTATGCTCTCACGTTCCACCAATCAACTCAGTCTGCGAGACTGGGTGGCGTGGCGAAGACTGAGAGACGTACCATTCCGGTCCCCTACGGCCATCTGGTCTACGTCGTCAGCGACCTCTCGCTCTCACCCACGACCGACGTCACCAGCCGTTCGGTGAGGGAATTCCTCAATCTTCTTGGCGATATCGACGACGCCGGGCTTGTCGTCGTAGCGGGAAATCTCTTTCGCCCCGAACCCACGTCAGACCTCGCCAAGTTCATCGAAGCGACGTTCCTCGCGCTGCCGAGCGTGAAGGACGACATTGCGAACTTTTGCGCCAAAGTGGGCCACCGTCTCGTCGTGCTACCCGGCAGCGACGACGCCGATCTTCGCGACAGCGCCCTCGCCCAAGCCCAGCTCGAAGGACTTGGCGTCACGCTCGCGAGCGACTTAACGCTGCAAATCGCCACGGCGAGTGGCGTACGCGACCTCGCGGTCGCGGCGGGCAACGTCGATCTCGACCTTTCGCCCGTTGACGAAAAGGACCGCGCCGACGCGCGCCAACTCGAAGACCCCCAAGCGCTCGAGCGCTTCGTCGCCTCTCGGGTCCTCTATCGACGCCTCGCGGCGTGGATGTGGCTGCCACTCTTAGCGATTGCCGTCATCGATCTGTGGAGTCCCATCACGAAGATTGTCAACCGCCTCACCGACAATCACTTTGCGCTTCATCATCTCCACTCGCGAGGGTTTTGGGTCAATATCTTTATCGACCTCGTTATCGTCGCCGTCGTCGAAACCGCTGTCGCGAGCGTCGCGGGACTTATTGTTCGCCAGCGTTTTTATCGCCAGGCAAAGAGTTCGAGTCGCGATGAACTAAGTGAATCCTTGGCTCTCACCAAAGTCGACGACGTCGACGCTCTCGAATTTGCTCGACGAATCGTCGAACGAGGTGGCGTGGGTGCCGTCATTGGCGGCGCACCTCGTCCCGCCCTGGCCTTTCTCGACGACGGCGTGAGCGCGTCGCCCGGTCCCTCACGAGTCGTGATCGTCGAACGACGAGGTCGATTCGGTCTCCCCCCCGTCTTTAAGTCATTTGACCGTCTGGGCGTCGTCGAGATCGAGGCCGCCAGTACCGTGCAGGTTCGCCTCAACGCGGGTGAGTCCTCGCGCCACCGCGGCACCGTACTCGAGCGTCTCTTGGCTGGAGCGAGCAGCCAGCCGTCGCCCTCGGTTGAGACGACGACCATGGGTTCGTGGCCGAACGGTAGTCCCTTCCCCCTCAACGTCGAGCGACTCCACGATCAGCACCGCCAACGCGCGCTTCGTCGATTGGTCGCCGGCCTGGTCTTTCTCGACGGCTTGCTCAACATTGGCCTCACGACAGTTCGGCCCCTTCGAAGCCACCTCCACTTGGTGTTGACCGTGCTCCCTTTGGGGGTCGCCAAGTCGGCCGCCGCGTTGACGGCCGTGGCGGGCATTGCCCTGATCATGCTGGCGCGCGGTCTTCGTCGAGGTCAACGCCGGTCGTGGTTCCTTTCCGTGACACTGTTGTCGATCACCATCGTCGCGCACGCGGCCCGTGGTGGCACCATCGTGTCGTTACTGGTCGCGGCGGGATTGGTGGCACTGCTCATCGGACAGCGTCGCTACTTTCGCGCCACCACCGACCGCACCAGTGTCGCCGACGCGCTTCCCCGTCTCGCTCTTATAGGCATCGTCTCGGTGATGACCGCCACCCTCGGGATCGAGGCAACGGCGCGACACCACCAACTGCCGAGTCTCGGCGTGGTGATCGTGGCCTGTGCGGAGCGACTCCTTGGTCAGCACGACATTGCCCTACCCGACGGCGTGTCGGACTTCTGTAACCCGGCGTTGCTCGCCATTGGCATCTCGCTCCTTATCTCGGCGTTTTATCTACTCACGCGCCCCGTCGTCGACCGTCGCCTCTCGAGCGCGGCGAGCAATACCGAACGACGACTCGCGGAGTACCGCGCCCGCGAGATCGTCCGTCGTCACGGACGCGGCACATTGGACTACTTCGCGCTGCGCGACGACAAGCAGTTCTACTTCTTTCGCGACACCCTCGTCGCGTACGCGGTCTACGGCGGCGTCGCGCTGCTGTCGCCCGATCCCATCGGACCCGAGGCCGAACGCACCGAAGCGTTCAGCGCCTTTCGTGACTTCGCGGACTCGCGCGGATGGACCATCGGCGTCATGGGCGCGAGTGCCGAGTGGCTCGCGATCTATCACGCAGCCGGTCTGCACTACCTCTACCTCGGCGACGAGGCGATCGTCGATTGCCAGCACTTCTCACTCGAGGGTCAAAAGATGAAGGGACTACGTCAAGCCTGCACGCGTCTCGCGCGCCATGGTTACACCGTAGAGTTCCTCGATCCCTCCAAGATCGAGCCATCGCGAATAAGTGAGATCTTGGAGCTGATCTCCATGCTTCGTCGAGGCGGCGGTGAGCGCGGCTTCTCGATGATGCTCGGTCGCCTCTTTGACCCAAAGGACAAAGGCTTGATTCTGACCGTCGTCTACGGCCCCGACGCCAAGCCCGCCGCGGTCTGTCAGTTCGTTCCTTCACCCGCCATCCAGGGCTACTCACTCGACCTCATGCGTCGTGACCCCGGTGAACACCCGAACGGTCTCATTGACTACGCACTGTGCTCAACGATTGAGTCCCTTCGCGCTCAAGGTTCGAAGGGACTCAGCCTTAACTTCGCGGCCTTTCGTTCGGTGCTCGACGGTGAGCGCGGTGACGGCACGTTCACCCGGGTCGAACGTTGGGCAATCAAGCGTCTGTCGGGAATCCTTCCCCTCGAGTCGCTCTGGACCTTTAACGCGAAGTACCACCCGACGTGGATGCCTCGTCACCTGGTCTATCCAGCGGCGGAGAGTTTCGTGCCGGTGGTCGCGGCGACACTTCGCGCCGAGAGCTTGACCGAGATTCCCGTCCTTGGGCGCTTCCTCGTCAACGACCCCTCCAATCGCCCGGGCACCGTGGTACCCGAGGAGATTCTCGCGGCCGCGCGCGAAATCGATGAGGCGAAGGCCGGTTAGTTCAGACGCGTGGCGATGGCGCGCGCGAGTTTTCCCGCCGCGTCGTCGTCGAAGGCAAGAAAGAGCGACGGTTCGACCAGTTCGAGCTCCATGATCGCCCAGCCTTCCTCCATCCGCACAAGGTCAACTCGCCCGTAGAGCAGGTGAGAAAAGCCCTTCGCCGCCATTATTTTCTCGCCAAAACGAACGGCGTCGGGCTCTGGAATCGCTCGCGACATCTGTTCGAGGCGAAAGAGTTTGCTGCGATCGAGTTGGTGGACGTTGAGCATCGCGCCCTTGGTCATGGCGTGAGAGAACGAGCCGTCGATGAACATCAACGCGCGCTCGCCCTCTGAGTCGACCGTCTCGACGTAGGGCTGAATAATGACGTCACGACCCTTGGCGTGCAGCTGTGCCACGTGCAGACGCGCTTCGTCGTGGTCGTTCTTGGTGTAGCGAGTGGCGTCCATCGAGCCCGCGCCCACACAGGGCTTGACAACAAAGTCGCCGTCGAAGAACGACGGCTCCATGCCCACGTCACAAAAGTGCGAGGGCACGATGCGCAGACCGAGCGATTCGAGGTCGCTGAGATAGTGCTTATCGCTTGAGTACTCAATAACGCCGAAGGGATTGAGGAGGTGATCGATGTTCCTCGCCCACGCGAGAAACTCATCGTGGCGATTGACGTAGTCCCAAGTAGAGCGAATAACGACGAGCGCAAACTCGTCCCAGTGAACGGCACTGTCGTCCCACACCGCCATCGTCGCGTCGACGCCCGCTGCTTCGAGCGCCGCCAACAAGAGCGGACGATCAGGGTCGATCGCGTTCTCTTTACACGTGGCGATCGCGACGCGACTCACGGCAAAAAGAGCATCGTCGCGTGTTGGGCCCAGGTGACGAGAGGTCCGGGCCAGATTCCGAACAATATCGTGACGATCACGCCGAGAGCGATGACCTTGCCGGTGAAGAGCGGCACGACAACGCGCGTGCCCTCGACGTCGTCATCGGCGTACAGGGTAAGTACCCAGCGCAAGTAGAACACCGCCGCGATCGCCGCCGAGAGAATGGCAACGAGCGCTAACGCGCCGCCACCGGAGTCGATCGTCGCGGCGAGGACGGTGAACTTCGCGTAGAAACCAACGGTTAAGGGCGCGCCGAGTTGACTGAGCAGCAACACCGCGAGTGCGCCACCGAGCCAGGGTTGGCGTCTCGCGAGTCCCTTGTAGTGATCGATGCTGTGCAGTTCATCGCCCGTGCCCCCCACCAAGGTGACGATCGCGAACGTTGCGATCACCACAGGCGCGTAGGTCATGAAGTAGAAGAGCGTCGCGGCGACACCTCGTGCACTCCCCGACCACACGCCGAGCAACATGAAACCGGCCTGGTTGATCGACGAGTAGGCCAAGAGACGCTTGACGTTGCGCTGGACGAGCGCGACGCTCGCTCCGACCACGCAGGTGAGGATGATCAGGACGAAGATAATCGGGCGCCAGGTGTCTAACTGGGTGCCAAGGGCCGAAATCAACACGCGCAGCAGTGCCGCGAACGCACCCACTTTGACAATGGAGGCCATCACGCCCGTTACCGGGGTCGGAGCGCCTTCGTAGACGTCCGGTGACCAGAGGTGAAAGGGCACGGCGGCGACCTTGAAGGCGAAGCCAATGAGCAACAACGCGCCACCGGCGTAGAGCAGACCTGGGCGAAGCACTTCGTTGGAACCAAGGAAGTACGAGATGGAACTGAGGTTCGTCGAACCTGTTGCGCCGTAGACCAGTGCGGCGCCGTAAATGAAGATCGCCGAGGCGAACCCACCGAGCAAGAAGTACTTCAAGGACGCCTCAGCCGACGTGTCGCGGTGGCGATCAAAGCCCACCAGTACGTAGAGACCGATCGAGAGAATCTCGAGCCCGAGGAAGATCACGATGAGGTCATTCGCCTGGACCATCAACAGCGCACCAGCACTCGAGGCGAGCGCAAGAATGTGAAAGTCCGCCCCAGCGATTCGCTCACGCTTGGCCCAGTCGTGTCCAACGAGCGCGGAGAGCAGGACCGAAGCGGCGATGACTGCGGTTCCCACGACGGCGAAGCCGTCCAGCACCACCGCGTGCGCCACCGTCGTTGAGGGTCCCGTGTTCGCGACGCAGCGCCACTGGAAGAACGTCACGATCAACGTCGCGATCGAAGCCGCCACGGTAATGCCTGTCGCCCAGTAAATGGTGATCTTGTCCTTCACCAAAGCACTGAGCAACAACAAACCAAGTGACGCGCCAAAGAAGATCAGGACCGGCAAGATCGCCAGGTAGTGAATTGACGGGATAACTATCGTCGACGTCACTTGTTCACTCCTGAGGGCGCTACGTGATGGATTAACTGCTGCACCGAGGGTGTTATGCGATCAAGGACGGGCTTAGGGAACACACCCAGCACGATGATGAGCGCGATCACGGGCACTAAGACCCAGCGCTCTTTCGATGATGCGTCCTTGATCTCGGCGTCCGCGCCAGTGGCCTTACCTTGGAAGACTCGCTGATAGGCCCAGAGCAGGTAGACCGCGGACGCGAGGACGCCAAGTGTAGCGGCAGCGCCCCACCAGGCGTGGGTACCAAACGTACCGATGAGGACCAGGTACTCACTCACGAAGCCCGACAGTCCTGGCAGGCCGATCGAGGCGAGCATGACGACGGTGAAGAGAGCCGCGAGGACCGGAGCAGGACCCTGAAGACCCTTCATGTCCTTAATGGTGATGGTGCCGCGTCGCTGTTCCAAGAAGCCAATAATGAGGAAGAAGCCAACGGTGATGACACCGTGGTTGAACATCAACAACACGGCGCCCACCATGGCGATCTTCGATCCGGTCATGATGCCCAGTGTGATGAAGCCCATCTGCGCGAGCGAGGAGTACGCGACGAGTCGCTTGAGGTCGGGCGTCACGCACGCAACGAGCGAACCGTAGAGAATCCCAATGACCGCGAGGGTCAACACAATCGGCCGCATCGTCGAGAGCGCCAGAGGAAAGAGCCCGACCGCGAAGCGCAGTAGTCCGTACGAACCGAGTTTGGCGAGCACGGCCGACAGCTCGATCGAGCCACCCGTCGGTGCCTCGGCGTAACTGATCGGCGACCACGTGTGGAAAGGCCAGATCGGTGACTTCACGGCAAAGGCGATCGCGAAAGCGATAAACAGCCACACGGCCGTGCCGTGACTCATCGACGTTGCGCTCAGCGCTTTGTACGAGAAGGTCAGCGCGCCTTGCGTGTTGTGTTGGTTCAAGAAGCCCAAGTAGAGAATGCCAATAAACAAGAAGGCCGAGCCGGCAAAGGTATAGATGAAGAACTTCAGCGCGGCCTTGGCGCGCTGCGCCCCACCCCAGCCCGCGATGATGAAGTAACTCGGCACCAACGTGAGTTCGAAGAAGATGAAGAACTCGAGCACGTCGTGGCTGACAAAGCTTCCCATTGTGAACGACGTCAGCACTAAGAGCCAACCCACGAAGGCCGGCTCGCGTCGCTTATCGCGACCTCCGAGCAGCGCCAACAACAACACCAAGGCCGTTAAGACCACCATCAACAACGAGATGCCGTCGAGCGCGACGTCGTACGCCAGGCCGAGCGGCGCCGAGAGGACGTGGCGCGTCGCGAAGTCCCAGGTGGCGGCGTTCTTGATGTGGTCGTTGTAAAGAATGGCGACGAGCAGCGCGAGCACCATTTCCACACAGGCCGTCACAACGCCCACAAAGTAGGACCGTCCCTCGCTCTTTCGAACGAGGGCTGCGCCCAGTGCACCGGCCAAGGGCACGACGATGAGCAGGAGGAGATAGAGCGAAGAGTGCATCGTTACGCGACCCTCGAGACGAGATAGACAACCACGACGGCCATGCCGAGCACCATCGCGAGGGCGTACTGGCGAACGAAGCCCGATTGGACCTTGCGTAGACCTTCGCCGCTTCGACGAATGCCGACCGCGACGCCCGAAACGGCGCCGTCGAGAACACGCGGTTCGATCACGTCGTCACTGAACAAAGCGGCGTGCGTCAGTGGTCGGCCAATCGTGGCGTCATAGAAGTCATCCCAGTGCCACACGTGTTCAAGAAACGACGGCTCGAAACGCGGACGCTCTGCGACGCCACGCCAGATTGTGTAGGCGGCAACGAGACCAATAACGGCCGCCACGAGATCGACGAGGGCGAGCCCCCACTGCGCGAACGTTGACGACGTCGCGACGGCCGGCACGAAACCAAAGGTCGGCGACAAGAAACCCGCGAGAGAACTCGAGTGGGCCCAAGGAAGATCGAGCAGTCCACCAAGGGCCGACAACACGGCGAGAATGACTAAGGGAAGTGTCATGACCCACGGTGACTCGTGTGGATCGTGAGGGTGGACTTTGCGGAAGCGCTCATTGCCGAGGAACGTAAGGACGAAAAGTCGACTCATGTAGTACGCAGTGAGGATCGCGGTGAGCACGCCAAGCACCCAGAGGGCCTTGTTGTGCTCAAAGACCTTGGTCAACACGTCGCCCTTGGCGAAGAAGCCCGAGAAGGGCGGAATGCCCGAGATGGCGAGCCATCCAATGAGGAACGTCGGGAAGGTGAGCGGGAGGTACTTACGTAACCCACCCATATTTCGCATGTCCTGCTCACCGTTGAGTGAGTGAATGACCGAGCCTGAACCGAGAAAGAGCAACGCCTTGAAGAACGCGTGCGCCACCATCAAGAAGATCGCGGCCGCGTACGCCCCGACGCCCACCGCCATGACCATGTAGCCAATCTGTGAGACGGTCGAAAAGGCCAGAACTTTTTTGATGTCCTTTTGTGACGTGGCGATCGTCGCGGCGACAAAGGCCGTGGCGCCACCAATGATCGCGATCGTCGCTCGCCCGTCCGGCGACATCGAGAGAACCGGCGACATACGAACGAGCAGGTAGACACCGGCCGTCACCATGGTCGCGGCGTGAATTAACGCTGAGACCGGCGTCGGGCCCTCCATCGCGTCGGGCAACCAGTTAAAGAGTGGAATCTGCGCGCTCTTGCCGGTCGCGGCGAGCAGCAACGTCAGAACGATGAGCGTCGCGACGGTGGGCGAGAACGTGCCCGCGACGTTAAAGACGGCGAGGTACGTGAGTGTGTGCGCGTGGCCAAAGATGAGGAACATCGCGATGAGCAGTCCAATGTCACCGATGCGGTTGTAGAGGAAGGCTTTCTTGCCGGCCGAGGCGGCGGAGTCCTTGTCGAAGTAGTAGCTCACGAGCCAGTAGGAACAGACGCCCACGCCCTCCCAGCCCACGAACGTCAACACCAGGTTGTTAGCGAGCACCAGGACCAACATCGAAAAAACGAAGAGGTTGAGGTACAAGAAGAACTTGCGAAAGTCCTTCTCCCCCTTCATGTAACCAATGGAGTAGAGGTGAATCAACGCCGAGATGCCGGTGACAAAAAGACACATCGTGATCGAGAGGGGATCGACGAGCAGGGCGGCGGGCACGTGCAGCGTGCCGACCTCAATCCAGTTGAAAAGATGGACCGTGTTCTCACGGTGTGACTGATTCAACAACAAAAAGAACGCCACGACGCTGAGAACGAAACTGAGCGCGACGGCCGAGGTCGCCGCGATGCCAATCGCGCGCTCTTTGATGTTCGCGCCGTTCACTAAAACAAACAGAAAGCCCACGAGGGGCAAAAGGACGATAAGCGTTGCTACGTGTGCCATGTCAGCCCTTTAACTCCGAAAGCTCATCGACCGACGTGGACGAGCGTCGGCGAAAGACCGCCACCACGATGCCAAGACCGACCGTGACTTCAGCCGCGGCGACGACCATCACGAAAAAGACCGACGCCTGACCGGCAATGTCGCCGAGGGTTCGTGAAAAGGTCACAAAAGTCAAGTTCACGGCGTTCAACATGAGCTCGATACACATGAACATGATGAGGGCGCTGCGCTTGGTCAGCAGACCAAACGCCCCAACGCCAAAGAGCAGGGCGGCGACGATCAAATACCAGGCGGCGGGAACGTTCACGTCGTCACCTCCTCTTTCGTCGTGGCGCGTTCACGTCGCGCGAGAAGAACGGCACCCACGACGGCGATGATGAGCAGCGCGGCGGTGGCCTCAAAGGCGAAGAGATACGTCGTAAAGACCGCCGTGCCGAGTTGTTTGACATTGGCTTGGCCCGTCGTCAGCGTTCCCGTCACCGAGGTCGCTCCGGTTACCCAGTGCGACGATGCCATCAAGGCAATAAGTCCGCCCACCGTTATGGCGACGCCAGCCGCGGCGAAGCCGCGCTGACCAATCAAGGGTTCAGCACTGACGTTCATATTGCGGTCCACGCCAAGGAACATGATCACGAAAAGGAAGAGCACGACGATGGCGCCCGCGTAGACAATTATCTGCACGGCCGCCAAGAAGTCAGCTGACTGGGCGACGAAGGCAACGGCGACACCAAAGAGCGTCATGATCAAACAGAGCGCGGCGTGCACGGGGTTCTTTACCGTAATGACCCCGACCGCGCCCACAAGAATGAGCAGCGTTGAGGTCACGAAGACCAACACGCTGGCGACCCCGTAGGTGACGGCGATCACTGTTCGTTCTTTCGAAAGCGCTTGGGCATCTTCGCGCGGGCCTCATTGAGCTTGCCCTGCAGGCCGGCTTGGTCGGCGTTGACGTCTTCAGGCTGCAAGTGCTTAAAGAACGCACGACGAAGTTGCTTGGAGCCCGTGGCCTCGTCGTCGCGATTCTCGCTTTGGCCTGCTTCGGGCGCTCGCACACCGACGCCAAGGTCACCGGTCCACTGCACGACTCCTTCGTACTCGGCGTCACCAGAGGGAGACGTCGCGCGCATCCACCCGCCGGTCATCTCGGCTTCGCCCTCACGCCAGTCTTCCCAGGGAAGGTGCTTGGGGAATCCATGATCGTCGACGACTAACTCCGCCTTGGTGTAAATAGCGTCCGCGCGGTTCGTAAAGGAGAACTCGAACATCTTCGATTCGGTGATCGCTTGGGTGGGACAGGCCTCCACACAAAGGTCACAGTGAATGCAGCGCAAGTAGTTGATCTCGTAGACGTAGCCGTAGCGCTCGCCGGGGCTCACGGGGTGATCGGGCGGATTGTCGAGACCGCGTACGTAGATACAGTTCACCGGGCAGGCACCAGCGCACAGTTCACAGCCAATGCACTTCTCCATGCCGTCTTCGTAACGATTCAACACGTGACGACCGTGTTGGCGAGGCTGCTTTGGGCGCTTCTGATCGGGATAGCTCACGGTCACGCGAGGTCGCGTCAAGTGTTGGAAGGTGAGCTTGAATCCACCAAAGAAACTAAGAGGGCTACTCATTCGTCCTCCTCGTGTTCGCTCCACGATCGAAGAACCTGTCCCGGAAGCGGACGTTGGCCAATGGTGGGAAGAATAGAGTCCGCACCTGATTCGCGCTTCGAGCCGAGATCAAAGGCTCGCGTCAGGACCAACGACGCCATCAACACCGCCGCCGTGAGCACCAACCCCCAGGCCGGAGCGACAAGAAATCCCGCCACGATGAGCATCCATCCAAGGCTCAGGGGAATCAACCTCTTCCAGCCAAGGTCCATGACTTGGTCGTAACGAAAGCGTGGCAGCGCGGCGCGGAACCAGATGTAGCAGAAGCAGAAGAACACGGTCTTGAGCACGAACCAGATGATCGGAAAGACCCACTTAAGGTGCGCGACCGGCGGAATCCATCCGGCGGGCCCACCGAAGAAGAGCGTGACGATGATCGCCGACATGGTGATCGTGTTCATGAACTCGGCCAAGTAGAACAGCGCGAAGCGAAGCGCGGAGTATTCGGTGTTAAAGCCGCCGACGAGTTCGCTGTCGGACTCAACGACGTCAAAGGGTGGTCGACCGAGTTCGGCCGTGATGGCCATCCAGAAGATGACGAAGGGAACAACGCCAAGACGAATCACGTTCCAGTGCCAGATGCCGTGCGCCTGACTGGTGACGATGTCGTGCGTCGAGAGCGATCCGGTTACCAAGACAATGGTGACGATCGTGATGCCGAGCGCCGCTTCATAACTGATCATTGAGGCACTCGCGCGCACTGAGGAGAGCAACGGGTACTTAGAGCCCGACGCCCAGCCGGCCAGCATGACACCGTAGACCGAGATGCCCGACATGGCGAGCATGACCAGGATGCCCATCGGCGGGTTGGCGATCTGCAGCATGACCTGGTGACCGCCAATGGTGAGCGTCCCGCCGATCGGCACGATGGAGAACGTAATAAGCGCGGGCACTAAGGCGAGGTAGGGCGCCAACTTAAAGACGAATCGATCCGCCTCGGCGGGAATCAAGTCTTCTTTGAAGAACAACTTGATGCCGTCGGCCAACGTCTGCAAGATACCGAAGGGACCCCAGCGTTGGGGCCCGATTCGACTCTGCATATCCGAGATGGCCTTGCGCTCGAACCAAATCATTAACGTCACGGCGCCCATGAGTGCTGCAAAACCAACGATGACTTTGATGATCACGATCAAGATCACGACACCAGTCGTGCCGTGAATGAACAATGGGTCGACGTTGGCTAGCCAGGTCATGTGGTCTCTAACTTCACTTGCGTCAGAGCGCTCGTGGGGTCAACCAGCGATCGAGCCATGGCATCGCTGCCGTCGTCGTCGAGTGACCCAAAGACCACTTCAATGGTGCCTCGTGGCGTCTGATCGCTCAGAGCGACACGAAGGCTGACCGGACCTTTGGGGCCATTTACGGTCACGGCGTCGCCGGTCTTTAGGCCAAGGCGGTCGAGATCAAAGTGATTAATGAATGCGACACTTCGTGCAACGAGATTGGCGAGCGCGGGCGAACCCTGCACCGCGATGCCGTGGTCGTAGAGCCGCCTCGACACGTTCAGCGCGAGCCCGTAGGCGTCGTAGTTAGCGACCTCCACTGCCCCGCCGGCGACCACGTCGTCGAGCGACGCACTGGCGCGCGTCGCAGCTGCGGTGACGCTCGAGCCGACCGTCGCACCTGAGAACTCCGCGAGTCCCACCGTATTCGTCGAACGAATACCAGGAAAGGCCATTGGGTCAAGAGGACGACGTGGCACGCGCTCACTGACGCGACCAACGACAGCGCCCTCATCAGAGATGTCGTGCAAAACGCTGAGTGCGGGGTAGCCCGTGGTCTCTTCGATAACGCGCGCCGTCTGTTCGACTGAGGTGAGCCCGAGACTCTGACCACACTGCTCAGCCAGTTCGGCCGCAATCGCGACGTCGGGCCAGGCCGAACCCGGAGCGACGATCTTTGCCGTCACGGCCGTGACGCGACCTTCGATATTGGTGACCGTGCCGAGGCGCTCGTGTTGCACTGCCGAAGGGAGCACCACGTCGGCGTACGCCAGCGTCTTGCCGCCGTGACCCGTGACGACGACGACGTCAGCCGCCTCGAGAGCAGCAATGGCGCCGTCGACGTCGAGCACGTTGCCTAAGAGGCAGCCACCAAGCAACAGCACGGCCTTTTGCTCACCCGAACGCAGTGCCTCAAGTTGAGCCAGCGTGTCGCGACCATCGTCGCCCGCTTCGTAACCGTGACCGGGACGAAGTCGCGGAGCGAGACCCATGTCGAGCGCGCCCATCACGTTCGCCCGGCGAAGCGCCGGTAGGAACGTGGCGTCGGAGAACTTTTCTGCCAGCACGCGAATCGCACGCTCCATGATGGTGGCGTCTTCGGCGATGTTGGGTCGACCAACAACGAACACCACGCCGTCACCCGTCTCGCCCAGCAGGCGTCGAACCTCGGCCACATCGTCGTCGGTGACGCTTGATCCCTTGGCAATCTTTCCATCCACGCTCGCGAGCGCCTGGGCCACCAGGTGCGCTTCGCCAGGGCGAACCGGCATAGAAACGGTGGCTTGGGGGTGGAGCGCGCTCGGTCCAAAGGCGAATTCCACGAGAGCGTTCGTGCGCTTGACGAAGTTCTCACGCAGGCGCAAGAACAACACGGGCAGTTCTTCACGAAGATCACCGCTCAAGGTCACGACGACGCGTGCATTCGCCGCCTCGTCAATCATGGCCTTCGGCAATGACTGCAGCAGGGCGCCGTCAAGGCCGTCGCCGTACTGGGCGTCAATGTTGTCGCTACCAAGCACGCCGCGAACGAAACGCTCCCAGGCAAAGGCCCCTTCGTTGGTCAGCGCCGCGCCACCAATCGCTCCCACGCCCTTCGGGCTCTTTGCCGCGTCCTGCAACAAGGACGCGGCGCGCTCGAGTGCGTCGCCCCACGTCGCGGGCGTCAAGACGCCGTTGATACGGATCAACGGTTCGCGGATACGCGTTACTGCGCTGAGGAGGTCCTTGGACTCTTCGTTACCGTCAATGGAGTCAAGAGTGAAGCGACCCTTGTCACAGAGCCAACCGTGATTGACGGGCTCTGAGTCAATGCCGAGCACGCGCGTCAATCGGTTACCCGAGGACTGCACGGCGACACGACAGCCAACGGCGCAGGCCGTACAGGTGCTCTCGACCTGCTCTAAGTCCCAGGGACGAGCGCTGAAACGATAAGGCTTCGCGGTGAGGGCGCCAACCGGACAGATCTGCACGGTGTTACCCGAGAACGTCGAGTCAAAGGGCACCGTCGGAGAGGGCGCGACTTCAATGAGGTCACCACGTCCACTAAAAGCAATTTCAGTGTCACCCGACACTTCAGCGCTAAAGCGTGTGCAACGCGCGCACTGGATGCAGCGTTCGCGGTCCAGCAGAACCAACTCACCGATCTCGATGGGCTTGACGAAATGGCGTTTCTCTTCAACGAAGCGCGTCTCACCCGAGCCGTGTGCGAGCGTCTGATCCTGCAGCGGACACTCGCCTCCCTTGTCGCAGACCGGACAGTCAAGTGGGTGGTTCGCGAGCAAGAACTCCAAGACACCGTCTTGGGCCTTTTTCACTTTGTCCGAGTCAGTCACGACGCTCATGCCGTCGTTGACTTTGATGTAGCACGCGGGCTGCAACGTGGCGCCACGAGGTCCGTCGACCTCTACCAAACACATACGGCAGTAGCCAACGGGTTCCATGCGTGGGTGGTAACAAAAACGCGGCACGTAGGTGCCCGCGCGCTCGGCGGCTTCGATCAACAGCTCGCCGGGAGCAGCTTCAACGCTGCGCCCATTGAGAGAGATGGTCACGGTGGTCTTCACGTCAGTCAAAGGGACACCCTCCATGGGCCACGTGGGCGGCGAATTCGTCGCGGAACATCGAAATTGCTGAGTGCACCGACGAAGGAATAGAAGAGCCCAGCACGCAAATAGTCGTCTGCTGAGGCGGCCACGTGAGGCCCGGCGCGATGTTGTCACAGAGATCGAGCAAGAGATCGAGATCTTCCATGCGACCGCCTCCGTGTTCGAGGCGGTACATCGCGCGCTCAACCCAACCAGATCCTTCGCGACAAGGCGTGCACTGACCACACGACTCTTTAGAGAAGAACTTCGTGATGCGCCACGTCGCGCGAACGACACAACTCGTCTCATCCATCACGACAACGGATCCCGAGCCGAGCATCGAGCCTTTTTCGGCGACTTCGTCTTGTCCCATTGGCAAATCCAACAGATCTGGTCCAAACCACGGGGCGGAGACGCCGCCGGGAATAAAGGCCTTGATCTTCTTGTCGTCGATAATCCCGCCACCGAGCGCGGGATCGAAGATCAGATCGCGGAAGGTGTTCTTGACCATTTCGATCTCGTAGATGCCGGGATTCTTTACCCGGCCCGCCAACGCAAACATTCGCGTACCGGTTGAACGTCCGCCACCCAGCGCCGCGAAGGCCGCGCCGCCGTGCAAAACAATCCACGGCACGTTCGCCATCGTTTCGACGTTGTTGACGACCGTGGGCTCGCCGTAAAGACCAGTAACCGCAGGAAAGAACGGTGGCTTGATGCGAGGGAACCCGCGCTTACCTTCGAGAGATTCAATCAACGCCGTCTCTTCGCCACAGATGTACGCACCCGCTCCTGGGTGCAGCACGACGTCGAGGGAGAAATCTGAACCGAATATCTTTGATCCAAGGGCCCCGTGGTCATAAGCGTCGTTGATGGCCTGTTGCACCCGCTCAAGACCAAGCGCGAACTCGCCGCGAAGGTAGATAAACGCTTGACTGACCTGGAGGGCGTAGGCGGCGATGATGACGCCCTCAAGCAATTGGTGGGGATCGCGCTCGACGAGATAGTGGTCCTTAAAGGTCGCGGGCTCTGACTCATCGCCGTTCACAACGAGATACGAGATGGGCGACTTGCGCAACATCGACCACTTGCGCCCGGCCGGAAAACCGGCTCCTCCACGACCGAGCAGTGACGCGTCGTCCACTTCCTTGGCGACAGCTTCAGGAAACATTGTGAGCGCTTTATGAAGACCGTCGTAACCACCGGTCGCTACGTAGCGCGCCAGGGTGAACGAGTCGTCGAACTGTGCACGTGAGGTAACAATCTTTGGCGAATCGAGCACTGCCACTAGGACTTCTCCTCCGCCGCTCGTTCATCACGAGCAGCTTTGGCAACGGCGCGCTGGCCAGTGATTTCGCTCTTCGAAGCCCTCAGTCCACCACTGCGGCGAACACGAATCAATGTGCCATGCTTCGGAATGTCGTGGTCACGACGACCATCACGGAGCTCTCCGACGAGCGCGTCGAAGGTTTCGGGCGTGGTCGTTCGAACGTAACGGTGGTTGACCTGCACGCAGGGCGCGATGTTGCAGTCGGCGAGGCACTCGGTCTCTTCCAAAGTAAAAAGTCCGTCGTCTGACGTCGAGCCAACGGCGCAGCCAAGGGTCTTCGTCGCATGTTCGAGGAGTTCTTGGCCACCGGCTAAAAGACACGCGATGTTGGTACAGACGCCCACGACGTAGGTACCCACGGGCTCGAGGTGGAACATGTCGTAGAACGATGCGGTCCCGCGCACATCGGCCGGCGTCGTGCCCGTGAGTTCGGCGACTTCAGCGATGCCTTCGTCACTGAGGTAGCCGTCTTGTTCTTGGGCGAGGTGCAGTAATGGCAGCATCGCCGAGCGGGGTCGTGGGTAGAGCGCGATCAGCTCTTCGGCCCGTTGGCGAAGTTCAACGCGCAGGTGACTCATCGGTCCACCTCGCCCATGATGGGGTCAACCGACGAGATCACCGTGATGGCGTCTGAGAGCAAGCCACCGCGCATCAACAACGGCACTGCTTGAAGGTTCACGAAACTCGGCCCGCGCACGTGCAGTCGATAAGGCTTGGGGCCTCCGTCAGACACCAAGTAACAACCGAGCTCGCCGCGCGGCGACTCGATGGCGCTGTAGACCTCGCCGACGGGTACGTGAAAGCCCTCGGTGAAGAGTTTGAAGTGGTGAATCAGCGCCTCCATCGACTCGTCGATGCGCGCGCGTGGAGGCGGTGTGACTTTGGGATCTTGGGAGCGGTAGTCGCCACTGGGCATCTTTTCGAGACACTGGCGAACAATGCGCACCGACTCGCGAATCTCGTTGAGGCGAATCGCGTAGCGGTCAAAGTTGTCACCGTAGGTGCCGACAATCACGTCAAAGTCCACCTGGTCGTACGCCAAGTACGGCATGGCGCGACGAAGGTCCCAGGCAACGCCCGTCGAACGCAACAGTGGCCCCGTCAAGCTGAGCGCCAACGCTTCTTCAGCGGTGATCGGCGCGACGCCAATCATGCGGTTGCGAAAGATCGGCTGGCCCGTCAGCAGCTCGTCGTACTCAAAGGTGCGCTCGTAAATCGTGTCGCAGATCACCAACACGTCGTCTTCCCAGCCGTCGGGAAGATCGGCCGCTACCCCACCAGGGCGTACGTAGTTGAGATTCATGCGCAGACCGGCCGTCTTTTCGAAAAAGGCGAGCACCAACTCGCGCTCGCGAAAGCCGTAGATCATCATCGTCGTCGCGCCCAAGTCCATGCCGTTGGTCGCCATCCACAAGAGGTGCGAGGCGACACGATTGAGTTCAGCCATCATCATGCGAATCCAGATGGCCCGCTCGGGGACTTCAATGGCGAGCAGTTTCTCCACCGCCATGCAGTAGCCAAGTTCGTTGGCGACGGGACTTACGTAGTCCATGCGCGTCACGTTCGTACCGCCTTGGACGTAGCTGAGCACTTCGGCGGTCTTTTCCATACCGGTGTGCAGGTAGCCAATGACGGGTTTCGTACGAAGGACGAACTCGCCGTCGAGTTCGAGCATGAGACGAAGCACACCGTGGGTCGACGGGTGTGCCGGACCCATGTTGATGATCATCGTCTCGTCGTCACGGCGTTCGTAGTCCACATCGTTGGGATCAAGGGTCAGGCCACTTTGGCGCAGGACCGCTCCTACTTCGCGGCCGAGTTCGTCCGTGTTCGTCTTCGAGCGAGGCTGCAGCCCCTGTTCGCCTTCTGAGGTTTCAGCCGTGAGGAGGTCGACGCGCTCGGCAACGCGTACCGTGGGATCGCTCATCGTGGACCTGGTGACTCTTTGAACTGCACGGGCACCTTGCCAACGGCGTAGTCCTTGCGAAGTGGGTGCCCTTCCCAGTCCTCGGGCATCAAGATGCGCGTCATGTCCGGGTGATTCGTAAAGAGCACGCCATAGAGGTCGAAGGCTTCACGCTCCATAGCTTCAGTGCCTGGGTACAACGTAAAGAGCGAGTCGACGCGCGGCTCTTCATTACCCGCCTGGACGCGAATGCGCACGCGCAGTTTCTTTGACAAACTCAGCAGGTTGACGACAATCTCAAAGCGCGTTTCCTTCACGCCGTCGGGCAGTGGTCGATCGAGGTGCTCGAGGTAGTCCACCGCGCAGAGATCAACGCACATCTCAAAACCCTCGTCTTTGAAAGCACGAACGAGATCGAAGTACTGGTCGGTTGTTGGAAAACAACCGAGGTCGCTCGCCAACACGTCGGCGATCACGACGCCTGGGGGGGCCGCAAGAGGAAGGGGGATCACTTCGGCGTTCCCACCCTTACGGTCACGGGCACTTCAGGCGTCCATACGTTCGACTGCGCCTCAACGTGCGTGGGGCGACCTTCGCTGCGACGCTGCAAGATCTCACCAGTACGAATCTGCTCGTGCAAGGTGAGGATCGCGTGCATCAAGGTCTCGGGGCTCGGCGGGCATCCCGGCGCGTAGACGTCGACGGGCACAATTTGGTCGACGCCTTGAACGATGGCGTAGTTATTGAAGAGTCCACCGCTCGACGCACAGACACCCATTGAGATGACCCACTTGGGCTCCATCATCTGGTCGTAGACCTGGCGAAGAACGGGCGCCATCTTCTGTGAGACGCGTCCGGCGACGATCATGAGGTCGGCCTGACGTGGCGAGTTACGAAAGACCTCCATGCCATATCGTGCGAGGTCGTAGTCAGCGGCGCCGGCCGCCATCATTTCAATGGCGCAACAGGCAAGACCAAACGTGGCTGGCCACACTGAAGCGCGTCGCGCCCAGCGAACGAGATCTTCGACCTGACCCGTAAGGAAGTTGTGTTGAAGATCTTCGAGGGCCATTAGGCAACTTTCTCGTCATCGGCACCAATGCGCACGATTGTCGAAGAACTGGTGCGCGACGGCATACCGGGCACGAGGTGCTTCACCGGACCCCAGGTGAGGGCGCCCTCGGCGACCAAAAAGAGCAGCGCACCAAAGACGGTTACGGAAAAGACGAGCACTTCGATGAGACCGAAGGCGCCAAGCTGACGAAAGACAACGGCGAAGGGGTACATGAAGACAACTTCAATATCGAAGATGACGAAGATCATTGCAACGAGGTAGAAGCGCACCGGAAAACGTTGTGGGGGCTCGACTTCGGGGACAATCCCACACTCATAAGGCGCAAGCTTCGCGTCCGATGAACGCTTGTGCGGCGCCAACAGGGCGGAAGCTACAAACGAACCCGAGGCGAACAGCACTCCGAGGATGAGGAGTCCAAGTATTGATAAGTACTGGTCCACGTCC
>Ga0208357_1000487_pt1 | contig 32300 bp, 37 predicted proteins | sample NGESurdeep092012_6_FD_184487 | JGI IMG/M metagenome (GOLD analysis project Ga0208357, IMG submission 184487) | Arctic peat soil microbial communities from Barrow, Alaska - NGEE Surface sample F52-2 deep-092012 (SPAdes) | ecosystem: Environmental > Terrestrial > Soil > Wetlands > Peat ...
CTCACCGGCTCAGGATCGCAGCCGCTACCGCATAAAGCACCGAACCGGCCGCCCAAATCCAACCGCGCCCCCGCCGGCACACTATCGCTCGGCCTTTCAGCACCCCACCGCGCCCAAAACCAGAATCCTTCACACGCTCGAAAGCCGGGACGGTGACTTTCTTCTTGGCGCCTTGGCGCCTTGGCGGTTCAACCTTCACCTTTTCTTCTTCCTCCTCAAATTAAGGGAGCTCCGGGGTGTGGCACCTTTTTTTATGCCGCTCCGGCGGCCTGACGCGATTCCTCACCCCGTCACTTTCTTGCCCGCCGTCCCGCGGTTGTGGTAACTATTAGTTCGACAAATTATCGATTTTCGTCAATATGTGCGATCAAGGCTCGGGGAAGAAGTCGCCATGAAGCTGATGGGCTCGGAAGGACGGGTGCGCGCTGCCGGCAATCGCCCGCCGCGCCCGGTCATGGTCGCGGATCGGCCGACCTTCTCGCTGGCGATGGCGGTGCCGGTCGAATGGGAGATGCTGACGCCGCCGCCCGACGCCGCCTTGCTCGACCGGCTGGCGCGCGACAACGCCATCGTCATCGGCATGCTGTTGAAATCCGCCGATCTGGGCACCGCGCCGATCGACGATCCGGTGCTGAACGACGCGCTGGAGCCGCTGCGGGTGAAGCTCGACATGATCGTGGCGATGCTGGCGCGGCTCGCCTATCGCGACGGCACGCTGCCGGCGACGCGGCCGATCGAGCTCAGTCTCGGCCGCCTGTCCTGGACCCAAGGGGCGCCGCTGGCGCTCGACACCTGGCTGATCAGCCGGGTCTATCTCAGCGATCTATTGCGCGACGCGATCGCGCTGGCGGGGCGGGTGACATCGTGTTCGCCGGCGCCGGGCGTCGGCCAGTGGACGGTCGAGGTCGCGCTTGCCGAGATGGCGGACGAGCTCGGTGAATCGTTCGCGCGCCTGGTCTTTCTCGAGCATCGGCGCCAGTTGGCGCAACATGCCGCTCCGGCGGCGGGGAGCCACCGATGATCCCGCTCATTCCCATGGTCGCCGGCGGCGTCCTGTCGGACATTCAGGGCCTCGCCAGCGAAATCACCAGCGCCGCCAGCACCGGCCTCGGCACGGGCGCGATCGGCGGGGTGAAGGCCAAGGCGTCCTTCACCGACACGCTGAAGACCGCGATCGACCGGGTCAACAGCCAGGTCGCGACCGCCAGCGGCGCCGCCGCTTCCTATGCCGCCGGCAACCACGCCATCCCGCTCAGCAGCGTCATGGTGTCGCTGGAAAAGGCCAATCTCGCGTTTCAAACCGCGGTCTCGGTCCGCGACCGGGTGACCGAGGCGTATAGCAGCATCATGAACATGCAGGTGTAGCGCGGACCGCTCGGGGCGCGGCCGCGGGGCACGCGGCCGAGGACGATGCGGAGGCAGGGCGCGGCCGGGCGGCGGCAAGCGTGGATCGTTCCGCACGGCGGCGGGGAGTGGTGAGTGACGGTACTGGACGCCGATTTCGCGAAGAACATCACGGCACGCGCCCGCTCCGCGTTCCTCGCCAATCGGCGCGTCGCGATTTCCGCCGGCGTCGCGGTGGCGGCGACGATGATCGCGCTGACCTTCCTGTGGTCGCGCGATCCCGATTATTCGGTGCTTTATGCCGGGCTCAGCGGCCAGCAGGGCGGCCGCGCGCTGGCCGAGCTGCAAAAGCTGAATATCCCCTATCGCATCGGCGAGGGCGGCCGGGTGATCCTGGTGCCGACCGGGCAATTGGGGCAGGCGCGGCTGCAACTCGCGGCGCGCGGCGTGCCGAAGACCGACAGCGACGCCTGGGGCCTTCTCGACAATGAGGCGCTGGGCGTCAGCCCGTTCATCGAACAGGTCCATTATGTCCGCGGTCTCGAAGCCAATCTGTCGCACACGCTGGGCGAGCTCGATGGCGTGCTGTCGGCGCAGGTGACGCTGGCGTTGCCGAAGCGCACCGGCTTCCTTGCCGACGAGCCGAAACCCAGCGCCTCGGTGCTGCTGCGCCTCGCGACCGGCGCGCGGATGTCGGGCGCCCAGGTCGCCGGCGTGGTCGGGTTGATCGCGTCGAGCGTGCCGGGGCTGGAGCGCGACAACGTCACCATCGTCGATCAGGACGGCAAGGTCCTCAATACCCAGCACAGCGACGGCATGCAGGAGATTCCGGCGCAGCTCGCGGTGGTGGAACAGATCAACACCAGGTACGAGCGGCTGATCGACGATCTGCTGGCGCCGGTGGTCGGGCAGGGCAATTTCCGCATCTCGGTCGATGCCGATATCGACTTCTCGCAATCGAAGCAGAGCCTGATCAAATACGGCGAGGGCCACATCCTCAGCCAGGATCAGACGACGCGCGAGGGCGGCGAGGGCGGAACGCCATCCGGCATTCCGGGCGCGCTGTCGAACCGGCCGCCGGAGACGCCGACCGTGACCGCTCCCACGCCGGCGGCTGCCGCTGCTGGCGCCGACGCCGCGAAGGCGCCGGCCCGGCCGGCCGGCTCCCGCGAAAGCCGCGCCGTTACCAGTTACGACATCGACAAGACCGTCCAATATCTTCAGGACCCGCCGTGGAAGCTGCACGCCATTTCGGTCGCGGTGCTGCTGAACAACGCCAGCGGGGCGCCGATTCCGGCAACGCGCATCAAATCGATCAAGACGCTGGTCGAATCGGTGGTCGGGGCTGGCGCGCGCCACGAGGTCACGGTCATCGACCTGCCGTTCAACAAGATCGAGCCGGCGCCGAAGGTGGCGCTGACCTGGTGGAAGGAGCCGTGGATTCAGCTCGCCAGCCAGAACGCGGCGCTGGCGCTGGCCGGCCTCTTGGCGCTGTTCGGCGGCGTCTTCCCGCTGTTGCGCTGGCTGCGGGCCCGGCCCGGCACGCTGACGCTGCAAGACGCGTCCGCCACCGCGATGGGTGGCGCTGGGGGTACTGGAGGCGGGGCGGGACGTGGCGACGCAGGGCATGGCGCCGCCAACGCGACGGCCTCGGGCGGGATCGATTTTTCGGGTGTCGGCGCCGATACGTTCACCGTCGATGTCGATGCGGTCAGGAAAATCGTCGCCAACGATCCTGGGCGGACCGCCCAGGTCATCAAGGAGTGGATCAGCCGTGGCATCCCTGGAAACCAAAAGTGAGCCGACCGATATCGAAAAGGCGGCGATCCTGATGACACTGGTCGGTCAAAAGGAGGCGGCGGAGGTCATCAAGCATCTGGCGCCGCGCGAGATCAACCGGCTGGCCAGCGCGATGGCGCGCCTGCCGAAGGTCGCCAAGGATTCGGCCGAGGCGGTGTTCCAGGAATTCGCCAGCCTGATGAGCGAGCAGACCGCGTCCGGCGTCGGCGCCGAGGAATATCTGCGCGGCGCGCTGGTCGAAGCGATCGGCGAAAAGCGCGCCTCGGGCCTGTTGGAGCGGCTGATGCATGGTGGCGATTCCGCCGGCATCGAGGCGGTGAAATGGCAGGATGCGCGCGTCGTCGCCGAATTGATCCGCGCCGAACATCCGCAGATCGTCGCCATGATCCTCGCCTATATGGAGGGCGATCAGGCGATCGAGGTGGTGGCGCATCTGCCGGACGAACTGGTGGAGCAGGTGATCCCGCGCCTCGCCACGCTGGACATGATCCCGCCCACCGCGATTCAGGAATTGAACGAGGCGCTGAAGGATCAGCTGGTCGGCGAATCGCCGCAGGTGCGGCTGACCACCGTCGGCGGCGTCAAGGCGGCGGCGGAAATCCTCAACCAGTTCGACGGCAGCCGCTCGCAGAGCATGCTCAACTCGATCAAGCTCTACGATGCCGAGCTGGCCCAGCGCATCTACGACAACATGTTCGTGTTCGCCGACCTGGTCGATGTCGATGATCGCAGCATGCAGACCCTGTTGCGCGAGATCGATCAGAACCTGCTGGTGCCCGCGCTGAAGGGCGTGGACGAAGGGCTGCGCGACAAGGTGTTCCGCAACATGTCGACGCGCGCCGCCGAATCCTTGAAGGAGGAAATCGCGACCAAGGGGCCGATGCGCCTCGCCGAAGTCGAGGCGGCACAGCGCCAGATTCTGGTGGCCGCGCAATCACTGGAGGCGGAGGGCAAGATCAACCTGCGCGTCGAAGCCAAGGATTTGGTGGCCTAGCGCATGTCCCATTCGCTGCGCGGGGTCGGGTCCCATCGCGGCGTCGAAGCCGGGGCGCGGAGCGCCGCCGGCCCGGCGCACGATGCCGGTGCGAGCGACGGCGAATTCGCCAGCGCGATGCAGTCGGCGATCGGCGCCGCCGGCGCCTCGGACGCGGCGCATCGCGACGGCGGGGGCGGCGAGGAAGAAGGTGGGGCGGCGCCGCGCCCACCGCGCGCGACCGCTGCCGCGCCGTCGGCGGATGTGCCATCGGATGCGCCGTCAGCCGGGGTGGCGCGTGCGGAGCCGATGATGCGCGCGGTGATACCGGCTGCAGCCACCGTGATACCGGCGCGGATATCTCATGATACCCGGATGAAGCCGGCATCAGGACTCCTCGCATCCCGTCAAACGGGCCGCGAAACCCATCGCCCCGACACCGAAATCGTCACCGAAATCGCCGCCGCCGAGACGGCGCCGCCGCCGCCGCTCGCCGCTGCCGCGCCGGCGACCGCGCATGCCGACCCGAGCGATGCCCCGGTATCGCCGGCCTCGGTCTCAATCAATTCAGCGCCGTCATTGGCCGTGCCAACAGCGCCAAGAGCTGCCAGCCCGGCGCCCGGCGCCGCCACCACGAGGGCGGCTGTCACGACACCGCTCGGCGCGCCGCCCGCCCGGCCGACGCCCGCTGTGCGGTCAGCGGCCTTGCCGCGCGACGAGACGCCGCCCGCGTCGAATGCCGCTCTCGTGGTGGCGGCGCCGTCCGAACCTATGACGGCGATCCCGGCGCCGGTCGTGACCCTCCGCGCCGGCGATGCGCGCCCAACGCCAGCGCTGCCGCGCGGCGCCGTTGTCGCGCGGGATCAGGCGGTTCCCAGAACGGCCCCGACAGTCTCAGCGATGCCGACAGGGACGACATTGCCGCCAACGACGCGAAGGCCAATCGGGTCAACCGGGGTGACGCCGCTCGCAGCTCGGTCGCCGCCGGCCGACCCAAGGGCGGCCACGCCTCCGTCAGGCGCGGCTGATGTCGCTCCGACGGCAAATCCAGGGACCGTCGCGGCGACACCTGTCGATTCCACCGCCACGGCGGCGTCGCTACTCGCCACACCAATCCCGATGATGCCCGCCTTGGCGGTCCTGGCACAGGCGGCTCGTGCGCCATCGGCGCTTGCACCGATCATCCGGTCCGCCGCCGCGCCGCCGCCCGTCAGCACGATGCCTTCGGCGACCTTCAGCGCCTCCACGCCCCAACCGATCGCAGCCCCCGCCCCCGCGCGAACGGCTACGCTCGCCGCCCTTGCGGATACTCAACCGACGGCGCCAGCCGCATCGGCAGCCACAGTGCCGATGGCCCCAATATCGGCCGCCCCGGCGCCAGTGGTTCGTGCGCCGAGCGCGCCCGCGCCATCGGTGCTTGCCTCTATCGTCTCCGCCCCCGCTCCCGCCATTGCCGCGCCCGGCGCGCCGGCACCCGTCAACACCGTGCCTTCGGCGACGTTCGCGGCCGCCACGCCCCGGCCGAGCGCGCCTCCGTCTGCCAAGCCCCTCGCCGTCGTGCCCCTCGCCGTCGCACCAGCGGCCATGCGCGCCGCCCCCGCCGGTTCGCCGCCGCCGGTCGTACCGCCATCGGGTCCGTCCGTCGCGGCGCAGCCGATAGTGTCGGTCAATTCAGCCCCGACACTCACCATCGTTGCCGCGCAATCGTCTCCCGCTGTCGCGGCGTCGGAGGGCGCTTCGCTCTCGGCCCTGCTTCCTGTTGCCGCGGCAAGTACATCATGGCGTGCGATCCGCGAGATCGCTGGGCGACCCGCGCCGCCTACCGCCCGAGACGCGGCGCCGCGCCCGCCGCCCACGCGCGGGGATGCCGCGCCGGTGGCGGCGCCCGTCGCCAGGGGGCCGGGCGTCCCGCCGTCGGCCGACGCCCAGACCGATGCCGTGCCAGGCGCGGACCCGGCGGCCGCACCGCCGCCCGGCTCGCAAATCGTGGCGCCCGTGAATGATATCGATCCGCCGGCCCCGGCGATTGGTGCCGCGCCCGCAGTCTCGGCCACGCCGAGCGCCGCGACCTCACAGCCCGGCCCAACGCCTGACAAAGCGGTGGCCCCGACCGTCGCCGGCACGCCGGGCCGGCCAACGGCGACATCGCCGATGGCGATATCGCCGGCAGTTACCGCGCCGCCGCCGGCCGCCGCGCGTCCGGTTCCGGTCTCGGCCGCGCCGAGCGCCGCGATCCCCACACCCGGCCCAACGCCGGCCAAAGCGCCGGCCCCAATCGTCGCCGGCCCGCCGGCCCGGCTGGCGACGGCATCGCCGATGACCATATCGCCGGCGGCTGTGGCGCCGCCCCCGGTCGCCGCGCGCGCGATGCCGGTCTCAGCGCCGCCGAGCGCCGCGACCCCAGCGCCCGGCCCAATGCCCGGCAGAGTGCCTGCCCCAATCGTCGCTGGCACGCCAGTCCGGCCCCCGCCGCCGACATTGCCGACGACGGTATCGCCGGCGGCTGTGGCGCCGCTCCCAGCCACCACGCGCGTGGTTCCGATGTCGGCTGCGCCGAGCGCCGCCGCCGCGCCGCTTTCCCCGACCCCGGAACAGTCTTCCGACCTGCCGCTCGCCCCTATGCTCGCCGACACGCCCGTCGGAACGACGACGATATCGTCGCCGGCGGCCGCGCCGCTCGTCGGCGCACCTTTGCAAGCCGTGGCGGCGGACCCTCGCGCCATCGCACCATCGTCTTTACCGCAATCCGCCCCGGCGCAATCCTCACCGGCGCAATCCTCACCGGCGCAACCGTCGCCGGCGCAAGGGGCGCCATCTCCAGCGTCGCTGTCGCAAGCGTCGCCGTCTCAGGCGTCGCCGCCGCGATCATCCGCCCCCGGCACGGTCGCGCTGCCGCCAAGGACGGTTGCCACCCGGGCCACCGCCCCGCTTGCCGCGCCCGCGTCGTCCGGCGCGCTGTCGCCATCCGCCGCGTCATCCGCCGCGCCCGGCCCGGCCGATCGGCAGGACCGGCCTCTGGCGCCGCCACCCCCCGTCTCGCCAAGCGCCAGCGCGGGGCAGCCGGACATGCAAGCGGTGCCCACGCCGTCCGGTGTCCTGCCGCCGCCCGACGCCAGCGCGCCGCGCGGCAACCGGCGGGACCTCTCGGCGCCCACCCAAATCGGGGCGACGGCCGGCATGATTGGTGATGGGGCCGCCGCCGCGCCGGCCCCAGCCGCCAGCATCGATGCCGGTGCTGCCGCCCCGGCCGCGACGACCGGGACCGCCCCGTCCTTCGGCGACGCCATCGCCAGCCACGTCCTGACCATGGCCGCGACCGGCCGGCAGGAGGCGACGCTGCAGCTCCAGCCGCCGCACCTGGGCGACATCAGCATCCGCGTCTCGGTCCAGGGGCGCGACGTCTCCGCCTGGTTCGGCGCGGCCCAGCCGCAGGTGCAGCAGGCGGTCAGCGACGCGCTGGGCCAGTTGCAACTCGATCTGGCCGGCGCCGGGCTCAATCTCGCCGGCGCCTGGGTGGGCGCCGATACCTCGGGCATGCAGCGCCAATATGAAGGCACCACCGCCGCGACCCGCCGGCTCGGCTTCGCGGCGCCGGCCATTGAGCGCGCCGCCCGCGATGGCGCCGACCCGTCGCCGCGCCCCGCCGGCGTGAATGTCTATGTCTGACGCCAACCTGCCCGGGGACGGCAAGGACGCGCCCGGCGTGCGTGCCTATGACATGTTCGTCCAGGACCCGACCGCGCCGACGCGGATGCCGACGCTGGAGGTGATCAACGATCGCTTCGCCCGCTCGCTGCGCGGCGCCTTGTTCCACCATCTGCGCAAGGGCGTGCAGATCGATTCCTGGACCGTCGATCTGATCAAGCATTTCGAGCTGATCGAGCGGCTGGCCTCGCCGAGCTATATCGTCCTCGTGGCCCTGAAGCCGTTGCGCGGCACCATGCTGGTGGTGATCGACGCGGCGCTGGTGGCCGCCATCGTCGAAAGCCGCTTCGGCGGCAACGGGCGCTTTCCGGTAACGAAGGCACAGCGTGATTTCACCACCGTCGAGCACAAGGTGATGTCGCGGGTTCTGGAGATCGTGCTCGAGCAGTTCACCGGCGCCTGGCAGCGCGTCGCGACGCTGCAGCCGGAAATATTGCGCCACGAATTCAATCCCCAGTTCGCCAGTATCACCACCGCCGGCGAACAGGTCATCACCACGACCTTTCAGATCAAGGTCGATAACGGCGAGGGCACGCTGCTGATCGGCATTCCCGCCGCCATGCTAGGCCCGGTCCAAGATCAATTGATGTCGACCGTGGCGTCGGAATCGGCGGCGCCCGACGGCCACTGGTTCGAGCAGCTGAAGACCGGGATCGAACAGATCATCATGCCGCTGCGCGTCGAGCTGGCGGAAATCGAAATGTCGGTCCACGAGCTGTTGGAGCTCAGGCCGGGCGACGTCTTTGAAATCGAGCGGCCCGAAAGCGTGGTGATCGAGGCCGAAGGCGTGCCGCTGTTCCGCGGGCGCTGGGGTCGCTATGGCGCGAAGAGCGCGGTGCGGGTCGATGAGGCCATCAATCCGGCGGACGACATCTTGCCGACAAAAATGAACGGGGGCAGCGAGCATCATGGCTGAAGAAGGGCGGACCGCCGATGCGGCGGTCAATATCGCGGCGCCGAATTCTCCGTTCGAGAATCTGGCGCTGCACGGCAACGGGGCGGCGGCGGAGATGCGCGCCGACGAGCCCGGGAAATTGGACCTGGTGCTCGACATTCCGCTGCGGCTTTCGGTCGAGCTGGGCCGCACCGAGCTGCCGATCCGCGATGTCATGCGGCTGGGACGGGGGTCGGTCGTCGAGCTTGATCGCGGACCGGGCGCGCCGCTCGATGTCCGGGTCAATGGCGTACTGATCGGGCGCGGCGAGGTCGTGGTCGTCAACGACGACAAACTCGGCCTGCGCTTCGTCGAGGTGGTTAGCCAGCTCGAGCGGGCCAAGCGCATTCGCTGAAGGGATTTCGATTTGGACCCGATGTCGGCCGCCGTCAACGGCGCGCTTCTCACGACGGTGATCATCGCCGGCCCGTTCCTCGCGGTGGTGCTGTCGGTCGGCGTGGTCGTCAGCATGTTTCAGGCGCTGACCCAGATCAATGAGATGACGCTCAGCTTCGTGCCGAAATTCCTCGGCACTGCTTTGGTGCTGGCGGTGATGGGGCCGTGGCTGCTGCGCCAGCTTGAGCGCTTCGCCGTGCATATTTGGGGCGGCTTTCCCGGCATGCTGTCATGACCGTCGCCGCGGCGCCCCGGCCCGCCCCGGCCCTGTCGGCATGGCGCCGGCACCTGCCCTCGCTGGCGGGGCCGATGGCCTTCGTCCTGATCCTGGCGATGCTGATCGTGCCGCTGCCGCCCTTCGTGCTCGATCTGTGCTTCACATTCAATATCTGCTTCGGGCTGATGATCCTGCTGGCCTCGCTCTATACCGCGAAGGCCACCGATTTCGCGTCGTTCCCGACGCTGTTGCTGACGACGACTTTATTACGACTGTCGCTGAACGTGGCGGCGGCGCGGGTCATTCTGCTGGAAGGGTATCAGGGCTCTGGCGCCGCCGGCCGGGTCATCGAATCCTTCGGCGATTTCGTCATCGGCGGCAATTACGCCGTCGGCATCGTCGTTTTCGGCATCCTGATCATCATCAATTTCGTCGTCGTCACCAAGGGTTCGGGCCGCATCGCCGAAGTGGCGGCACGGTTCGCGTTGGACGGCATGCCGGGCAAGCAGATGGCGATCGACGCCGATCTCAATGCCGGCCTCATCAATCAGGAGGTCGCGACCCAGCGCCGGCGCGACGTGACGCACGAGGCCGATTTCTTCGGCGCGATGGACGGCGCCAGCAAGTTCGTGCGCGGCGACGCGATCGCGGCGATCCTGATCCTGTTCATCAATCTGATCGGCGGGCTGATCATCGGCACCTGGCAGCACGGCATGAATCTCGCCGAGGCGGCCCAGACCTATACGCTTCTGACCATCGGCGACGGGCTGGTGGCGCAGGTTCCGGCGCTGGTGATTTCGGTGGCCGCCGGCCTCGTCGTCAGCCGCGTCTCCACCGATCGCGATGTTGGCCGCGAAGTAGTGGCGCAGCTCGGCAAGTTTCCCAAGGTCTGGTGGATCGCCGCCGGCATCGTCGGCCTGCTCGGTATCGTTCCCGGCATGCCGCATCTGCCCTTTCTCGGCTTCGCCGCGATGCTCGGGGGCACCGGCTGGTGGCTCCATCGCCAGCACGAGGAAGCCGACCGCAAGCCGGTCGCGCCGCCGGCCAAGCCGGCCGACAGCGAGGAGCTGGATGTCGGCGTGGTCGAAATGGTCGAACCGCTCGAGGTCGAGATCGGCTATCGCCTGGTTGGCCTGGTGGACAAGGAAAAGGATGGCGGGGTGCTGCGCCGCCTGCGCGCGGTGCGCAAGCAGGTATCGCGCGAATTCGGCTTCCTGGTGCCGGTGGTTCACGTCCGTGACAATCCCGATCTCAAGGCGTCGGCCTATCGCATCCTGGTCTATGGGGTCGAGCGCGCCACCGGCGAGGTCCATCCCGATAAGCTGCTGGCGATTCCGTCGGACCGGGTCCTCGGCGAGATTCAGGGGATCAAGACCCGCGATCCGGTGTTCGGCCGGCCGGCCGTGTGGATCGCGCCCGCGATGGCGGATCAGGCGCGAGCGTCGGGCCACACCGTGTTCGATGCCGCCGTGGTGATCGCGACGCATTTCGAGCGGGTGGTGAAAAATCATGTCGAGGCGCTGTTCGGGCGCACCGAACTCGACGCGCTGTTGGGCGTCGTCGCCAAGCAATCGCCGAAGCTGATCGAGGAACTGACGCCCAAGCTGCTGCCGCTGCCGACCATCCACAAGGTGCTGTGCGCGCTGCTGGCGGAGCGCATTCCCCTGCGCAGCCTGCGCACCATCGTCGTCACTCTGATCGAGGAAGGCTCGGCCGCCCAGGACGTCAGGAGCCTCCTGAGGGTTCTGCGCATCCGCCTCGCGGGCTTCATCGTCCAGCATGTCTTCGGCGCGGTCGACGAATTGCGGCTGATGGCGCTGGAGCCCGACCTTGAACGGCTGTTCCAGGATACGCTGCGGCTCGCCGGCGACACTACGGAGGAGCCCAGCCTCGAGCCGGCCCTGGCCGGCGATGTCCGTGCCATGGCGTCGGCGGCGGCAATTCGCCTTGAAGGCATGAATGCGGCCGCCGCCCTGGTCGTGCGCCCGGAGTTGCGGCCGTTCGTTTCGAACCTGCTGCGCCCGGTCCGGCCGTGGGTCTGGGTCTTCTCCTACGCCGAGATTCCGGCGGAAAAGCGTCTCAAGGTCGTCGAATTGCTGGGTCGCCAGCCGGAGCGGGCGGGCAATGTCCGGCGGTAGCGCCTTCGCCGCCGCCCCCGCCGACGAAGCGGCGCCGGACGATACCGAGGACGCCCTGGTGCTGGCCCGTCCCGAGGACGGCTACGCCGCCGCCGAATACGCCCAGACCGACGAAACCCTGATCATCAAGCGCTATGCGCCGGTGGTGAAGCGTCTCGCCACCCACTTGAAGGGCCGGCTGCCGGCCGGCATCCAGCTCGAGGATCTGATCCAGGCCGGCATGATCGCGGTTCTGCGGCTGGTTCGCGCCGGCTATCTGGCGCGGCACGGGGACGGGCCGCTGCGCCGGTCGATTCGCAACGCCATGATCGACGAGGCGCGGCGCGAATCGTGGGCGCCGGTGCGGACCGTGCGCCGCGCCAAGGCGGCGGCGGCGGCGATGCGGCTCCTGGAAAGCCGGCTCGGGCGCCACGCCACCGACGAGGAAACGGCGGCGGAAATGGCGTTGTCGCTGGCCGAATATCATCAGCTTCTCGTGGATGTCGCGGGCATTCGGCTGCTGGAAATCGGGGAAGTAAGCGATGGCGCGGAGGAGCTGCCGAGCGGGGCGGACAATCCCGAGGCGAGTCTTCATCACGACCGGATCGTGGCGGCCCTTGCGGGCGCGGTCGAATCGCTGCCAGATCGGGAAAAGCTCGTGGTGTCGCTTTATTACGAGCGCAACCTGAATATGGATGAGGTGGGCGAGATTCTGGGGTTCGACAAATCGACGGTGTGCCGGGCGCATGGCCGGGCGCTGCTCAGACTGAGAAGCGCGTTGGAGGGATGGAAGTGATCGACGATCGGGGCGCCGCGCGCCGGGCACGCGGGTAGGAGGGGGTCGGAATGGACATATTCGCCATCATCGCCATGGTGTCGGCGGTGGCCTGCATCTGCGTCGCGATGATGTTGGACGGCGGCAGCCTTGCCTCGCTGCTGCAGCTTCCGGCCTTCATCATGGTGATCGGCGGCACGATGAGCGCCGTGCTGTTGCAGACGCCGGTTAAAATCTTCATCAACGGCCTGAAGATGCTGCGCTGGGTGTTTTTTCCGCCCAAGGACAATGCCGAGCAGGTGCTGACTGACATCATGGAATGGGTGCGCATCTCGCGGCGCGAATCGATCCTGGCGCTGGACAAGGTCGCCGAGACCGTCGAGGACCCCTATACCAGGCAGGGGCTGCGCCTGGTGGTCGATGGCGTCGAGGCCTCGCAAATCCGCGCGGTGCTGGAGACCATGATCCATACCCGCGAGCATCACGAGCATCTCTCGGCCGAAATCTATGAGGCGATGGGTGGCTACGCGCCGACCGTCGGCATCCTCGGCGCCGTGCTGGGCCTGATTACGGTGATGGCGAATCTGGGCGATCCCTCGAAGCTCGGCGCCGGCATCGCGACCGCGTTCGTCGCGACCGTCTATGGCGTCGGCGCCGCCAATTTGTTCTTCCTGCCGGTCGCCAACAAGCTGAAGGTCCTGGTGCGCTGGCGGGTGCGCACCATGGACATGATCCTCGAAGGGCTGGTGGGCATCGCGGTGATGGAAAAGCCGATCCAGCTTGAAATGCGGCTGCGCAGCTTCGTTCACGGCCACGGCACCGCGCATGCCGACGAGGGCGCCGAGGGTGCCCCCGCCGGCGAATTGGCCGAGCAAACGCGTTAGAACGGGAAGACGCACTTGGCATCGGATCGGCGGCGGCGCAATCAGGACACGAAGAAGGAGAACAACGAGCGCTGGGTCATTTCCTACGCCGATTTCATGACCCTGCTGCTCGCGACGTTCGTGGTCCTCTACGCCGTGTCGAGCATCAACGTATCGCGCTATCGGGCCACCGCCGAGGCGCTGTCGGCGGTCTTCACCGGCAAGGTGATCGTGCAGAACAAGGGCGAGGGCGCCCAGCCGAGCGGCGTCTTCGACCATCTCCCCGCGCCGGTGCCGAAACCCATCATGCGGCCCCAGCCGACCACCCGGCCGTCCGACAAGGTCCCGGAGAAGGTTCGCGAGCGGCTGAAAAAGCTCAATGACGCCTATAAGAACCTGACCCATCTGTTGCAGGACGTAATCGACAAGGGTCAGGTCCATATCGCCCATAACGGCCTGTCGGTGGTCATCGACATCAATTCCAGCGTGCTGTTCGACAGCGGCCGGGCGGAACTGACGACATCGGCGCTGGGGGTGATCGATCAGATCGGCATCGTCCTTAAGGATTTGCCGTATTCGATTCAGGTCAATGGCTATACCGATAACGCCCCGATCCACACCGCCCAGTTCGGCTCGAACTGGGAATTGTCGGCGGTGCGCGCGATTTCGGTCGTGAAGCGCTTCGTCAGTGACGGCGTCGATCCCTCGCGCCTCGTCGGCGCGGGCTATGGCGAATATCATCCCGTCGCCGACAACGACTCGCCCGATGGCAAGGTAAAGAATCGCCGGGTTCAGATCGTCGTCCTGTCGGCGGACGATAGCCGTCAAGAGCCGGGTCTCGTCGCGCCCTCGCCGGCGGCCCCGCCCACGGTCCGACCCATCATCAACGACCGTGCCGGCGGCACGCATCCGGTGACGCCGGCCCGAAGCGCCGCGTCGCGCGCCGCCGCCGCCGAGGGCACGCCGTCGAACAAACCCGTGATCGCGCCGCCGTGGCCGCTCGGCCCGCAAGCGCACTGAGCCGTGGCGGGCAGAGCGCGGGACGATGGCATTCCGCTCCAAGCGATCCGGCGGCGCCGACCGGGTGGCGATCAGCCCGGTGCTGCTCGCCGCTTTCCTGGCGCTGCTGTGGGTCGCGCTGTTCCCGAGCGAGGGCGGTGAACTCGGCGCGCCCGATTGGGGCATGCCGATCGTGATCGGCACCCGCTTCATCGCCGGGTTCGTCGCCGGCTGGGTGATGATTTCGCTGGCGCAAATCGCGTTGCGGCTGATGTGGCTGGGCGCGGCGCAATTCTATGTCCGATCGCGGAGACCGTAGATGAGCCGTCGGGTCAATCTGAGCCAAGCCGCCGTGGTGCCGTGGCGGGTCCCCGATATCCACGCGCCGATCCAAGTGCTCGAAGCGCCGGACTTCCGCGAGGTCGATCTTCAGGCCGAGAACCGCGCCCGCGCGCAGAATCTCGCGGCCGCGCCGGCCGCGCCGCTCGATCCCGGTATTTTTCCCGGCATGTCCCAAGAGGTGGATGCGGGCGATGCCGGCGCCCTGGCCGCGGAAATCGATCGCCGGCTCGTCGAGGGCCGCGAGCAGGGCTATGCCGAGGGCTTCATCGTCGGCCAGCGCGCCGCCGAACAGCGGTTCGCGGATCAGCTTCGGCGCTTCGAGGACATCGTTCAGCGGCTGGGCGAGCCGATCCGCGCCCTGGAGCGGCCGGTCGAGGAGGCGGTGATCGCGCTGGCGCTGGAGGTCGCGCGCTGGGTCATCGGCAATGAAATCACCATGTCGCGCGATCATCTGGTGCGGCTCGTCCGCGACGCGGTGGGAAGGGTGCCGATCGATGTCGGCCCGCCCACCATCATGGTGCACCCGGCCGATGCCGAGCTGATCCGGGCGCTGGCGCCGGATCTCGAGGCCAAGGGGCTGCCGCTGGTGGTCGACGAGACGATCGAGCCGGGCGGCTGCCTGATCGTCGCCGACGGCGCCGAGGGCGCCGCGGTCAAGGACCGGCGCTGGCATCCCCGCGCCGGCCACGGGATTTGCGAGGTCGATCTGACGCTGGCCTCGCGCTGGCGCGACGCGATGCTGGCGATGTTCGAAGGCGAGGATGCCTGATTGACCCTGGTCGCGCCGCACAAGCTGATCGAGGCGCTGGAGCGTCACCGCCTGCGCCTGACCGATGCCGATTCCGCGGTAAAGATAAGCGGAAGTTTGGTGCGTCATGTCGGTATGGTGATGGAAGCACGCGGTATTCATGTTGGTATCGGCGAGCGTTGCTTCATCGAAAGCGATTTCGGCCGCCAATTCTCGGCGGAGGTGGTTGGCTTCGATGGCGGGCGCAGCCTCTTGATCGCCGAAGGTCATGGCGACGGGCTGGCGGTGGGCGCGCGCGTCACCCCGGTCGGTCGGCGGGTGGAGATCATGGTCGGGCCGGAATTGCTGGGCCGGGTCATCGATGGCGCCGGCGTTCCGATCGACGATAAGGGCCGGCTGGGATGCGAGGAACGGGTCCCCCTCTTCGGGCGCGCGCTCGACCCGATGAAGCGGACCCTGATCGACGTGCCGCTCGATGTCGGCGTGCGCTCCATCAATGCGTTGCAGTCGGTGGGGCGCGGCGCGCGGCTCGGCCTCTTCGCCGGCACCGGCGTCGGCAAGAGCGTGCTGATGGGCATGATGGCGCGCTATACCGCCGCCGATGTCGTGGTGGTCGGTCTCATCGGCGAGCGCGGCCGCGAGGTGAAGGAATTCGTCGAGCGCACGCTGGGATCCGAGGGGCTGGCCAAGGCGGTGGTGCTGGCGGCGCCCGCGAACGAATCGGCGCTGGTCCGGGTACACGCCGCCTATCGCGCGGTGGCGATCGCGGAGTATTTCCGCGACCAGGGGCAGGATGTCTTGCTGCTGATGGATTCGCTGACCCGCTTCGCCATGGCCCAGCGCGAGATCGGCCTCGCCATTGGCGAATTGCCCTCCTCGCGCGGCTATCCGCCCTCGGTCTTCGGCCGCATCGCCGCGCTGGTCGAGCGCGCCGGCAATGGCGAGGGCGGGCGCGGCAGCATCACCGCGTTCTATACGGTGCTGGTGGAGAATGACGATCCGAACGACCCGATCGGCGATGCCGCGCGCTCGTTTCTCGACGGCCATCTGATGTTGTCGCGCAAGCTGGCGGAGCGCGGCCAGTACCCGGCGATCGATGTCGGCGCCTCGATCAGCCGCGTCATGCCGTCGATCGTGGCGCCCGACCATCTGGCGCGCGCCCAGCGGTTCAAACAGCTCTATGGCCGGCTCGAGGAGAGCCGCGACATGATCGCCATCGGCGGCTATCGCGCCGGCAACGATCCGGAGCTCGACCGGGCCGTGTCGCGGCGCGGCGCCATGGAAAATTTCCTGCGCCAGGACATGAATGTCGCGGTCGGCCTCGCGGACAGCGTGGCGGCACTGGCGGCTGCGGTCGGCGAATAAGCCCGCGCGATGACGAGCTATCAGAGCCTTGCCGATTTTGTCGGCGACCGCGCCGACCGCCAGCAAGTGCGCTGGCGCCAGGTGATGAGCCAATGCGACGAGTCGAAACGCAAGCTGATCCAGTTGCGCCAGTATGCCGACCGCTATCGGGCGCAGATGACCGGCCAGTTGCATGACGGCATGGACGCCGCCGCGACCATGGGGTTCCTGCGCTTCATCGGCCAGATCGAGGGGGTGATCGCGAAGCAAGAAGGCGAGGTGGCGCGGTTCGAGACCGCCGCGACCCTCCAATGGCAGCAATTGGTCGAGGCGCGCCGGGAAAAGCGCATGTACGAGATTCTGCGCGACAAGGCGGACGCGGAAAAACTGGCGGCCGAGCTGCGCCGCAGCCAGGCTGAAATGGATGAATTGATGGGAAGGATTGTCAAATCGCTCTAGGCCGATTACAGTCGGTCAGTTGACAAAAACCGAAAATATGGAAATTGGCTAGACAGCTCGAAAAAGGCCGTCCCGCGGCAGCCGACAAACGTCGAGGGGCGGCGCCCGAGATCGTTCCGATCGAGTTGCCGAAGAAGCGCGGCAAGCTGAAGCTGATCATCATTATCGTCGTCGCCCTGCTGGTCGTGTTGGGGGGCGCCGGCGGCGCCTATTTTTTCCTGTTCGCCGGATCGTCGCCAAAGGGGCCGAAGGAAGCGGTGCCGGCCCAGCCCTTCTTCGTCGATGTGAAGCCGTTCGTCGTCACCATGAAGGCCGCCGACGACAGCATGCACTATGTGCAACTGGCGCTCAGTCTCAAGGTGCCGAACGAGGAGGCGGTCGCCGGCGCCACTGCGGTGATGCCGGAACTTCTCGACATGATTCGCCAGACGGTGCTGGGCTTCAAGATCGACGAGTTGCAGACCCAGGACGGCGTCAACAAGCTGCGGATCGCGATTACCACCGGCACCAATCGGGTCTTGCTGCAGGCGCTGGGCCCGAAAAAGATCGAGACGCTGGGCGCGCCGAACGGCAATCTCGTCAGCAACGTCTTCTTCCAAAACCTGGTTATCGAATGAACGCCGGGGCGGGGGCGCTCCGATGATCGGCGGTATGGATGGGTTCGCCTTCCTGTTTCTCGAAATCGGCGCGATCGTGCTGGTGCTGTGGGGCGCGCTGTGGCTGGTCAAGCGGCGCGGCCGCGCCGGGGGCGGTGCATTCGGCGCGCGCGACTGTCGCATCCTGCGCCAGATGCCGATCGGACCGCGCGAGCGCGTCATCGTGATAGAGATCGGCGGCAAGCAATTGGTGCTGGGGGTCGGCTCTGCCGCGGTATCGCTGCTCTGTGAATTGACCGAACCCTTGTCGCCGACCGACGCGAATGGCGGCGTCTTCGGCGAGGCGGTGCGCAAGGCGATGGGACGATGGCGCGCCGGCTGATCCTCGCAGCCGCGCTGTCGGGCGGCGCCGCGACCATTCTCCTGATGGCCTGGGGTTCGGCGCATGCCGCCGGGTTGGGCGTGCTCGATCTGGCGCCCGATAAGAATGGCGGCCAGACCTATACGGTGCCGGTGCAGATTCTGCTGCTGATGAGCGGGCTGGTGTTTCTACCGGCGATCCTGCTGACCATGACGGCGTTCACGCGGATCATCATCGTGCTGGCGCTGCTGCGCCAGGCGCTGGGCCTGACGCAGTCGCCGCCCAACCAGATCCTGATCGGCCTCTCGCTGTTCCTGACGTTTTTCGTCATGGGGCCGGTGGTGACGCGAATCAACGTCGACGCGCTGCAGCCGCTGCTCGCCGACAAGATGTCGCTGATGGACGCGGTCGCCAAGGCCGAGGTGCCGCTGAAAGGCTTCATGCTGAAACAGACGCGCCGGGACGATCTGGGGCTGTTCCTGAAACTGGCGGGCGGCCAAACCTATGCGACCCCCAACGATGTGCCGTTCCAATTGCTGGTCCCGGCCTTCGTGACCTCGGAATTGAAGACCGGGTTTCAAATCGGCTTCCTGATCTTCCTGCCCTTCATCGTCATCGACATGGTGGTGGCGGCGGTGATGATGTCGCTGGGCATGATGCTGCTGTCGCCGACCACCGTGTCCTTGCCGATCAAGCTGATGCTGTTCGTGCTGGTGAATGGCTGGACGCTGGTGATCGGCTCGCTGGCTCAGGGCTTCATCCGATGAGCCCGCTCGACATCACCCTCGCGGCGCGCCACGTCCTGGTGCTGACGCTGCTGTTCGTCAGCCCGTTTCTTGGCATCGGTCTCGTCGTCGGCGTCGCGGTGTCGCTGATTCAGGCCGGCACCCGGATGAACGACATGACCCTGCATTTCGTACCGCGCCTGCTCGCGGTGATGCTGATGATCGCCCTTGCCGGGACCTGGGTCGGCTCGCGGATGACCAATTATTTTCGCGAGGCCGCGGCCCAGATGGTCACGACGCTTCAATAGGCGATGCCAAGCTGGAGCGAGGCCGAACTCTTACGCTGGGCGGGAGAATTCTACTGGCCCTTCATCCGCATCCTGGGGCTGTTCGCGGCGGCGCCGGTGTTCAACGCCGTCACCATCCCGGTGCCGCTGAAGGTGGCGCTGGCCACCGTGCTGGCGATGCTGGTCGCCGGCATCGTCGATCAGCCGGTGCCGCTGGAATTGACCTGGGCCGGTCTCGTGCTGACGGTCGAGCAGATCATCATCGGCGTCGCGATGGGCTTCTCGATGCAGCTCGCCCTCTCGGCGATGACGCTGGCGGGCGATCTCGTCGGCGTGCAGATGGGGTTCGGCTTCGCCACCCTGCTCGGCCTCGAGGGCGATTTCGCGGTGCCGGTGATGGCGGATTTCTTCGGCCTCGTTGGGACGGTGCTGTTTCTTGCCTTCAACGGCCACCTGATTTTGATCAGCGCGCTGGTCAAGAGCTTCACGATCGTGCCGGTGGCGATCGGCGCCGGCATAACGATGGCCGGCTGGGCGGCGCTGGCCAATGCCGGCGCCATGCTGTTCGGGATCGGCGTGTTCCTCGCGCTGCCGATCGTCGCGGTTATTCTCACCATGCATCTCGCCGTCGGCACCCTGTCGCGGGCGGCGCCGCAGATCAATCTGATGTCGGTGGGGTTTTCGCTGTTCCTGTGGGTCGGCATCGCGGCGACGATCTCGCTGGTGCCGTTTTTCGCGCCGGCGGTGGAGCACATGATCGATGCCGGCCTGTCTCTGATGGCGGTGGTGGTGGTTAAGCCATGAGTGACACCAGCAGCGAAGACAAAACCGAACGAGCCAGTCCCCGGCGCATCGAAAAGGCGCGCGAGGAAGGCAACATCGCGCGCTCCCAGGGCCTGTCCGGCGCGGCCATCATGCTGACCGCCGCCCTATTCTTTATGATGGGCGGGCGGTCGATGATCGGCGCGATGGAGCGCTCGCTGCGCGCCGGCCTGCGGCTCGACGCCGACGTGATGCGCGACCCGGCGCGGATGATCACCGCGATCTGGCAGGTGATGGGGCCGCCCTTCGCGGCGACCGGCACCTTCATCCTGCTGCTGCTGGTGGTCGGGGTCGCGTCCAATCTCGCGGTCGGCGGCTGGGTATTCGCGCCGCGCCTCCTCAGCCCCGACTTTCAGCGCATCAGTCCGCTGGCCGGGCTGAAGCGTCTCTTCTCGCACGAGGGGCTGGCGGAGATACTCAAGTCGCTGGCCAAGGTCATCGTGATTGGGGGGGCGGCCTATTTCGTGCTGCGTCAGTCGCTGCCGGCGCTGGTCGATCTGGGCCGCGAATCGTGGATCGCCGCGTCGGTCAATATCGCCGACCACGCGACCTGGGCGCTGCTGATCTTCGCCGGCGCGCTGGCCTGCGTCGTGGCGCTGGAAGTACCCTATCAATTGTGGAGCCATCGCGGGCGGCTGCGGATGACGCGCCAGGAATTGCGCGACGAGATGCGCGATCTCGAGGTCAGCGCCCACACCAAGCGCCGGCTGCGCGCGTTGCGCAACCGCTTCGCCCGTGGCCGGATGATGACGGAGGTGCCGCGCGCCGATGTCGTCATCACCAATCCCGAGCATTACGCGGCGGCGCTGCGCTATCAGGAGGGCACGATGCGCGCCCCGCGACTCGTCGCGAAGGGCGGCGGCCTCGTCGCCCTGCGGATTCGCGAACTGGCGATGGAGCATCATATTCCCATCCTTGAGGCGCCGCCGCTGGCCCGCGCGATCTATAAATATGTCGATCTCGATACCGAAATTCCGGCCGGGCTCTATCAGGCGGTCGCCGAGGTGTTGGCCTATATCTATCGGCTGCGGCTGGCGCGTGATTCCGGCAGCCCCGCGCCGACGCTGCCCGGCGACCTGCGCTTCGAGCCGCCGGAGGAATTCCGGGTGGATTGAGCCTTACGCGGCGCCGTCGCCGGTTAGGCGGCGCCGACCAGACGCTGGCTGGGCGGGTTCTGCTCGCTGCCGTCGGCGCGGTAGGAGCGGTGCGGCTCGCGCTGGCGCAGCCGGTCAAGCGCGCCCGTCATGTGGCGCAGGATCGCGGTGCAGATCACCGAGTTTTCGCGATTGTAGCGCGCCAGCGCCATCAGCGCGCCGATATCGGTCCGCGCCGTGGCCCCGGCCTCGGTCAGCCGCTCGATGGCGTCGGCAAGCGCCAGCTTGTGCTGGGTCACCGTGTCGAGCCGGGTCGGCGCGCCCGAGAGCAGGGTCCGGCGCTCCTCCTCCAGCACGCGGCGCAAATCGTCGAGCAGCAGGCCCAGCTCGTCGTCCCTGTCGTCCGCCATCAGTAATCTCCTCGCGGCGCGTCCAAGCGAATTTCGACCGCGCCGGCATCCGCCACCGCCGCGCGAACCGTCTTCTTGCTGTCCGGATTCTCGACCAGGATGCGGTCGCCGACCCGGCCATCTTCCATGGCGATGACGCTGGTGCGGATGGTGACGGTGCTGTCGATCAGCGTCAGCACCAGCGTGTCCCCCCGGCGCACCATCAGCGGCCGGTCCAGCAGCGGCGACAGGATCGGCGCCCCGGCCTGGATATTGGCGCGCAGGATCTTGCCCTCGGCCTGCGCCGGGTCGGTCAGATAGGCGCCGTTGGCGGTCATGGTGTCGAGCCGCGCCATGGTCAGATCGGCGGCGGTCAGCTTGGTGCCCGGCGCGAGATTGGCGGCCGCGACCACGGCCTGGCCCCAGGCGTGCAGATGAACCGGGACATAGAGCGTCCAGTAGGGATCGCGGCAGCTTACCCGAGCGGTCACCAGCGGCGCGTTGCCCGCCGGCAACGTTACCTCGACGCCGGCACAGGCGGCGAAGTGGAGGCGGGCGTCGATCTCGCCGACCTCGATCTCCACGATCATGCCCTTGCGTGCCGCGTATTGCGCCTCGGCGGCGGCCTGGACCGCGCCGCGGATCGCGGCCGGACTCTCGAAATTCGCCGCTTCCCCCGACGCGATGGGGCCTGTCAAAAGGATCGCGAAGGCCAGGGTCGCCAATGAACGCAATAACATAGGATAAATTCCTGTTGCATCACTTCCAAAACCAAGGTAGCGTAAAAATGAAAATTACGCAAATTCTCAAAAGCGTGATTGAACCGGGGTAGCCGATTTGTTGGCGCCGCACTCCAAGGCGGCGCGGGGGGAATGATCGCCGATGGGTCCTTTGGACGCCGGTCTCGATTTCTATAGCGCCGTGCTCGGCCTGCGGGGCGCGCGCCAGGGCCTCTTGTCGGCGGATATCGCCAACGCCAGCACGCCCGGCTTCAAGGCGGTCGATCTCGATTTTCGCGAGGCGCTGACGGCCACGCTGACGCAAGGGACGCTGACCCCAGAGGCGCCATCGGATTTGCTGCTGCTGGTGGACGATTCCGATGGCGCGGCGATCGCCCGGAATGGCGCCGGCGACGGCGATCCGCTGGTGGCGGCGCACCGCTCGGTGAAGTATCAGGTTGGCGGCTCCGTGACCCTCGACGGCAACAGTGTCGATCTCAATTACGAGAAGCTGGCGGCGGCGGAAAACGCGCTCGATTACGAGGCCGCGGCCAATTTCACCAGCCAGATGGTCAACATGATGATGACCGCGATCAAGGGTTCGGCCGGCTCGGGCCGGTCGAGCTGAGCGGCGAGCTAGGCGATGTCGCTGTTTTCCGTCTTCTCGATCTCGGGCTCCGGCATGCTGGCCGAATCCCAGCGGCTCGCGGCGGTGGCCAGCAATCTCGCCAATGCCAACAGCGTCGGCGATGCCCAGGGTCAGCCCTATCGCGCGCGCGAGGTCGTGTTTCAAGCGGTGGCGCCCGAGGATGGCGATGGTGACGGCGCCGCCAGCATCGGCATGGCCGGGGTGCGGGTCGCCGGCGTGGTGACCAGCTCGGAGCCGGCGCGCAGCGCCTACGATCCCGGCAGCAAATTCGCCAACGCCGATGGCTATGTGCAGATGCCGAACGTCAATCCGGTCGACGAGATGGTGAACATGATCTCCGCGCAACAGAATTATCAGGCCGATCTCGAAGCCTTCAACGTCGCCAAGACGCTGTTGCAGAAGACCTTGGCGATTTAACGCGCTCGCGACCCCGCCGGAACAGGAACCCACACCCCATGCTCGGATCCGCCTCCAGCACCATGCCGGCCAATGTCGTCTCGCTGCCCTCCGGCGATCAATTGCCGACCGCCGCCAACGGCACCAATGCGGCCAACGCCTCGCTCAACGAGAATAATTTCTTCCAGCTGCTGACGGCGCAATTGCAGAATCAGGACCCGCTTAATCCGATGTCGGCCTCCGACTTCGCCGCTCAGCTCGCGCAATTCTCGACCGCCATCGGGGTTCAGCAATTGCAGGCGACCCAGACCTCCTATGGCAACATCCAGCTCTCGGGACTCGTGGGCAAGAATGTCGCGGTCACCGGCAACGCCCTCAATCTCGGCACCAGCGGGACCGCGAGCGGCGCCTTCAACCTGGCGACGGCGGCCACCGATGTCACCGTCACGATCGGCGATACGGCGGGCAATCCGATTCAGATTCTGAATCTCGGCGCCCAGCCGGCCGGGACCCAAGGCTTTACCTGGAACGGCCAGAACGCCGACGGCTCGACGGCGGCGCCGGGCAATTATCAGTATCTGGTGTCGGCGACCGGGCCCAAGGCCGCGGTGGTGACGACCACCTCCTATACCGTGGCGCCGGTCACCGGCGTCAATGTCGGCGGCAACAACGGGCCAACCATCGATCTCGGCGCCGGCCTGGCGCCGGTGCCGCTGAGCACCATTCAGCAAGTCTTCTAACCCGATCGAGACGCAGGAGTATTCCCTATGTCGCTTCAAACCGAGCTGTCGGGACTGCAGGCCGCGCAGTCCAACATCAACACCATCGGCAACAACGTCGCCAACGTTAATACCGTCGGCTTCAAAGGCTTCACCACCCAGCTCGCGGATCAATTCTCGAGCTCGCTGTCCGATGCGATGGGCGGGCCGGTGCCGGGCGACGGGGTCGCGGTCAGCGGCTTGGCGCAGCTTTTCACCGAGGGCCAGCTTCAGCAAACCGGCAACCCCCTCGATGTCGCCGTCAACGGCAGCGGCTTCTTTCAGGTGCAGACCGATACCGGCACCGCCTATACCCGCGACGGCTCGTTCCAGATCAATAATCAGGGCTTCTTGACCACCGCCGACGACTCGAAGGTCCAGGGTTTCGCCGCCAGCGGCACGTCGGGCCAGCTCGGCTCGATCCAGATCAACACCGGCAGCGTGCCCGCTGATGCAACGTCCCAACTGACATTCAACGTCAACCTGCCCTCGACCGATCCCGCCATCGATACCACCACCACGCCATTCAGCATCTCGAACGCGGCGAGCTATAACGAATCAACCACCACCACTGCCTATGACAGCATGGGCGAGGGGCTGACGCTGACCACCTATTTCTCGCGGGCCAGCGGCTCCGGCACGCCGAACAAATGGGATACCCATTTTCAAGTAACCGATCCGACCGGAAAATTCGTCACCTCCGGCGCCGGTCCGACGCTGAGCTTCAACAGTTCCGGCCAGCTCACCTCCGGCGGCGGCGGCATCGGCCCGATCAGCGGCATGGCCGACGGTGCCACGCCACTCAATATCACGATGGATTTCACTGGCTCGACGCTCAGCAATTCCGGTTTCGGCGTCGCCTCGGTCACCAATAACGGCAATGCCGGTGGACAATTCTCGGGCGTCGCGATCAACGCCGACGGTCAGGTCGTCGGGCAATACACCAACGGCAACACGAAGAATTTCGGCACTATCGCGCTCGCCAATTTCTCCAACCTGCAGGGGCTGACGCCGCTATCGCAAAACAACTGGCAGGCCACCACCGAATCGGGACCGGCCGCGATCAGCACGCCGACCGCCGCCGGTCTCGGCGCCTTGCAATCGGGCTCGCTCGAAGGCGCGAACGTCGATCTCTCCAGCCAGCTCGTCAATCTGATCGTGGCGCAACAGGCGTATCAGGCCAACGTCCAGGGCATCAATATCGACCAGCAGGACGTGCAACGCCTGCTAACCATCCAATAGGCTGATGGATAGCATGGCGGCGGGTTGGGGCGGCACTCGATGAGCAATCAGGTTCTCTATCTGTTGATGTCGGGCGCCACCGCCGTCATGGATCGCATGGCGTCGACCTCCAACAATCTCGCCAATGCCAGCACCACCGCTTACAAGGCGCAACAGCCGGTGTTTCAGGCGGTGCCGTATTATTCGGGCGGCACGGCCGATCGCGTTGGCGTCGCGGCGCGCGAGCAATCGGCGAATTTCACCGCCGGCGCGATCATCCAAACCGGCCGCCAGCTCGATGTCGCCGTCAACGGCCAGGGCTGGATCGGGGTACAGGGCAGCGATGGCCAGCCCGCCTATACACGAAGCGGCGCGCTGGAAATCGGCCAGAACGGCGTGCTGCAGACCAATGACGGACATCCGGTGCTGGGCCAGGGTGGCAGTCCGATCAGCTTGCCGCCGCTGCAAAGCGTCACCATCGGCCAGGACGGTACTATCTCCGGCGTGCTGATGGGCCAGGACAATAGTCAGACGGTCGCGTTCGACCGGATCATGCTTGCCAACCCGTCATCCGGGAATTTGAGCCGGCGCGGCGATGGCCTCTTTGGCGACAGCGGGGGCGCGCTGCAAATCGACGGCAATGTTCGCGTGCAATCCGGCGCGCTCGAACAGAGCAACGTCGATTCGGTCGGCATGATGATGAACCTGATCGAAAGCACCCGGATGTTTCAGATGCAAACCGGGCTGATGCACACCATGGGGACGATGGGACAGGGCGCCAACAGTCCGTTGTCCCTGCAATAACGCGCCCGCCAGAACGGCGCGGAGAGGATTGGCATGATTGAATCATTGTCGGTGATTAGAAGCGGTCTCGAGGGTCAGCAGACCCAGATGGACCTGATTTCAAATAACCTCGCGAACATCAACACGCCCGGGTTCAAGCGCGCCCGCGCGGTGTTTCACGATCTTTTGTACCAAAACCAGTCGCAGGCCGGCGCCTTCTCCTCCCAGGCCACCAACTATCCCTCGGGGCTGCAAAAGGGCACCGGCGCCAATGTCGTCGCGACCGAGCCGATCCTGACCCAGGGCAGCCTGCAGCAGACCGGCAACGCGCTCGATCTCGCGATCAACGGCTCCGGCTATTTTCAGGTGCTGATGCCGACGGGGCAAGTTGCCTATACCCGCGACGGCAGCTTTCAGCTTAACGCCCAGGGCCAGGTCGTGAGCGCGCTCGGCTATCTGATGCAGCCGCCGGTGACGCTGCCGCGCAACGCGCAGAGCATCACCGTCGGCACCGACGGCACGGTCAGCGTCCAGATCGCCAACCAGACCAACGCGCAGAATGTCGGCCAGATTCAACTCGCCAATTTCGTCAACGCGGCGGGCTTGCAGAATATCGGCAACAACCTCGCGACCCAGACCCAGGCGTCCGGCAACCCGATTCCGGGCCAGCCGACCTTCAACGGCCTCGGTTCGATGGCGCAGGGCTATCTCGAAGGCTCCAATGTCCAGGTCGTGGACGAGATGATCGACATGATCGCGACCCAGCGTGCCTATGAGTTGCAAACCCAGGCCGCGAAGAGCGTCGACGGCATGCTCAACGCGTTGAACGCGGCCGCCACCTGATGAATAGCCGGATCGTCCCGCCGGCGCTGGTGCTGCTGGTACTGGCCGGCAGCGTCGCCGCCTGCCAGCATGGCCCGCCGCCAATCGAGCATGATCTGATGGGCAAGCTCGACCATCTGCCCGGCGACAAGGGCGAAGAACTGCCGGCGACCAATGGCGCCGTCTATCACGGCAATGTCGAGGGCGGCGGCGGCATCGAGTTGTTCCGCGACCATCCGGTGTGGCGCGTCGGCGACATCGTCACCGTGCAGGTTCAGCAGAACGCCACCGCCAGCAAGAATGTCAGCCAGAATATCGGCCGCAGCGACAGCAGCAACTATGCCATCACCAACCTCTTCGGCCTGAAACTGGCCGCGAACAAGTTCAGCCCCGCCGTCGCCTTCAACAGCTCCAACACCCTCCAGGGCAGCGGCGGCACGGCGCAGAGCGACGCCTTTGTCTCCACCGTCTCCGCGATGGTGCGTCGGGTGCGCCCCAACGGCGATCTCGTCATCGCCGGCAGCGATGAGGTCCAGCTGGTCGGCGGCAGGGAATATATCCGCATCGCGGGCGTCGTCCGCGCCCAGGACATCCAGAACAACAATATCGTCAATTCGACCCAGATGGCCGAAGCGCATATCGAATTCAGCGGCGACGGCGAGACCTATCTCGCGCCGCGGATGGGAACACTGCAACGCTTCTTCATGACGGTGAGTACGGTATGGCCCGGCGACTGGTTTTAGCGGCGCTCGCCGCGATGGTGGCGCTGGCCGGGCTGGCGGCCGCGCCGGCGCGGGCGGAGCGGCTCAAGGACATCGTCCAGGTCGAGGGGGAGCGCGACAATCAATTGATCGGCTATGGCCTCGTCGTCGGGCTATCGGGCACCGGCGATCAGACGACGCAGATTCCTTATAGCGTCCAGGCGATCCAGAACATGCTGCGGCAATTGGGCCTGACGCTCAGCCCGTCGGCCTTCCTGCAGCCGACTTCGGTCGCGGCGGTGATGGTGACGGCGGACCTGCCGACCTTCATGCAGATCGGCCAGCGCATCGATGTCACCGTGTCCTCGATGGGCAATGCCACCAGCCTGCTCGGCGGCGTGCTGCTGATGACCGAGCTGCGCGGCGCCGATGGCCAGGTCTATGCCATCTCCCAGGGCGCGCTGCTGGTCAGCGGCTATAAGGCGGGCGGCCAGGCGCAATCGACCAGCGTCAACATCCCGACGGTGGGTCGCATTCCCGAGGGCGCGACGGTGGAGCGGCCCGTCAAGGCGACGTTCTGGGCCAATGGCGCGGTGCTGCTCGACCTCAACGAGCAATCCTTCTCCACCGCGGCGCGGGTCACCGACGCGATCAACGCCCGAATGGGCGGCATCGCCTCGGCTGTCAATCCCGGCCAGATCCGGGTCCAGGCACCGCAGGATGCGAACCTGCGGGTCCGCTTCCTCAGCCAGCTCCTCGACATTCCGATCGCCGCCGATCAGCCGCGCGCCGAAGTCGTCATCGACGCGCAAAGCGGCACCGTGGTGATGGGCCAGGATGTCGAGATCGGGCCGGCGGCCGTCGCCTATGGCGGCCTCTCCGTCACCATCACGGAAAAGCCCGAGGTCTCGCAGCCTTCGCCGTTCAGCCGCACCGGCCAGACGGTGGTGGTGCCGCGCACCCAGGTCAAGGCCGAGCAGAAACAGCTGAAAGTCATCGAGCTGAAGGCGGCGCCGCGCATCTCCGACATCGTGCGCAATCTCAACGCCATCGGCGCGCGCTCGTCCGACCTGATCGCGATCCTGCAGGCGCTGCGCGGCGCCGGCGCGCTCCACGCGCATATCAAGGTGATCTAGATGGACGCGGGATTAGCCGAACGGCTGGCCTCGTCGGTCGATCCAAAATCGCTGGCCTCGCTGCAGAACCGCAACAGCGACCCGGCGGTGGCGCGCGCGGTCGCGTCGCAATTCGGCTCGTTCCTGATGCAAGGCATGATGCAGGACGGCGCCGGCACCGCCATGGCGATGACCGACGGCACCGGCGGCGCCGCGGTCAATTCGCTGTTCGCCAGCACCATGAGCCGCTATGCCATGTCCGGCGATAAGCTGGGGCTGGCCGACATCATCTATAAATCGATGGCGGCGAAGAACGATCCGGCCGCCGCCGCGAAGGCCGAGGCCGCGACGGCGAAGGCACCCGCCGCCGCCGCGCCGGCCCCCGGCAAGCCGGTCATGCAAGGCCACGGCGCGGGCATCGCGCTCAATTCCTATTGGGACAATAACGGCCATCGCCCGCTGGGCGCGCCGATCGGCCGAATGACCGTGCCCACCGGCATGGCGGCGGCCGCGACGGCGCTGGCCGGCGCCGGCAAAACGGTGAAGCCGCCGACCGCGCTGGCGGGTGCGGGGAACCACACGCTGTCGCCCACCGTGCATCCCGCCGCGCTAAATCCGGCGCCGGCGAAGACCATCGCCCAGACGCCGGCCGCCCACGCACCGACGGCGCTCGCGCCTGTAGCGTCGTCGTCGCCCGCGCCGTCCGCCGCGCCAATGCAGTGGGCGGGGATCAGCCTGCCGGCGCAGGCCCATATCCTGCTGCCGCCGGTCGCGACGTCGCCCAGCGCGGCGGCGACGGGGATTGTCACCAACCAATCCGTCGCTGCTCAACCCGTCATCGCCCAATCCGCCGACCAATCGATTGTCCCCAACCCCTTGCCGTGGAGCCAGGGCGCGGCCGGCGCGGCGGCGCATCCCGTCCCCCACGTCGGCGGCACGGCCAGCGACGCCGAAAACTTCGCGCACACGCTGTCGCCCGCGCTGGAGCAGGCGGCGCGAAAGCTCGGCGTCTCGCCGCGCGTGCTGCTGGCGCAGGCGGCGCTCGAAACCGGCTGGGGGCATTCGATCGTCGGTAACAATATCTTCGGCATCAAGGCCGGCGCCTCTTGGCCGGGCGCAACGGTGACCGCCCGCACCCACGAGATGGAGGGCGGCCGGCTGGTCGCGCATCAGGGCGCCTTTCGCGCCTATGCCAATGTCGGCGACGCCGTCGATGATTATGTGTCGCTGGTCTCGGCCAGCAACCGGTATCGCTCGGCGCTCGGCGCCGGCGACAATGCCACGGCCTATGGCCAGGCGCTGACGGCGGGCGGCTATGCCACCGACCGGAATTACGCGGCGAAGCTGGCGGCGGTCGCCGACAGTTCGCGCATGTCCTACGCCGTCGCATCGCTGGATGAAGACGAGCCGGGGCGGCTCGTCTCGGCGCATGGGTGAGGGCCGATGGCCGAGGGCGGACGCGATATCGTGGCGCATGAGGCCCTTCTGGCGCGCCGTCTCGTTCGCCTGTTCCGCATCGAGCGTTCGGGCCAATTATCGCGCCGCCCGCGCGATCTCGTGGCACGGTTGCTGCAGCGGCGCGGCGAGCTGATCGACGCGCTGATCCGCACCGACGCGGCGCGCCGCGGCCTGAAAATTCCGATCACCGTCGAGTTGCAGCGCGCCGCCGAGGCGCTGTGGCGCGAAACCACGCAATCATGGCGCAGCACCGATGCGCGGCTGCAACAATTGCGCGCCGATCTCTTGATGGCGCGCGGCGAGGGCATCCCCTCCGGCATTCGCGGCCACGCCGGCGGCCGGGTCATCGGGCGCGTCTGAGATGAGCGGCCTCACCTCGATTCTCAATGTCGGCGTCAGCGGCCTCAACGCCGCGACCGAGGGCATGCAGACGATTTCGAACAACACGTCGAACGTCAACACGCCCGGCTATAATCTTGAGACCATCAATCAGGTGGCGGTGCCGGGGACCAATCTGCCGGCCGGCGGCGAGGGCGCCGGCACCAACGTCACCTCGATCCAGCGCGCCTTCAATCAATTCGTCTTTCAGGAAATCATCGGGGCGACCGCGACTAACCAGGCCGCCCAGACGGTGCTGTCGAACGCCCAGAATCTGTCGGCGATCTTTCCCGTCGTCTCGGGCGGCGCGAACGGGCTGAGCCAGGCGATCGATACGTTTTTCAGCGGCGTCAGCACGGTCGCGCAAAACGCCGCCAGCCTGCCGAACCGCCAGATCATGCTCGGCGATGCCCAGTCGGCGGCGTCGCTCTTCAATTCGGTCGGCGGCGCGGTCGCCGCCAATCTCGCCTCGCAGAATCAGCAGATCGGCGCGACGGTGACGCAGATCGATGGGCTGACCTCGGGGATCGCGGCGCTCAACCGCACCATCACCGCGCAATCCGGCGCCGGCGGCACGGCGCCGAACAATCTGCTCGATCAGCGCGACCAGATGGTTCAGCAATTGTCGCAGGAAATCGGCGTCAGCGTGGTTCAAGGAAGCAACGGCGCCGTCGATATCTATGCCAATGGCGGCGCCGCTTTGGTCAATGGCGGCAGCTCCTATCAGCTCACCGCCACCTCCGGCAGCTATCTCGACGGCAATACCGCCGTGACCTATGGCCCGACCGGCAACGATATCAGCGCCAGTCTCAGCGGCGGCACGCTGGGCGGCCTGATCAGCTTTCGCAATCAGCTCGAAACCGTCGCCAGCTCGGTCGGTGCGCTGGCCAATAATTTCGCGGCGGCGGTCAACAGCCAGCAGGCCCAAGGGCTCGACCTCAACGGCAATCTCGGCCAGGCGATATTTTCGCTGCCGGCGCCCGCGACCTACACCGCGTCCAGCAATACCGGGACCGGCTCGGTTGCCGTCGCGATCACCAGCGCCAGCGCGCTGGTGCCGGACAATTTCGTCCTGACGCGGACAGCGACCGGCTATCAGGCGACCGACCAGGCCACCGGCCAGACGACGTCGTTGGGCAGCGGTTCCACCCTCAGCTATAACGGCATGACGATGACCCTCTCGGGCACCGTCAATGTCGGCGACAGTTTCGAGGTGCAGCCGACGACCAACGCCGCGAAGAGCATCGCGGTAACGATGACCGATCCCAAACTGATCGCGGCGGCATCGGCCTATGTCGCCACTGCCGGAGCCACGACCAGCGGCGGTGGCATCGTCGATGGCAATGTCGGCAATGTTCAGGCGACGATCGGCGGCACGGTCGCCAATAGGGCGCTGCCGCCCGGCACGGCGATCGTGCCGGCGGCCGATTTCGGCCAGGCCCTGTCGATCAAATTCACCTCTCCCACCACCTTCAACGTGCTCTCCAGCGGCGGGGCGACGGTGACATCGGGCAGCTTCAGCGCCTCGGGCGGCGCCACCATCGCGCTGGAATATCCGGGCGCCGCCGCGGGCCAGGCGCTGACCGTGTCGCTGACCGGCGCCAACGCGGTGGCGGGCGACAGCTATGTGCTCGATCCCGCCGGTCCCGGCAACAACGGCAATATCGGCGCCATGGCCGGTTTGAATTCCAGCAATCTGATCGCCAGCCAAAGCCTGGGCGACTACTACGCCCAGCTCGTCAGCGCGATCGGCAACCAGGGACAGGAGGCACAGGTCGCCAGCCAATCGTCGCAAGGCGTCCTGACCGCGGCACAAAATGTTCAGCAGTCGATCTCGGGCGTCAATCTCGACGAATCCGCCGCGATGCTGGTGTCGTATCAGCAGGCCTATCAGGCGTCGGCCCAGATCATCGCCACGGTGCAGAGTCTCTTCACCAACCTGATCGCGGCGATGCAGTAGGCGGCGGACTCGGATGCGCATCAGCACTAGCGAATTTCTCCTCGGCTCGC
>Ga0208357_1000488_pt1 | contig 32288 bp, 28 predicted proteins | sample NGESurdeep092012_6_FD_184487 | JGI IMG/M metagenome (GOLD analysis project Ga0208357, IMG submission 184487) | Arctic peat soil microbial communities from Barrow, Alaska - NGEE Surface sample F52-2 deep-092012 (SPAdes) | ecosystem: Environmental > Terrestrial > Soil > Wetlands > Peat ...
AGGTCGATCCTGATGGTCGAAATCAGCCACCGGTCGTGCGCTGGGGCGACGACATGACGATCGTGGTGACACGGTCGCCAGCGGCGCGCATCCGGTCGCTGCGTGATCATGCAGCCGGGCTGAGCGTGGGAGTGATCGAGGTGGTGGATCTCGATGCGGCGGCAGACCGTGTGGGCGGCGGTGGTGTGGGCGACAGCGGTGCGTCCACCAGTGGAGCGCTGCGAATTCTCGATGGCTCGGAACCTGCGATCAGGAGTATCCTCGTCGGCAGCCCCGACGGGTGGCAGGCTCGCTGGAGCCTGTTCAGCGCCATGCGCGGCCGTTGCACCGTCGTGTTCGACGGTTGCAGCGTGGCGCAACTGCGTGCACTGCTTCAAACGCGCGAGGTTCCGCCCCTCATTGCTGGGCCGGATCGCGTGTGGATTCGCACCCCAGACGGAATGATTCGTCGTGCGCGCTGGGCGCACGACGAATCGTGACCGCTTTACGCGGCGGCCGCGCCCAAGACGTCCGGCAGCTCCTGCGCGGCAAGCCCGTGCGCCGTAGCCACCGCATGGTTGACGATCGTGCCGTCGTAGGTGTTGAGGCCGTGCGCCAGTGCCGCATTCGCACGCAACGCGTTTCGCCAGCCGTTGTTCGCGACCGCGCGAACATACGGCAACGTCGCGTTCGTCAGCGCGTACGTCGAGGTGTGCGGCACGGCGCCCGGCATGTTCGCGACGCAGTAGAACAGTGAACCGTGCACGGTGAACGTCGGGTCCGTGTGGGTGGTGGGGTGCGAGTCTGCGAAGCAGCCGCCTTGATCGACGGCGATGTCGACGAGCACGCTGCCCGGCTTCATTCTGGATACCAATTCGTTGCTGACCAGCTTGGGCGCCTTGGCACCGGGCACGAGTACGGAGCCGATGACAAGATCGGCTTCGAGCGCAGCCTTCTCGATCTCGAATCCGTTCGATGCGATTGTCTTGATACGTCCGGCGTAGAGAGCGTCGAGTTCGCGCAACCGGTCGATGTTCGTGTCCAGTACCGTCACTTCAGCGCCGAGACCGACCGAGACGCCGATGGCGTTCGAGCCGGCGACGCCTCCGCCGAGGATCATTATGCGTGCCGGGTGGGTGCCGGGCACGCCGGGTACGAGCAGGCCGGGGCCGCCGCTCGGCTTGAGCATGGTGTGTGCGCCGACGATCGGTGCAAGTCGACCCGCTACCTCGCTCATCGGCGCAAGCAGCGGAAGGGCGCGGTTCGGCAGCTGCACAGTCTCGTAGGCGATAGCCGTCATCCGTGCGTCGATCAGGGCATGAGTCAACTCGGGTTCGGCCGCCAAGTGCAAGTACGTGAATAAAAGCAGGTCGTCGCGGAAGTAGCCGTACTCTGAGGCGATCGGCTCCTTCACCTTCAGCAGCAGATCTGCCCCGGCCCAGGTGCTCGCCGCGTCGGGCAGAATCGTCGCCCCCGCGTTGGCGTATGCATCGTCGGGAATCGACGATCCGACGCCCGCTCCTGCTTGAACACAGACATCGTGTCCGTGAGCGACCAGGTCGTGCACACCGGAGGGGGTGATTGCGACCCGGAACTCGTTGTCTTTGATTTCGGTCGGGACCGCAATCCTCATGACTCTCCTTCGAGCGATACTGCGTTGAGTAATAGTGCACCGCACTGCGCGGCTCGCTGTAAGCGTAGCTCGCCAGACTGCGGATATCGACTGTTTTTCGTGCGTATTTCCACGGATTTCGTGAAGATTGTGTGCTCAGATCATCGTTTTCTGCGTTTCGCAGGGGAAACCGTGGCCCCGACTCAGTTCAGTTCAGTTCAGTTCAGTATCGCGTCGACGTCGTGTGTGATCGCCTCGACGAGAGCGGCGGCGGTGCGATGACGGATCAGGGGTGCACCCTGCCCGGCCCAGAGCGACGTGAAGTCGCGATTCCCCGTTGCCGCAGCCTCGCGCTTCAGGTAGCCAGTGAGCCAGCCCTGCACGGGGAACGGTCCGACGTCGCCCAGGCTCAGTTCCCGGCTCATGCGGTTCGGGATGCCGCGGGCCAGTCGACCGCTGAACACGCGGGTGAGCACCGTCTCATCGACTGTGTGTGCCGCTTCAGCCTGGGATTGCTCCCACAGCGCCGCACGATGCGGCGGGTTCGCCGCCGACTCGTCGCAGGCGAGGAAAGCCGTGCCGAGCTGTGCAGCGGATGCGCCGAGCGCGAGGGCTGCGGCCACTCCGCGCCCGTCTGCGATGCCGCCTGCGGCGATCACGGGCACGCGCACCGCATCGACGACCCTCGGAACGAGCGCGATCGTTCCGACGAGGGAATCCTCCGCCGGTTCGAGGAAGGACACTCGGTGGCCGGCCGCCTCGAAACCGGTTGCGATGATCGCGTCGACCCCGACGGCGTCGAGAGCCACTGCCTCGGCCACCGTTGTCGCCGTGCCGACGACACGGATGCCTGCGCCGTGGCACCGCTCGACGAGTGCGGCATCCGGAACGCCGTAGACGAAGCTCAGTGCTGCCGGCCGCGCTTCGATGGTCGCGTCGATCTGCTCGTCGAACGGTATCAGGTAGCGATCCGGCTGCGGCGGTAGCGGCACGCCGAGTTCGGCGAAGTAGGGCGCGAGGGGTTCGACGGCACGAGCGTACTCGTCGGCAGCTGTCACAGCGGTATCGGTGGAGGCCGCAGCGCCCGCCGCCTCATCGTGTGGAAGCCACAGATTGAACAGGAAGGGTGCGGTGGTCTTCGCTCGGATGTCTGCAGCGGTCTGCGCGATCGCGTCCGGCCCTATGCCGTACAGGCCGAACGACCCGAGCCCGCCCGCATTGCTGACGGCAGCGACGAGCGCCGTCGAGGATGCGCCGCCGAACGCTCCGAGCACGATCGGCAACTCGATGCCGGCCAGTTTCGTGAACGTGTTCTGTTTCCACGTGCCGGACATCGCTGCTCCCTCGCTCTGGCTGCCCACGCAGCCGATCTGTCAGATCGTGGCGCGAATGCGTCCGACCGGTTTGCCGCCGCCAAGAACGTCCAAGCCCAACTCGGCCGCGAGGCTGTCCGGGGCGGATGCATCGATCGCCCCGGCCTGTGCGAGCAGTGCGAGCGCGACGATCGTCGCCGCTCGCGCAGAGCCGTCGAGCATCTTCAACGCGACGGTGGTGCCGTCCGGCGCAGCCATGATCATGACGCCTTCTGCGCCGCCCTTGGTGAACACGCCGAGCTTGTCGATGACAACGGTGTTGGCCCGGCCGGGACCGTCGATCGCCCAGCCGTTGTTCAGCACAGCCTTCGTGAGAAGTGCCGCGTTGCGGTAGAGCGCGAACGGTGAACTCGCTGAGGCCGTCGTGATGCGGTGGATGCCGCGTGCGAGTCCGGTGAGCGAGATCGCATGGATTGGCGCGCCGCATCCGTCGACCGCAGTGGCAGCGATCTTCTCGCCGGTCAACCGCTCGACGACGTCGCGGACCTGCAATTGAAGCGGATGCCGCGGGTCGAGATAGCTTTCCAGTGGCCAGCCGTTCTTCACGCACGCCAGCAGCATCGATGCATGCTTGCCTGAGCAGTTCATGTATAGCGGGGCTGCGCCGATGCCCGCGCGGACCAGGTCATCCCGGGCGTCCCGATCCAGCGGCCAGTCAGCCGTGCAGTGGAGTGCCGATTCCGGCAGGGCCGCCTGCGCGAGCATGCTGCGAACGACCGCGATGTGCGCGGGGGTGCCGGCGTGGCTCGCCGTGGCGAGGGCGGCCGCCGCGCCGTCGAGTGCGACTCCGCTGGAGAGCACGGCCACGGCTTGAAACGGCTTCAGCGACGAGCGAGGGAAGATGATTCCGCCTGGGTCGCCGATCGAGCGCGTGACCGTGCCATCCGGCCCGAGGACGACGGCGGACCCGCCGTGCCGCGATTCGACGAATCCGCCGCGTTCGACAACGGCAAGTTCCGCAGCGTCCGCGAAGGCGAAGGCGAAGGTCTCGATTGCGTGGTTGTGAGTCGCGGGGTTGTCAATCACAGGGCGGCGAGGGCCTCGTCGATCACAGCGACCACCTCGGCGATCAGAGCGTCGGTGACGGCCAAACTCGGCAGGAACCGCAGCACGTTGCCGTAGGTGCCAGCATTCAGCAGCAGCACCCCCTGCTGTGCCGCGGCGGCGACGATCGCGTTGACCGCGTCGGCGTTCGGCACCTTCGTGCTCTCCCGTGTGCCCGGCTGAACGAGTTCGATCGCCAGCATGGCGCCGATGCCGCGCACGTCGCCGATGATGTCGTAGCGCGTCTGCAACTCGAGCAGGGCCGCCTTGAGCGTCGACTCGATGCGTGCACCTTCTGCGAGCAGGTTGCCGTCGTCGATCTGACCGAATACGGCAACAGCTGCGGCGGCGGAGACGGGGTTGCCGCCGAAGGTTCCGCCGAGGCCGCCGGGCTGGGCGGCATCCATGATCTCGGCTCGCCCTGTCACAGCAGCGAGCGGCAGACCGCCGGCGATGCCCTTGGCGCTGAGCACCAGGTCCGGAACGAGTCCGAAGTGCTCGCTGGCGAAGTATGCGCCGGTGCGGGCCATGCCGCTCTGGATCTCGTCTGCGATGAAGACGACGCCGTTCGCCGTGCACCACTCCTGGAGCGCGACCAGGTAGCCGTCCGCCGGCACGATGAAGCCGCCCTCGCCCTGGATCGGCTCGGCGACGACACAGGCGAGATCGGATGCGCCGATGACCTTCTCAAGATACGCGATCGTGCGGGCAGCGGCATCCGCGCCGGAGAGCCCGTCGTGGAACGGGTACGAGTTCGGCGCGTGGTAAACGTCGCCCGCGAACGGACCGAAGCCGGTGGCGTATGGGGAAGCCTTGTAGTTCATGGCCATCGTCAGGTTGGTGCGGCCGTGGTAGGCGTGGTCGAGCACCGCGACGGCTCGGCGGCCGGTGTACTTGCGGGCGATCTTCACGCCGTTCTCAACGGCTTCTGCGCCCGCATTGACGAGCACGGTCTTCTTTGCGTGATCGCCGGGCGTGTGCTGCGCGAGCAACTCGGCGACACGAACGTACGACTCGTACGGCGTGACCGTGAACAGTGTGTGCGTGAGATTGTGCAGTTGCTCTGTTGCGGCCGCGACGACGGCGTTGTCGGTATGCCCGACCGTCGTCACGCCGATACCCGCACCCATGTCGATGAACTGGTTGCCGTCGACGTCGACGACGATCGCACCGTGTGCGCGGGCGATATAGACCGGAAGCGCCGAGGATACACCGGTCGGCACGACGGCCATGCGTCGTGCGTGCAGCGCCACGGATGCCGGCCCAGGAACGGCTGTCACGATGCGTCGCTCCTGCGCGACGTCGGATTCGGGAGACGTTGTGGCTGCGGACGTTGTAGTGGCGGTTTCGGTGGACGCGGGCGTTGTGAGTGTGTCGGTCATGGTGACTCCAGTTTACCGACCCGCGCCCGGCGGTTTCTTGAGAGAATCAGGACGCAATGATTGAAATCTGAAGGGTCACGCATGAATCTGGAGCATCACTACGCTGTCGCCATGCAGTGGACCGGCAATCGGGGCACCGGCACGAGCGGGTACAAGGAGTACGGCCGCGATCATGTGCTGCACGCGGACGGCAAGCCGGACATCGCCGGCTCGAGTGATCGCGTGTTCTTCGGCGACGCGGATCGGTGGAACCCCGAAGAGCTCTTGCTGGCGGCGCTCAGTCAATGCCACATGCTGAGCTACTTGCACGTCGCGGCGCGGCACGGCGTGCAGGTTCTCGCATATTCGGATTCCGCTACCGGCACAATGCAGCAGGACGACTCAGATGGCGGCCACTTCACCCTCGCCGTGCTGCGGCCGCGGGTGACGATCGCCGATCCTGCGCAGCTAGAAATGGCGCAGAGCCTGCACGAGGAGGCCGCGCAGAAGTGCTTCATTGCGGCATCCGTCAATTTTCCGGTCACGCATGACCCGGAGACCTATCCCGCTGTGTGATCACGGCAACTGTCGTCACGGCGAAGCAGGCCGAGTGCTCGTTAGCGACGTTCCGGGTTGAGAACCGCCCGCTTGATGCGCTCGACAGTTCCGGATGCTGGCGCCTCGTTGTAGATGCCGGCGGACTCCTGCCCACTGCACTTCTGGATGGCGTTCATGATCTCGTCCGTGGCAAGTCGTCTGGCCTTGCCGGAGGTGGCTGCGCCGTACCTGCTCACGTCGATCGGCTCTCCGAACACGACTGTGACCCTGCGCAGGCGCGGGATCGTCGTTCCGGGCGGCTGCAGCCGGTCGGTGCCGATCAGTCCCACTGGCACGACGGGTGCTCCGGTCGACAGGGCCAGCCATGCGACCCCGGTGCGGCCCTTGTACAGTCGGCCATCCTGTGAGCGGGTGCCCTCCGGGTACAGCGCGAAGGCGCTGCCGGTCTCGATGATGTGCTTGCTCTGCTCCAGTGCTTCCTGAGCGGCCTGGCCGGCACCTCGGCGCACGCCGACGGCACCGATCGCGGTGAAAAACGCCCGCTGGATGCGCCCGACGAACCCGGTGCCCTCGAAGTAATGCGACTTTGCGAGAAACTGCACGCGGCGCGGCGCGGTGATCGGGATGACAATGCTGTCCAAGAACGACAGGTGGTTGCTGGCCAGAATCACAGACCCGTGCTTGGGGATGTTCTTGCGGCCGATGACGCGTGGTCGGTACAACACGCGAGCGATCGTCGAGAGGACGACACGGCCGAACAGATACAGAAATCCCGGTCGGCGAACGTGCGCGTCGGCCCGGGATTCGGCGGCGCGCGGTGAAGCCGTGGCACCTTCGTCATTCGCATGCATCGTCTCTAGGATAAACGCGATCATATTCCCTGGCAGGAATGCAGCGTGCGCATACGGCGCTCAGGGAACGGAGACGGCAGTCGGGTCGGTCGGGCAGTCGTAGCCGCCGATGAAAAGCAGGCAGGAGCCCCACCAGTCAGGCAGGCTGTGCGCTGTCGGGTCGCCGAACCACTGAGCGTAAATGCGGGAAAAGTTGAAATTGCCATAGGTCGAACATGCGGTCGGCGGAGCGCTCGGTGCCGCAACGGTTCCCGCGTTGGGTTGGTACGGCGTGTAGTTGTACAGATTCGCCGTCGCCTGGTTGCGAATCGTCACGATCGCGGAACCGCATTTCGCGTTCGGGCTGAACTGGACGCGCACCCGCCCGACGTGATACCTCCAGCCCGGTGATGCGCTGTACTCACGGAATTGCCATGCAGCGTTGTAGACCTGATTGAAAAACCCGAAGTATTGCGCGTCGCAGACCGCCGTGTCGGGGCAGGCGTAGCCGGTTGCGCGTTGATAGCCGTAGGTGCTCGGCCGGGTGACCAAGGACTGCTCTTTCTGCAGTAGCACAAGCAGCACGCGCGGACTGATGCCGCATGCCGTCGCCACCGTGGCGATGATCGCGCTCGCGCGCTCCGATCGCCCCCCGACGTATGGAGCACAGTGCGCGAATTCGCCGGGCTGACTCACGGTCGTCTGGCGATAATCGGCGAGGCAGGGCACGGCATCCTTGGGTATGCAGGTCTGCGCGCGCAGGAACGCTTGGATCTGCTGCCCGGTCATCGTGTTCGGGTCGTAGAAGTTTTCGTCGCTGATGATGTAGCCGGGGTCGAAGCTCTGGGTCGACCGAGCGGATGCCGTCGGCGCGTCGACGGCGCGCGTTTCGGTGGACGACGCGGCTGAGACTGCCGCGCCCGACGCTGCAGCGGGCGTGATCGGCGTGAGCACTGCTGCAGCCGCGCATGCCGCGATGAACGCGCCGGTGACGCGGGCCAGCAGACCGGCCGAAAGGCGTCGGTGGTGGGTGCGCAGATGGTGGGTGGGTGGCTGGGCGCGGCGCGTGTCCAGCGGGTGTGACGGCATCCGTCGAGCCTAGCGAGAGCGGCTGAGGACTGTGCTGGCCTTCGCGCCGCTGTGCCTGGTTGTCTGCTATCAGCTGTGTCCGTTTGTCTGCTGACAGCAGAATCCGATTCGGGGTGTGCGCTGTGCTCGCCCAGGGCATCGCGGTTAGCCTGAAAACGGCGCGGTGAATTCGCATTTGCGCCCGCTGACAGCTAAATCGGCGACCGGCGAAAGGAACGACATCATGTTGCTTCGGCACGCGATCGGATCCGCGTTGCGGCGGATGCGCCTGCAGCGCGGACTCACGCTGCGGCAACTCTCCGATCGATCGCGCGTGTCGCTCCCCTATCTGTCCGAAATCGAGCGTGGACGCAAAGAGGCCTCGAGCGAGATCCTGTCCACCATCTGCCTCGTGCTGGGGGTCTCAGTCCCGGACCTGCTCCGCGCAACGGATGCCGAGTACGTGTCCGCCGCGTCGGCCGCGCCGGTTGTGCTCGACCTGACCACGCGTCTCGGCGCGGAGTCATCGCCGACACAACGCGACACGGTGCTGAGCGACACTGTGCTTCTGGCCGCCTGAGCGATTTCGAGGGCACGGTGCAGCTGACTGGAGTGTCAGCCGAGCACCGCCAGCGCCTCTTCGATGACGGATGCCGCGTCGTCGATGAGTTCATCACTGATGACAACGGACGGCAGCAGACGCAGCACGCTGTCCCAGCTGCCTGAATCGAGCACGATCACGCCATTGCTGGCGGCGTGCGTGATGACCGAGGTGAGTGCAGCTGGGTTGGGCTTCTTCGTACCCGGGTGCACGAGTTCGATGCCGAACATCGCACCTTTGCCACGCACCTCGCCAACGACGCCGAAGCGTTCAGCCCATCCGCCGATCCGGGCGTTCAGCGTACTCTCGACGCGTTGCGCTTCCGCGAGCAGGTTCTCGGTCTCGAACACGTCGAAAACGGCGAGCGCCGCCGCGGTGGAAACGGGATTGCCGCCGAACGTGCCGCCGATGCCACCGGGCTGCACCGCGTCCATGATCTCGGCTCGGCCGGTGACGGCGGCCAGCGGGAAGCCGCCGGCGATGCCCTTGGCCGTGAGTACGATATCGGGGATCACGCCGAAGTGCTCGATCGAGTACCAGCGCCCGGTGCGGCCCATTCCGGCCTGGATCTCGTCGGCTACGAATATGATGCCGTTTTCGGTGCAGAATTCGCGCATCCGCGCGAAATAGCCGTCGGCGGGGATGTTGATGCCGCCGTCGCCCTGGATCGGCTCCGCGAAGAACGCGGCAACATCCTCCGCGCCGATGTGGGTGGTGATGTAGTCGATGGTGCGCTCGGCCGCTTCGTCGCCGGACAGGCCGTCACGGAACGGATAGCTGACCGGCACACTGTACAGATCTCCGGGCAGGGGGCCCATACCGCTTCGCTCGGGCCACGGCCGGTAGGTCATCGCCATCGTCAAGTTGGTGCGACCGTGGAACGCGTGGTCGAGGCTGAGGATCACCCGCCGGCCGGTGAACTTGCGGGCGATCTTGACCGCGTTCTCCACGGCTTCCGATCCGGAGTTCACCAGGATGGAGTGCTTTTCGAAGTCGCCTGGGACGATGGAGGCGAGCTTCTCAGCGACGCGCACGTAATTCTCGTATGGCGTCACGGTGAAAAGGGTGTGGGTGAGTTTGCCGGCCTGCTCTGCTGCCGCTGCCGCCACCGCCGGGTGGGCATGGCCGATCGTCGTCACGCCGATGCCGGAGCCGAGGTCGATCAGACGGTTGCCGTCCACGTCGACCAGCACGGCGCCTGCGGCGTGATCCATGTAGATGTTGGCGAGCGTTCCCGCCCCGCGGGAGACACTGGCGACTCGACGTTCCTGGAGAGCGATCGAGCGCGGTCCAGGCAGGTCGGTGACGAGAGAGCGGCTTTGGGGCACAGAGAAATGGGGCACAGAGAAATCACGAGGCATGACGACAATGTTAGGCTTCGCACGGTTCCGCCTTGCCACGTGTTTGTCGGCGCTCTCCCAGCAGGGACAAATTCTGATCGGGCAGACTGATGCCCTTGCCCCCATAGAAAGCGACCTCCGTGCGTAAATCAATTCCCCTTGTCGTTCTGGCCGCGTCCGCGCTCCTGCTCAGCGGATGCACTGCGGCCGGCAACTCGGCGGCTGCCAATTGCAAGGGAGTCGCATCCGGTTCCGTCTCCAATTCCGTGAAGGTCACCGGCAAGCTCGGAACAGCGCCCAAGGTGAGCTTCAAGGAGCCTCTTGCTGCGAAGACGACGCAGCGCACCTTCATCACGACCGGCAGCGGGGCGGTCGCGACCAAGTCGACGACCGTTGACGTCGCGCTCGTGGCCTACAACGGAACAACGGGCAAGGAGTTGACCACCAACGGTTACGGCACGAGCGCGAAGATCCCGATCACGGTCGGGGACGCGACACTGATTCCCGTGCTGAGCCAGGTCGTCAACTGCGCTCCGATCGGCTCCCGTGTCGTTGCCGCCTCACCCGTGAAGACGGCATTCGGTTCCGCCGACCCGTCGAGCCTCGGCCTCAAGTCGACCGACACCATTGTGTTCGTTGCTGACATCGTCGACATGATGCCCGCCAAGGCCAACGGCGCGGACCAGAAACCGCAGGCAGGGTTCCCGACCGTGAAGCTGGCCGCGTCCGGCAAGCCGACCGTCACCATCCCGAAGACGACCGCGCCGACCGAGACCAAGGTCGAGGTGCTCAAGAAGGGTTCGGGCGAGACCGTTAAGGCCGGTGATACCGTGACGGTCCAGTACCAGGGCACGATCTGGCGCAACAGCAAGGTCTTCGACCAGAGCTGGGGCAGAGCGCCGGCCACGTTCTCGACGACCGGGGTTATCAAGGGCTTCGCCACCGGCCTTGTCGGGCAGACGGTCGGCTCGCAAACCGTCATCGTGATCCCGCCCGCCGATGGATACGGCGCGGCAGGGCAGCCCAGCGCCGGCATCGAGGGCACAGACACTCTGGTCTTCGTCGTCGACATCCTGAAGACCACCCGGTAGGAAGCACTCTCGTTACTCGACCAGTGGCGGCCGTGGCTAGCATGGCCACATGCGCAAAGTAGTCATTCTGGGGTCGACCGGTTCGATCGGCACACAGGCGCTCGACGTCATCCGTTCGCATCCGCAACGATTCGACGTCGTCGGACTTGCGGCCGGAAGCAATCGGGCAGCGCTCGAGGCGCAGGCCGCCGAATTCCATGTCGACGACACGGCGCTCGGAGCGGATGAAGCTGAGCAACTCGTGCGCGACGTCGACGCGGATGTCGTGCTCAACGGCATCACAGGATCGGTCGGGCTCGGCCCAACTCTGGCCGCGCTCGAAGCCGGACGCACCCTTGCGCTTGCGAACAAGGAATCGCTGATCGTCGGCGGTGAGCTGGTGACGTCACTGGCCCAGCCCGGGCAGATCGTGCCCGTTGACTCTGAGCACTCAGCGGTTGCGCAGTCGTTGCGCTCCGGGCAGCCGCGTGAGGTGCGTCGGCTCGTGCTGACGGCATCCGGTGGTCCGTTCCGCACGCGCAGTCGTGCGTCGCTTGCCCACGTGACACCTGAGGAAGCGCTGGCGCATCCGACCTGGAACATGGGCCCGATGGTCACGACCAATTCGTCGACGCTCGTGAACAAGGGCCTCGAAGTGATCGAGGCGCACCTGCTGTTCGACGTGCCGTATGAGCGTATCGATGTGGTCGTGCATCCGCAGTCGATCGTGCACTCGATGGTCGAGTTCTTCGACGGGTCGACCATCGCCCAGGCGTCCCCGCCGGACATGCGGTTGCCGATCTCGCTTGCGCTCGACTGGCCGAACCGAGTCTCAGGGGTGGGCCGTCCGTTGGACTGGACGGTTGCGCAAAGTTGGACGTTCGAGCCTCTGGATCATGATGCGTTCCCGGCGGTGAAACTGGCGAAGCAGGTCGGTCAGGCCGGCGGCACATATCCGGCCGTGTTCAACGCCGCGAACGAGCAGGCGGTGCTTGCATTCCACGCTGGACGCATCGGCTACCTGGACATCGTGTCAATCATCGAGCGGGTCGTCGACACACACGAGCCGGCGGACGAACTGAGCCGAGCGTCGCTGGCTGAGGCCGAGCGTTGGGCGCGAGAGGCCGCGGACCGGCTGGTCGCGCAGTAGTCGCGCCCGCGGTCGACTACGGAGTCGGCGTCGTTGTGGGTGCCGGCGTGCCGGTCGAGCTGTTGGCGCCGCTGGTCATGATCCCGTTCACGAACGTCGCGAATGCCGTGCTGTCGCTGACTGAGCCCGGGTATTTGACGCCGTTGACAATGACGGTCGGCGTGCCGGACACGGATTTTTCAGTTGAATTCGCGAGCGGTTTCGTCAGAGCGCGCGTAGTCGTTGCGGAAACCCACGCCGAGAATGTGTCTTTGTTGAGACAGTTCTCGATCGTTGAGCCGGTTGCACCGACGCCCTTGAGGATCGAGATCAACCGTGAATTGGGCAGGCCGCTTGTGCCCTCCTTCGGCTGATCCTTGAACAGCGCTGTGTTCAGCGCGAAGTACACGCTCGGCTTGTAGTTGGCGACGCACGCCGCGGCGTTCGCCGCGCGAGAAGAGTATTTGGTGCCGTTCGATGACGCATCGAGCATTGCGATCGGATGAATCTCCAACGTTGCGATGCCGTTGTCAAGCCAGGCGCCGATTTGGCTCGCGTTAGCCGCCTCGAACTCTTGGCAGTACGGGCACTGATAGTCGAGGTAGACCGTGATGTGGGCTTTGCCGTCTTTCAAGTCTTGCGTCGTCGGCACCGGCTTCTCATTCGCCGCGAGCGCCGGCGTTGCCACCGCTGCCGTGGTGCTCGTGAGAACAATCCCGTCGCTGACCATGTTCTTCGGCCCGGGCCCGGACGGCTGCACCGAGTTCACGACAACGAATCCCGCCACGGCGAGTCCGACCAACACGATCGCCGCGATCGAACCCTGCAGATACCACTTGCGACGTCGAGCCCGGATGCGCGCTTGCTCGCGCATGACGCGTGCGTGTTCGCGCGCCTGAGCCTGACGTTCCTTTTTAGTCGGGCCGTTCGCGCCCCTGCCTGTTCCCACGGGGTGTTGCACTCCTCGAGTCGTCGTCGTGCGTAATTGGTTTCAGAAGCACGCTACCCCGGTATCTTATGGGTTCCCTTGCTATGGGTTCTGTGTGAGAACACCGGGCAATCCGCCTGCATTTGCCTCACCGGCTGATTCTGGGCATCCTCGCAGTGCGTGACTTGTAGCCTTGGCCTGTGGATTCCGTACTGCTGTTCGTGCTCGGCGTTGTGATCTTCGTGATCGGCCTCGCCGTCTCGATCGCGTTGCACGAACTCGGTCACCTGAGTTTCGCCAAGCTCTTCGGCGTCAAGGTGACGCAGTACATGATCGGCTTCGGCAAGACGCTGTTCTCGTTCCGCCGCGGCGAGACCGAGTACGGGGTGAAGGCGATCCCACTCGGCGGCTACATTGCGATGATCGGAATGTTCCCTCCGAAGCATCCGGGGGAGAGGGGCCGCAACGCGAGCACCGGCTTCTACAACCAGATCGTGCAGGATGCGCGCACGGCGAGCGCTGAAACCGTCACGGAGGGCGATGAGAATCGCGCCTTCTACCGGTTGGCGCCATGGAAGCGCATCATCATCATGTTTGCAGGGCCGTTCATGAATCTCGTGATCGCGGTGGTGCTGTTCGGTGTGATCGTCACGGGGATCGGCGTGCAGCAGTATAGCACGACGGTCTCGACGGTGTCACAGTGCGTGCTGCCTGCGACCAGCGCGCGGCAGACGTGTGAAGCATCCGACCCGCAATCACCTGCGGCGGCAGCGGGCATCCGGACCGGTGACACGATCGTCTCGTTCGGCGGCACGCCGGTGACCAGCTGGACCCAGATGAGCGCCCTGATCAAGGCTGCACCGTCGAAGACGAGCGCGCTAGCGGTCGAACGGAACGGCAAGCCGGTCACCCTCGCGGTCACGCCCACGCCGAGCACCCAGTACGTCTACGACAGCCAGGGCAACATCACGAAGAACGCGGCGGGCAAAGCGATCACCCGCAACGTCGGAGTCGTCGGGATCAGCCCGGGCACAGAACTCGTGCAGCAGCCGATCGGCACCGCGTTCACCGCAACGGGTGACAACATCGCCGCGGTCACCAAAATCGTGATCGACCTGCCGCAACGAATGGTCGGCGTGTGGAATGCTGCGTTCGGTCCGACTCAGCGCGCTGCGGACAGCCCGGTCGGGATCGTCGGAGTCGGCAGGCTGGCCGGTGACATCGCGAGCAGCAACGTGATCCCCGTGATCGGCAAGGTGCAGACAATGCTCAGCCTGCTCGCATCGCTGAACATCGCATTGTTCGTGATGAACATGATCCCGCTGCTGCCGCTGGACGGCGGCCATATTCTCGGCGCTGCATGGGAGTGGATCCGAAGCGCGTTCGCCAAACTGTTTAAGCGACGCGACCCCGGACCGGTCGACATGGCCAAGTGGATGCCGGTGACATTCGTCGTCGTCGTCGTTCTCGGCGCGATGAGCGTGCTGCTCGCCTACGCAGACATCGTCAAACCGATCACCCTCGGTTAACGGCTCAGCAACAGCGCGTCTCCCTGGCCGCCACCGCCGCACAGTGCGACCGCAGTTCGGCCGGACCCGCGCCGCGACAGCTCGAGGGCTGCGTGCAGCGCCAGCCGCGCCCCGGATGCCCCGATCGGGTGCCCGAGCGCGATCGCCCCGCCATGGATGTTCACTTTCGCCTGATCGATGCCGAGATCGCGCGCAGACACCAGCGACACTGCCGCGAACGCCTCGTTGATCTCGACGAAGTCCAGCTCAGAGGCGCTCCATCCGGCACGCTTCAGGGCGGCGTTGATCGCGTTCGACGGCTGTGAGTGCAGCGAATTGTCCGGGCCGGCGACGGATCCGGATGCGCCGATGAAGGCGAGATAGTCGAGCCCGTGCGCATCCGCCCATGCTTCGCTCGCTACCACGACGGCGCTCGCGCCGTCGCTGAGCGGCGATGAGTTGCCTGCCGTGATCGTGCCGTCGTTCGTGAAGGCCGGCCGTAGACCGGCCAGAGTTTCGACCGTGCTGTCCGCACGCACGCCCTCGTCGCGCGTGATCAGCACAGGATCACCCTTGCGTTGTGGCACGGCGACCGGCACGATCTCGTGCTCGAAGATGCCGGCAGCGGCAGCCGCGGCGGCACGCTGGTGGGAGGCCGCAGCGATCTCGTCCTGCTCACGTCGCCCAATGCCGAGTGTGGTGTTGCGATGCTCTGTCGATTCGCCCATTGACAGGCCGTCGAAGGCGTCGGAGAGCCCGTCGTGGTCCGCGTGATCGATCGCGGTGAAGCTCCCATAGGCCCAGCCACCGCGTGAACCCGGCAGCAGATGTGGCGCCTGCGTCATCGATTCCTGACCGCCGGCGACGACAACGTCGGCCTCGCCCAGTCGGATCAGCCGTGCGGCGTCCACCACGGCCTGTAGGCCGGATAAGCACACCTTGTTGAGCGTCATCGAGTTGACCGTCCACGGGATGCCGGCGCCGATCGCACTCTGTCGTGCCGGATTCTGCCCAGCACCCGCCTGCAGAACCTGCCCCAGATAGACGGCATCCACCTGATCGGGGCTGATCCCGGCCGCCTCGAGGGCACCGCGTACGGCGATTGTGCCCAGTGCGACAGCGCTGAGCGTCGCGAACTGGCCGTTAACGCGTCCCTGCGGGGTTCGTGCCCCGCCGACGATGACGACGTCGGTGTCTGTCATGATGACTCCTTACTTCCCACAGAATTCATTCGGGCACTCGTCGTGCGAGTGCAACGGGCCGGGCAACCGGATAGGCTGCCCGGAAACACTTCTCTACCCAGTACTTCTCTACCCAGTATCTCGCGAGCGCGCATGACACGCGGGGTGTGGCAGCCGGCCTGCAAAGGAGCAGCGGATGAGCGATCAGATCCGACCGCAGTTGCAGGGGCGCACCGCCCTCATCACCGGAGGTGCCAGCGGCATCGGCGAGGCCTGCGCACGGGCGTTCGCCGCAGCCGGTGCGCGGGTGACGATCGCCGATCTCAACGCGGATGCCGCCACGGCGCTCGCCGACGAACTCGGCGGCTCCGCCTGGCCGGTCGACCTTTCCGACACGGCCTCGCTCGCCGAGCTCGCTCCCGACTCTGCCGCCGCGAACTGCGACATCCTGGTCAACAACGCCGGCATCCAGCACGTCAGTCCGATCGAAGAGTTCGATCCCGCGCGGTTCTCGCTGATCATCCGGCTGATGCTGGAGGCACCGTTCCTGTTGATCAGAGCAGCGTTGCCGGGGATGTACAAGCACGGTTTCGGTCGCGTCATCAACATCTCCAGCGTGCACGGGCTGCGCGCATCCGCCTACAAGTCGGCATACGTCGCCGCCAAACACGGGCTTGAGGGACTCTCGAAGGTGACGGCGCTGGAGGGCGCAGAGCACGGAGTGACGAGCAACTGCATTGAGCCGTCCTACGTGCGCACGCCGCTGGTCGAGAAGCAGATCGCCGATCAGGCGCGCTTGCACGGCATCAGCGAGGACGAGGTCGTGCCGCAGATCATGTTGACCGAAACCGCCATCAAACGTCTGGTCGAACCGCGCGAGGTGGCCAGCCTTGCGCTGTGGCTGGCCGGAGACGATGCCGGCATGGTCACGGGAGCAAGCTACACGATCGACGGCGGATGGAGCGCGCGATGAGCGACTATCAGGAATTCCGGGTACCCGTCGCGGGCGGCGAACTTGCCGGCGGCCAGTGGCATTCGAACGCGCCCGGGCTGCCGCTGCTGGCCATCCACGGCATCACCGCGTCGCATCAGTGCTGGCCGGCGATCGCACGCGCACTGCCGAACACGCCGGTCATCGCCCCCGACCTGCGCGGCCGAGGCCGCAGTAACCGGCTGCCCGCACCGTGGGGGATGCGCGACCACGCGGATGACGCTGCTCGCGTTCTCGACGCGCTCGGCATCGAACGCGCAGTCATCGTCGGGCACTCGATGGGAGGGTTCGTCGCGGTGAGGTTGGCCGATCAGCATCCGGATCGCGTCCCATCCGTCGTGTTGATCGACGGCGGGCTGCCGCTGCCGAGCCCGGATGCGCCGATTGCGGACGCGTCTGGTGCGGATGCGTCTGGTGCGGATGCGTCTGGTGCGGATGCCGCGCCCGCCCCGGTGCCGACCGCCGAGCAGGCGATCGCACTGCTCGGGCCCGCGGCGCAGCGGCTCACGATGACCTACCCGAGCCGGGAAGCCTACGCTGACTTCTGGCGAGTGCATCCGGCGTTCGCCGACTGGAACGACGACATCGCGGCGTACATCGACTACGACCTCGAACCGGACGGCGATGTGTTCCGCTCGTCGGCGCGACTCGAGGCCGTTGCGACGAACATCGCGCAGCTGGGTGATGATGACGGCTACGCGCAGGCGCTGGCGGCGCTGCCGACACCGCTGGAATTCCTGCACGCGCCTCGTGGGCTGATGAACGAGACACCGCCGCTGTATCCGAAGGAGCGACTGGCTGAACTGGCGCAGGCGTTCCCGGCGCTGCGCGTTCACGAAGTCGACGATGTCAACCACTACACGATCTTGATGTCCGGGCACGGCGTGGCCCAGGTGCTGCCTGTGTTGCAGGGCCGTCTCGTTGCCGCAAACGCTGCCAACTGATTCGCTGCCAACCCCAGGAGTACCAGTCATGACCCAAACGCTGTTCGACGGAATCACCGCCGTGAATGTAGCGACGCCTCGCTTGCGTGCGGCCCTGCTCGAGCGTCCAGCGACGGCGCCCGCTGAGTCGCGGGAGCCGACCACCACCGTCATGTTCGTGCACGGCAACGTCTCTTCGAGCCTGTTCTGGCAGCCGACGATGCTCGCGCTACCGGCGAGCGTGCGGGCCCTCGCGGTCGATCTGCGCGGCTTCGGCGGTAGCGAGACACTCCCCGTCGATGCAACCCGCGGACTCCGCGACTATGCGGACGACGTGTGGAGCGTCCTTGACGCGCTCGGCGTGGCATCCGCTCACCTGGTCGGCTGGTCCATGGGCGGAGGCGTTGTGCTGCAGCAGCTGCTCGACCGACCGGATGCCGTCGCCTCCGTCACGCTGGTCTCGCCGGTTTCCCCGTACGGTTTCGGCGGAACTGCCGACGCAGACGGCCGCGTGCTCACGGTCGATAATGCAGGCACCGGGGCCGGGGGAGCCAATCCCGACTTCGTGCAGAGGATCCGTGACGGGGACCGCAGCGCGGATACGCAGACCAGCTCCCGGTCCGTCTTTCGTTCCTCCTATGTCGCCGCCGGCTACAGCTCCGACCACGAGGACGTCTGGGTCGAGTCGATGCTGACCACCGCGCTCGGCGACGGGAACTACCCGGGTGATTCGGTCGCATCCGAGAATTGGCCGGGCTTCGCACCGGGGGCGCACGGCGTGCTCAACACGATGGCGCCGAAATACTTGAACCTCACCGGAATCGTCGCGCTCGAGCGTAAACCGCCGATCCTCTGGGTGCGCGGCGAACAGGATGCGATCGTGTCCGACGGTTCGTATTTCGACCTGAACATGCTCGGGCAGGTCGGGGTGATTCCGGGCTGGCCGGGCGCTGAGGTCGCGCCGCCGCAACCGATGGTGACGCAGACCCGGCACGTGCTCGACGAGTACCGGGCTGCAGGTGGCGCCTACACCGAACTCGCGCTCGCCGACTGCGGTCACTCACCGCACCTCGAGCACCCGGATGCCTTCGGCGCGGCACTGAGCGCGCAGCTCGGCGCGTGACCACCGGGGCAGTGTCAGCCGACGCCATGCCTGCCGCTGCGCTGGCCCATGCCATCGACATCGAGCGCGGAGACTGGATTCGCAATCGCCTCGGCCGGTGGAGCAGCGTCGCGGGAACGGTGGGACGCGATTTCGATGCGTACGCGCGGGTGTTCCATCCAGTCGATGCGCAGCTGCTGCACTGGGAAGGCAGTAGACCGGTCACAGACCAGGCACTGCGGCTGCGCTGGGCCGAGATCGCCGACCGCTGCGGAACAACGACGCACCCGGCCATGCAATGGTCCGCGATCACGGCCGGGCATAGTGATCCAGGATCCGGCCAAGACGGCTGGCAGTATGGTTCGCCCGACCAGGGCCGTCTTGCGCAGGACCAGCTCGCCGCGCTGACCCGCGTTCTCGCGCAGCACACGACGACCCCGGATGCCGTGACCGCCGGCCTGTGGGACGGTTTCGGCTGGATCCACGGCGGCTCTGCGATCGGGCACTTCGTTGCTGTTCCCGAGGGCACGTCCCGCAGAAAGCGGCCAGGCTGTTGCGCGCGGCGCAGGGCGTAGAACCAGCCGGATTCCCGGCCGAGGTGCTGGGCGGGCCTCTGCTGGCATTGCCGGGCCGCAGCTACTTTCTGTTCGACGGCGACATCGCGGTGTTCGACGATCCCGCCTGGGCGAGAAACAGTTGGGGTGAGGCCGGCGCGTTCTGGGGCCAGACGCCGAACCTGCTCTGGCCACGAGACCACGCATGGCTGATGGCGAGCGAGATCGACTTCGACTCGACTCTCGTCGGCGGCACCCGCGCAGTGGTCGACGCTCTTGTGTCCTCCGCCGACTTGGAGGCACTCGAGGTCGCACCGGACGCGTCACTGGCCGAGTAGTAGCCGGACGGCGGCCGGCAGCGGCTTCGCTGTCAGCGGCTCTCGCGGCGACGCCCGAGCAACCACCGCACGGCGAGGAAGTCCACGAACACTGCAGCGGCGACCGCCCCGATCGCGCCCACGCCGAACGCCGTCATGTTCCGGGTGGCCAGCATGATCATCGTGACAGCTCCAGCGTTGACGACAACCACGCCGAACAGTGCAATTGTGGCGAAAATTGCAACATTCGACTTCTGATCCTGAGCCATCACCTCAGTATGCGGTGAGACTCTGTGCGCGGGCGCAAGAATGTCGGTTGCGTCGGTCGCCGTTCGCGCCGTTCGCGCCGGGACCCCAGGCTTGGCGCTTCACGCTAGACCGGACTCTTGACGGTAGCCCGGACGGGACATCGGGTTTCCGTCCGGGCTATCGTTGAATCTCCGGGGCACCGTGCAACGGACCCGTCCGGGGCTGCAACAAAGGGGCTGCAACAAAGGGGCTGCAACAAACGATCGGCGACACAGGCCCGCCTGTCATCCCTTCCAGGTGGCGGCCAGTGGCGCGATCTACACTGAGTCGGTGGCAGCAATCAATCTGGGGATGCCGAAGGCTCCCGACGTTCTCGCCCCGCGACGCATCTCCCGCCAGATCAGGGTGGGCAAGGTTCCTGTCGGCGGCGGCGCACGGATCAGCGTTCAGTCGATGACGACAACACCGACGCCGAACATCAACGCGACACTGCAGCAGATCGCCGAGCTGACGGCATCCGGATGCGACATCGTGCGTGTCGCCGTGCCGAGCCGGGACGACGCGGAGGCGCTGCCGATCATTGCGAGGAAGTCGCAGATTCCGGTGATCGCCGACATCCACTTTCAGCCGAACTACGTGTTCGCCGCCATCGACGCGGGCTGCGCCGGTGTGCGGGTGAACCCCGGCAACATCCGCAAGTTCGACGACCAGGTCGGCAAGATCGCCGCAGCGGCGCAAGCGGCCGGCGTTTCCATCCGGATCGGCGTGAATGCAGGGTCGCTCGAGCCGAGCATCCTGCAGAAGTACGGCAAGGCGACCCCGGAAGCGCTCGTCGAGAGCGCGGTCTGGGAGGCGAGCCTGTTCGAGGAACACGACTTCCACGACTTCAAAATCTCGGTCAAGCACAACGACCCGATCGTCATGGTCAAGGCCTACCGGCTGCTCGCTGAGCGCGGCGACTGGCCGCTGCACCTCGGCGTCACAGAGGCCGGGCCGGCGTTCCAGGGCACAATCAAAAGCGCCACGGCGTTCGGCATCCTGCTCGCCGAGGGGATCGGCGACACGATTCGCGTGTCGCTGTCCGCGCCGCCGGTCGAAGAGATCAAGGTCGGCCTGCAGATTCTGCAGTCCCTCAACCTGCGCGAACGTAAGCTCGAGATCGTCTCGTGCCCGAGTTGTGGGCGCGCTCAGGTGGATGTCTACACGCTGGCCGACGAGGTCACTGCCGGCCTGCAGGGCATGACCGTTCCGCTGCGCGTTGCCGTGATGGGGTGCGTTGTCAACGGGCCTGGTGAGGCGCGCGAAGCGGACCTGGGTGTGGCATCGGGAAACGGCAAAGGTCAGATCTTCGTCAAGGGAAAGGTCATCAAGACCGTGCCGGAATCGGAGATCGTCGCCACCCTCATCGAGGAAGCCAATCGGCTCGCAGCGGAGATGCCGGCGAGCGTGACCGGCACAGCACAGGTCGTCACTGTCTGACGGCGCCGCGCGCTCCGAGGAACGCGATTCTCGCGCGGATGTGACACGCTGGTGCGATGGACGGCCCCGAGGATGCACCCATCGACGCGCTGATGCGCGACACCGGTATCGTCGCGCAGCGTGGCCTGATCCGTCGCATCCTCACCACCGGGCTTGAACTCGCCCGTGACGGCGCCGATCGGCTGGATTTGAAGATCACCGCGGCCGCACTCGAGGAGATGCGAAGCGCGTTCAGCCTGTTCGCCCCGTATGCCGACCGGCTCAAGGTAACGGTGTTCGGGTCAGCGCGCTCCCAGCCGCAGGATCCGTTGTATCGACAGGCCGAAGGGGTCGCGGCAGCCCTCGCCGCGCGCGGTTGGATGGTCGTCACCGGCGCGGGTCCCGGGATCATGCAGGCGGCCGCCAATGGGGCGGGACCCGGCCTGTCGATCGGGGTGTCGATCCGACTGCCGTTCGAAGAGACCCCGGCCCCGATCGTTGGGGCGGATCCGAACAACGTGACGATGAAGTATTTCTTCACCCGGAAGTTGATGCTCGTGAAGGAGTCGCATGCCTTCGTGAGCCTCCCGGGCGGGTTCGGTACGCTCGACGAAACGTTCGAGCTGCTCACTCTGCAGCAGACCGGCAAGGCTGCGCCTGTGCCGATCGTGCTGTTGGATCGGGTCGGCGGCACATTCTGGGCGGGGCTCCGCGGCTTCATCGACGCGGAACTGGCGCCGGCGGGGCTGATCTCACCGGATGACCTGGACCGAGTTCTGGTCACCGATTCTGTGGATGCCGCCGTCGAGGAGATCACCCGGTTCTGGCGCAACTACGTCTCGCTGCGCTGGGTGGGCGATCGGATCGTCCTGCGGCTTCGCGGCGAGCCGACTGACGCGGAGGTGGGCGAATTGAACGACCGGTTCGGGTTCCTCCTCACCGATGGGCTGATCGAACGGACCGGGCCGCTCCGAGCGGAGGTAGCCGATGACGACGCGCTGTCTCTCCCGAGGCTCGTGCTCCGGCTCGCCCCACGCCAGGTCGGCAGCCTGTTTCGCCTGATCCGCGCGATCAATGGGCTGGCGTCCGCGCCGACGAGCTGACCGTAACCGAGTTCGCTCAGGCTCGCTATTCTAAACGGCATGCCCCACTCCGCCCGGCCCACCGACGACACGGACCCGCCAACGCGGCTCGGGGCAGCGCCGGCACTCGTGCATGCTGCACCGCGGGGCCCTCAGCGCCGCGTGCTGATCGTGCTGTCGCTCGGCCAGATTCTCGGCGGTGTCGGCATGGGGGCGGCGCTCTCGCTCGGCTCGCTCCTGGTTGTTGCGGTCGCGCATGCGGATGCCTACGCCGGGCTCGCTACGACAATGGTCACGCTCGGCGCCGCGGTGTTCTCGATCCCGCTCGCGCGGTTCGCCGGATTTGCGGGACGAGGACCCGCGCTGGCCGTCGGCACCGTTGTTGCGGCGATCGGGGCGGCAGTCGTGATCGGAGCGGCCGCTCTCGGCAGTCTGCCGCTGCTGTTGATCGGTTTTGGCGCGGTTGGCGCCGGCAGTGCGGTCAACCTGCAGACCCGGTTCGCCGCGGTCGACCTCGCCACCGACCGCACCCGCGGTCGAGACCTGTCGCTCGTGATCTGGGCCACCACCGTGGGCGTCGTGATCGGCCCCAATCTCGCTCCGCCCGGCGATCAGCTCGGTCAGGCCTTCGGACTGCCGCCGCTGACCGGCGCGTTCGCGCTCACCGTCGTATGCCAGTTGCTGGCTGCGGCTTTGTATCTTGTGGTGCTGCGGCCGGATCCACTGATCATGGCGCAGCGGCTGGCCCGGGCCTCGGAGGTCGCAGCGGTGTCGGCTGCGCGTCGCAGTCGGTGGGCCGGTGTAACGATTCTGCGGCACAACCGCGGTGCTGCCGTCGCCGTGATCGCCCTGGCACTGAGCCACACCGTCATGGTGGCCGTCATGGCCATGACCCCAGTGCATCTGATGAACGCGGGCGCGAGCATCATGGTCATCGGGCTGACGATTAGTCTGCACACCGCGGGCATGTACGCACTGTCGCCGGTCTTCGGGATGCTCAGCGACCGCTTCGGCCGTGGTCGCGTGATCATCGTCGGGCAGGTCCTGCTCGTCGGGGCGCTCGTGACCAACTGGTTTGCGGGCGACAACCAGATGGCGGTGGCCGTAGCTCTGGTGCTGCTCGGCTTGGGCTGGTCGGCGAGCACGATCGCGGCATCCGCTCTGCTGACGGAATCGGTGACGGTTTCCGAGCGCACCTCCGTGCAGGGCTTCTCCGATTCGCTGATGAACCTGTGCGGTGCGGCCGGCGGTGCGCTCGCCGGCGTCGTGCTGGCCTGGGCCGGCTACGGCGTGCTCAACGTGCTCAGCCTGCTGCTCGTTGCCGGCGTCGTGTGGGCGCTGGCTAGGCGCACGCAGGCGGGGCGGACGGGTGCGCCGCTAAAGTAGAACGCGTGCCTACACGCCTGACGAACTATTTCCTCCGCACGCTTCGTGAAGACCCTGCCGACGCTGACGTCACCAGCCACAAGCTGCTGGTGCGCGCCGGGTACATCCGCAGGCAGGCCGCTGGAATCTTCGCGTGGTTGCCTCTCGGCCTGCGGGTGAAGGCCAAGATCGAGCAGATCATCCGCGAAGAAATGACGGCGGCAGGAGCGCACGAAGTTCATTTTCCCGCGATGCTGCCGAAGGAGCCCTACGAGGTGACCGGCCGCTATAGCGAGTACGGGCCGCTCATGTTCCGGCTCTCCGATCGCAAGGATGCCGGCTATGTTCTCGCGCCGACGCACGAGGAAGCGTTCACACTCCTGGTGAAAGACCTGTACTCCAGTTACAAAGACCTGCCGCTGACGATCTACCAGATTCAGGACAAGTACCGTGACGAGGCACGGCCCCGAGCAGGCCTGCTGCGCGGCCGCGAATTCACGATGAAGGATGCCTACAGCTTCGACTACACCGACGCCGGACTCGATGTTTCATACATGAAGCAGCGCGACGCCTATGAGCGCATCTTCGCGCGGCTCGGTCTCGACTATGTGATCGTGCAAGCGGATGCCGGTGCGATGGGCGGATCGCGCAGCGAAGAGTTCCTGCACCCGACCCCTGTCGGTGAAGACACGTTCGTGCGATCGGCGGGCGGCTACGCAGCGAACGTCGAGGCGTTCACGACGGTGGCACCGCCTGCCCGCGGCTACGACAAGCTGACACCCGCGCAGGTACTGGACACGCCCGGAAGCCCAACCATCGAGTCGCTCGTCGCCGTGGCGAACGACAAGCACCCGCGGCCGGACGGTCGCGCCTGGACGGCAGCAGACACGTTGAAGAACGTCGTGCTCGCGCTGAAAAATCTCGACGGTACGCGGGAGCTCGTGGTCATCGGCTTGCCCGGCAACCGTGAAGTCGATCTGAAGCGCGCCGAGGTCGCATTCGCTCCTGCGGAGGTCGAAGCCGCGACGGACGAAGATTTCACGCGGCATCCGTCGCTCGTCAAGGGGTACATCGGGCCGTGGTCTGCCGACGGCGCTGTGCTCGGCGAGAAGTCGAGCAGCGGCATCCGTTATCTGCTGGATCCGCGGGTCTCCGACGGCTCTGGCTGGATCACCGGGGCTAATCTCGACGCCAAGCACGTGTTCGGTCTTGTTGCCGGGCGCGATTTCACCGCGGACGGCACCGTCGAGGCGGCCGAGGTGCTGCCGGGCGACCCGGCACCCAATGGCTCCGGACCGGTCGAACTGGCCCGGGGCATGGAGATCGGCCACGTGTTCCAGCTCGGCCGCAAATATGCGGAGGCACTCGGCCTCAAGGTGCTCGACGAGAATGGCAAGCTCGTCACCGTCACCATGGGCTCCTACGGCATCGGGGTCACGCGCATTCTCGCCATCATCGCGGAGGAGAACAACGACGAGAAGGGCCTGATCTGGCCGGCGTCCGTCGCGCCGTTCGACGTGCATGTGATTGCGACGGGCAAGGATCCGGCGATCTATCAGGCCGCGGAATCGATCGTTGCCGAGATCGAGCGCAACGGCCGTGACGTACTGTTCGACGACCGGCCGAAGGTGTCACCTGGCGTGAAGTTCGGAGACGCCGAACTGATCGGCGTGCCCGTGATCGTCATCGCGGGCCGTGGCGTCGCCGACGGTCTTGTCGAGCTGTGGGACCGTCGCTCGGGCGAGCGCACACAGGTTCCGATCACCGATATCGCGACGCGACTGGCGTAGGCCGTGCAGGGCGTGACGCGATGCCGCCCCGTCGGGTACGGTAGAAGACTGACCCGTCACGGAGGTGACCGGGCAATTATCTGAATAGAGGAGGCCGGCTGTGGACATCGACCTCAGTGTCTTGCGCTCGATGGAGCGAGAGCGGGAGATCCCGTTCGACGAACTCGTTGAGATCATCGAGCAGGCCATTTTGACCGCATACCTGAAGCACACCGATCAGGCGGAACATCACCACGGCCATACGGCAGAAGCGGTTCCTGCGCGCGTGCACCTCGACCGCAAGACCGGCCACGTTTCTGTTTTCGTCCCGGAGTACGACGACGAGGGCGCCATCATCGGCGAGTCCGAAGACAGCCCGAGCGACTTCGGCCGTATCGCGGCGTTCGCGGCGAAGCAGGTCATCAACCAGCGGTTGAGAGACATTCAGGATGAGGCCGTGCTCGGTGAGTTCCGCGGGCGAGAGGGCGACATTGTCGCGGGCGTCATCCAGCAGGGCCCCAACCCGCGGATGATCCATGTAGATCTCGGCAGCGTCGAAGCGATTCTGCCGCCTGAGGAGCAGGTTCCCGGTGAGGATTACACACACGGATCGCGCATTCGCGTCTACGTCACGAGCGTGGCAAAGGGGTTGAAGGGTCCGCAGATCACCGTGTCACGTACGCATCCGGCTTTGGTTCGCAAGTTGTTCGCACTTGAGGTTCCCGAGATCGCCAGTGGAGTTGTGGAGATCGTTTCGCTCGCCCGCGAAGCGGGACACCGTACGAAGATCGCGGTGCGTGCGACGCAACCGGGAATCAACGCGAAGGGCGCATGCATCGGCGAACTCGGACAGCGCGTGCGCTCGGTCACGGCCGAGCTCAACAACGAGAAGATCGACATCGTCGACTATTCGCCCGATCTGGCGACATTCGTTGCCAGTGCGCTGTCGCCCGCCAAGGTCACGAAGGCGTTCGTAATCGACGAGTCGCTCAAGGCTGTGCGTGCCCTCGTGCCCGACTACCAGTTGTCACTGGCGATCGGCAAGGAGGGGCAAAACGCCCGCCTGGCCGCGAAGCTGACGGGCGCGAAAATCGACATCCAGCCCGACTCTGTACTGGATGACAACCCGTGATGTCGATTTTCGCGCCGAGCGGGAGACGCGCCAGCGTCGAGCTCTCGGTTGAATGTTGGGACATCCAGCCCGACTCTGTACTGGATCAAGACTGACGGAACCTGACCACGGTCGCCGCCTGAGCGAGTTTCCGCCGCGTGCGTCACTTCAACTGGCGCACCGCCGACGAGGTCGCGCAGGAGTCGAGCCGCGATGTGGCATCGGCAGGAGCTACCACCCGGAGGGGGTAAGATGGACTCCGTTAGAACGTGCATTGGGTGCCGTTCGCGCGCTTCCCGGTCCTCACTTCTGAGGATTGTAGCCCGGGGCTCAGAACTCGTGGTGGACGAATCCGCTACCCTTCCTGGGCGAGGTGCGTGGCTGCATCCGAGAATCGAGTGCTACAGAAAAGCCGTGCAGCGCCGGGCCTTCGGGCGGGCACTGCAGGTAACGGACACACTCGATACGACCGCGCTTGAAACGGCAGTACTAGAGAACAGGCTGAACGGCACAGTGGCATCAAATGAGTGACAACTAATGAGCGGCTCGAAATGAGTCCCGTCCAGAACTAACGGCCTGCCCTTTTCCGGGTCAGGCCCGGAAGAGGAGAATTGTGGCTGCAAAACCACGCGTACACGAAGTCGCAAGCGAGTTCGGCGTCGACAGCAAGGTCGCCCTGGCGAAGCTCAAGGAATTGGGCGAGTTCGTCAAGGGACCGTCGTCGAGCATCGAACCTCCGGTTGCGCGAAAATTGAGGGCTGCCCTCGAGGCAGATGGCGCCAAGGCGTCAGCGGCCCAGGCCACCGCGGCACCGGTCGCCACGGCCACGGCAACTGCTCCCGCGAAGTCGGCGACTGCGTCGGCTCCGGATGCGGTCAAGCCCGCCTCGCGCGCCACGGCGACACCGGCATCCGCTGCGAAGCCACCGGTGCCCGGCGCCAAGCCAGCGGTGGAGGCCGTAGAGGCGCCCGCCGCAGCATCAGTCAGGAAGCCTGGGACTCAGCCTGCGGCAGCACCCGCACCCGAGGCGACAATGCAGACCGCCGCAGCGTTGAGCGCTACGGACCACACGGTCGCGCCGACAGGACACCCCGGCGCATCCGCACCTCACCCGGGTACTCCGCGACCCGGCAACAACCCGTTTGCGAGTTCGCAGGGCATGGGCCAGCGCCCGGCGGGTACACCGCGACCCGGCAACAACCCGTTTGCGAGTTCGCAAGGCATGGGTCAGCGCCCGAACCCGGGTAACATCCCGCGTCCGGCAGCGCCGCGTCCTGGTGCGCCGCGTCCTGGTGCCGCGCGCCCCGGAGGCCCCGGTGGCCCTGGTGGCCGCACAGGAGCTCCGCGTACCGGTGGCCCCGGTGGTGCTCGCACCGGTGGCGGTTTCCAACGCCCCGGCGGTGCAGGCGCAGGTGCCGGTGCCGGTGCAGGTGGCTTCCAGCGCCCCGGCGGCGGCTTCGGTGGACCGCGTCCGTCTGGTGGTGGCGGCCGCGGCCGTGGCCCCGGTGGTGGCACCGCTGGTGCGTTTGGTCGTGGTGGCGGCAAGAGCCGCGCACGCAAGTCGAAGCGCACGAAGCGGCAGGAGTTTGAACTGCGCGAGGCCCCGTCGCTCGGCGGCGTGAGCGTTCCGCGCGGCGATGGCAACACCATTGTGCGGTTGCGGCGCGGAGCATCCATTTCGGACTTCGCCGACAAGATCGATGCGAGCCCCGGCAACCTTGTGACCGTGCTGTTCCATCTCGGCGAGATGGCGACGGCAACCGAGTCCCTCGATGAGGCGACGTTCGGCATCCTCGGTGAAGAGCTGGGCTACAAGATCCAGATCGTTTCCCCGGAGGACGAGGACAAGGAGCTGCTTGAAGGCTTCGACATCGACCTCGAGGCGGAGCTCGACGAAGAAACCGACGAGGACCTCGAAGTTCGCCCGCCGGTGGTCACCGTCATGGGCCACGTCGACCACGGCAAGACGCGTCTGCTGGACGCGATCCGGCACGCCAACGTGGTCTCGGGCGAGGCCGGCGGTATCACCCAGCACATCGGTGCGTACCAGGTGGTCGCAGAGCACGACGGTCTCGACCGTGCCATCACCTTCATCGACACACCCGGCCACGAGGCGTTCACCGCCATGCGTGCCCGTGGTGCGCAGGTGACCGACATCGCGATCCTCGTGGTCGCGGCCGACGACGGCATCATGCCGCAGACGATTGAGGCTCTGAACCACGCTCAGGCGGCAGGCGTTCCGGTCGTGGTGGCAGTGAACAAGATCGACAAGCCCGACGCGAACCCGGCGAAGGTGCGCCAGCAGCTCACCGAGTTCGGCCTGGTCGCGGAAGAGTACGGCGGCGACGTCATGTTCGTCGACGTGTCCGCTCGCGAGAACATCGGCATCACGGAACTTCTGGATGCCGTACTGCTCACTGCGGATGCCGGGCTCGACCTGCGCGCCAACCCGAACAAGGATGCCCGCGGCGTCGCCATCGAGGCGAAGCTCGACAAGGGCCGTGGTGCGGTTGCAACCGTGCTGATCCAGTCCGGAACGTTGCACGTCGGTGACTCGATCGTCGCAGGAACGGCTTACGGCCGCGTCCGCGCGATGATGGACGAAAACGGCGACCCGGTGGAGGCGGCAACCCCGTCCCGCCCGGTGCAGGTGCAGGGTCTGTCCAGCGTTCCGCGGGCCGGCGACACGTTCCTCGTCACAGATGAGGACCGCACGGCCCGTCAGATCGCCGAGAAGCGCGAAGCCGCTGAGCGCAACGCACAGCTGGCCAAGGCCCGCAAGCGCATTTCGCTTGAAGACTTCACACGCGCTCTGGAAGAGGGCAAGGTCGAGTCGCTCAACCTCATCATCAAGGGTGACGTTTCCGGTGCCGTCGAGGCGCTGGAGGAGTCGCTGATGAAGATCGAGGTCGATGACAGCGTTCAGCTGCGGATCATCCACCGCGGTGTCGGTGCGATCACCGAGTCCGACGTCAACCTGGCCACGATCGACAACGCGATCATCGTCGGGTTCAACGTGCGACCGGACCCGAAGGCGCGCGAGCGTGCCGCTCGTGAGGGTGTGGACATCCGTTTCTACTCGGTCATCTACAACGCGATCGACGAGATCGAGAACTCGCTCAAGGGCATGCTCAAGCCGGAGTTCGAAGAGGTGCAGTCTGGTGTCGCGGAGATTCGCGAGATCTTCCGCTCCTCCAAGTTCGGCAACATCGCCGGTGTGGTGGTGCGCAGCGGAACGATCACCCGCAACGCCAAGGCGCGGGTCATCCGCGATGGTGTCGTCGTCGGCGACAACCTGGCGATCGAATCGCTGCGTCGATTCAAGGATGACGTCACCGAGGTGCGCACGGACTTCGAAGCCGGTATCGGCCTCGGCAAGTTCAACGACATCCAGATCGGCGACGAGATCGAGACGATCGAAATGCGGGAGAAGCCGCGCGCGTAATCGAACCTGTTCCGCACCCTCGGCAATCCGAGGGTGCGGAACGTTCGACCGCACGCCTGCGAGGGAGAAGGAACTCATGGCAGATCCAGCACGGGCGAGAAAGCTCGCCGACCGAATCCAGGTCATCATCGCCAAACGCTTGGAGCGCGGCCTCCGCGATCCACGGATGGGCTTCGCCACGATCACGGACGTGAAGGTGACCGGCGACCTGCAGCACGCCAGCGTGTTCTACACGGTGTACGGCACCGAGGAGGAACGCAACGACACTGCCGCGGCGTTGAAGGCCGCGACAGGCATGCTGCGCAGCGAGGTCGGCAAGAACATCACGGCTCGGCTCACGCCGAGTCTTGAGTTCTTTCTCGACGCGATCCCGGAGAACGCCGCGCAGATCGAAGGTTTGCTGCGCGAGGCGCGCAATAGGGACGCCGAAGTGGCCGGAATCGCCGCGACCGCAGAGTATGCCGGCGACGAGGACCCGTACGTGAAGCCGCGCGAGTTCGAGGACGACGAAGACCTCGGTCGCTGAGCGGAGTCGAAGCGCACTGCCCTAAACGAAGCGGATGCCGTTCTGCAGCCGGGTGCGCACCTCGAACAACTCGTTGCCATCCGGTCGTGGGGTCTTGGGCACGCCCATGCGCATCAGCGCGGCAATGAACGACTGCCTCGTGAGTACGAGCTGCGCCTTCTGGCTCTTGCCGACGATCGTGAACGAGTCGTCTGTAGCGTCGTCTGGGACGACGACGACCGCGACGCTGATGCGCACCCCGGTCGCCTTGCCGAGTGTGCGCGCGTCGGCCGCCAGCGAGCGCAGCGGCTGCCCGTCGACACCGTCACCGACCATCTCGCCGCGTCGGACCGTGACCGCGCCGCCCCAGTCCTCGGATTGAACGGCGAACAGGCCGGTCGGCCCGAGGACCACATGATCGATCTTCTGACCTGGCTGACCTCCGGGCACTGCCACGTCGTGCCACACTGTGTAGCCGATGCCGAGCGTCGCAAGGGACCGCGCCGTCGCCTCCTCTGCAAGAGCATCCGCCAGCGCGTGCCTGATCTCTCGCGGCGCGCTGCGGACGAGCGCCGGATCGTACGGGTCCGCGATCGGAACCCCGCGCCCAATCCATTCGCGAATGAGTGTGAGAAAGTGCTCGCGACCCCAACCGCCCGGATGCCCATAGGTGCGCGCACGCGGACGCGAATCCTGTCGTGGTGGGCGATGTGCCGGCGTCGCCCAGACGTGTGTGGGCGCTTCGCCGGACGACGTCTGCCAGGTTGCCGCCGACGAGCGACCGCGATCGTATTGAGCGCGGTTCTGCGTCGTTCCGACGCGCTGCCAAGCCAACTGAACGGCGTGGAATGCGGCTGCGGTGCCCCCGGCATCCGGATGCGTCGCCCGCAACGCTCGGCGATACGCGCGTTTGAGGTCGTCCTGGCTTGCGGATGCGGAGACCCCCAGCACCTCATACGGTGAGGCGGAGAGGGGGCTTTCGGGCATTCGTGTGAGTCGCTTTCAGGTTGCGGATTGAAGGTCGTCGTTCTTCGAGAATAGCGATTGATCGCTGCGAGCATGCTCAGCAATAGATTGATGCTTCCTGTGCTACCCGGGCAACCGTGAGCAATCGGGCACTCGCATTACCCCGGCAGCACGTAGCCGCCCTGCGCCGGCACGGCGAGACCGTCGGCAAGCAGACCATCCAGGGCACGATCGCGCTGTGTCGCATCCGCCGGCCACAGCGTTTCGATCTCGGCTGCGGTGACAGGCCGGTGGGCCGCCCGCAGTTCGCGCATGATGAGGCCACGCACGTACCGATCGCTGCCCTCATACTTCTTTTGAACCGCCTTGCGCGGTCCGCGGTATTCGGGGTATCCGCCCAATCGCCACGCGCAGACATTCAGCAACGGGCATACGTCGCATCGCGGAGCGCGGGCGGTGCAGACGATCGCCCCCAATTCCATCATGCCGGCGTTGAAGGTTCGGGCATCCGCATCGTCGTGGGGGAGCAGAGCCGCCATCGCCGCCAAGTCGCGGCGGGCGCTCGGCGGCGCGGGTTCGCCCTGCCCGTCGATCGCGCGGGCGATGACACGGCGGATGTTGGTATCGACGACCGGATGCCGCTTGCCGTATGCGAACACCGCCACCGCCCGTGCGGTGTAGTCACCGATACCGGGAAGCTTGAGTAGCTCGCTGACGGCGCTTGGCACGATTCCGTCGTGGTGCTCGGTGATCGCGACAGCGCAGGCGTGCAGCCAGAGCGCCCGGCGCGGATAGCCGAGCGTCGCCCATGCCCGCACCGCCTCACCGGGCGGCACCGCAGCGAGATCGGCGGGCGTCGGCCAGCGTTC
>Ga0208357_1000489_pt1 | contig 32281 bp, 26 predicted proteins | sample NGESurdeep092012_6_FD_184487 | JGI IMG/M metagenome (GOLD analysis project Ga0208357, IMG submission 184487) | Arctic peat soil microbial communities from Barrow, Alaska - NGEE Surface sample F52-2 deep-092012 (SPAdes) | ecosystem: Environmental > Terrestrial > Soil > Wetlands > Peat ...
CTACACGGCCGCCATCTATGCCGCACGCGCAATGCTCGAGCCTTTGCTGCTCCAGGGCATCCAGCCCGGCGGCCAGCTTACCATCACCACCGACGTCGAAAATTATCCCGGCTTCGCCGACGTCATCCAAGGCCCCTGGCTCATGGAGCAGATGCAGAAGCAGGCCGAGCATGTCGGTACTACGATCATCACCGATACCGTCGTATCCGTGGACCTGAAGCAGCGGCCGTTTCGCCTCGAATGCGACTCGGGCGACGTCTATCTCGCCGACGCGCTGGTCATCGCTACGGGCGCGCAAGCGCGCTGGCTCGACCTGCCATCGGAACAAAAATTCAAAGGCTACGGCGTGTCCGCCTGCGCCACCTGCGACGGATTCTTCTATCGCAACAAGGAGGTCATCGTCGTCGGCGGCGGCAACACCGCGGTCGAGGAAGCGCTGTTCCTCACCAATTTTGCCTCCAGGGTGACGGTCGTGCACCGGCGAGATTCGTTCCGCGCCGAGAAGATCCTGCAAGAGCGCCTGTTCAAGCACCCAAAGATCGAGGTGATCTGGGACTCGGTCCTCGACGACGTGTCCGGCAGCGACAATCCGTTGAAGGTCGAGCGCGTTCGGCTGAAGAATATAAAAACGGGCACCGTGAGCGAACGCCGCGTCGACGGTGTCTTCGTCGCCATCGGACATCAGCCGTCGTCGGAGCTGTTCGCCGGGCAGATTCAGATGAAGCCGTCGGGCTACATCGTCACTGCCGGTCACTCGACAGCGACATCGGTGCCGGGTGTGTTCGCCGCGGGCGACGTTACCGACGACATCTATCGGCAGGCGGTGACCGCGGCCGGCCAGGGCTGCATGGCGGCGCTCGAGGCCGAGAAGTTTCTCGCCGCCCGCCAGCACGATCGCGCGGCGGCAGAATAATCATGGCGACGACAGGCCGTACCTCAATGGACTGGGACAAGCTGAAAGTTTTCCATGCGGCAGCGGAAGCAGGCAGCTTCACGCATGCCGGCGAGCGCCTCGGCCTGTCGCAATCCGCAGTGTCGCGCCAGGTCTCCGCGCTCGAATCCGAGCTTTCGGTTTCGCTCTTCCACCGCCACGCGCGCGGGCTGATCCTCACCGAGCAAGGCGAACTGCTCTACCGCACGGCGCATGAAGTCTTCATGAAGCTCGAAGCCGCGCGCACCAAGCTCACCGACAGCCGCGAGCGGCCAAACGGCGAGCTGAAAGTTTCGACGACCCCCGGAATCGGCGTGCACTGGCTGACGCCGCGGCTCGGTGAATTCCTCGATCTCTATCCTGATATCCACATCACGTTGATCACCTCCGACGAGGAGCTCGATCTCGCGATGCGCGAGGCCGACGTCGCGATCCGGCTGCGCCAGCCGACGCAGCCGGACCTGATCCAGCGCAAATTGTTCTCGGTGCACTTCCACGCTTACGCGTCGCCCGATTATCTCAAGCGTTTCGGCACTCCGCGCACGCACGAAGAACTCGACAAACATCGCATCATTGTGCTCGGCGGCAGCGTCGTGCCGGCCCATCTTCAGAACCGGCGTTGGCTGCTCGAAGTCAGCCGCGACGGCAAGGGTCCGCGGATGCCGAGTCTCACACAGAACAACGTGCTGGGCGTATTGCGCGCGTGCCAGAAGGGTCTCGGCATCGCGATATTGCCCGACTATCTGGTTGAAGAGAACGGTGGCCTGATGCAGCTCTTCGGTGAAGGCGAGCGGCTCGCACTCGATGCATACTTCGTCTATCCCGAAGAATTGAAATCGGTCGCCCGCATTCAGGTGTTTCGCGATTTCCTCGTCGCCAACGCGCAGCGCTGGCATTTCTGAGCGCGTCGACGTTTCCCGTCGTAAAACATGAGGTTTTACCGTCCGTAATCGCTCGGAGAGGCTGCATGGCTGACATGCGGCACCGGGCGTTGCTGCGGTTCCGGCATCGCCGCATATTCCGCACTCGCTGATGCGCCGGACGGATGTCCTCCCAGAGTCGCCGGTGCAGCAGCATGTTCCCCTCTGGAAGATGTTGCCGTCCCCCACGACGGTATACTGACCAACCGGGCCCCTTCGTGGGGCCCGGTTTTTTTTGGTGGAATCCGCCGCATTCGCCATGCGAAGTGTGGCGCCCCTCTGCCGCAGATCGCGCGCGGCGTACCAGAGCGCCGCCTCTCACGAAAATGTCACCGAAAGCCCGCGTAAATTCGGCGGCAGTTCCAATCTTATGAACCGGAATCTGTACGAGTTTGGCACGCTGCCCCCGCGACGATTTGCGGCTGGAATCAAATGGTTGCGGTCATGCAAAATAGTCACAGTGAGCAATTCTTCGCTGCGCCGGCATCGCTAACGCATCGTTTTGAATTCAGTGGGGTATATTGGGTCCCGAATGATCAGGGGTCCACTCCCGACCAGCCCCTCAGCCTTGGAGTCACGCGGTGAAAAGCGTCCGGTTCAACACTCTTCTGGCTTCGACGGCTCTCGCCCTGATGCTCGCCAGCCATCCCGGCATGGCGCAACAGGCCGACCAGCAAAAGATCGATGCCGGTGTGCCAGTGCCAGACACGACGTTGCCGCCACCGCTGACCGTGAAGGATTTGACGACGTCCGCCGATCAGCCGAGCGCCGCTGCAAAAGCAGAGGCGCCAAAGGTCGAAGCGTCGAAACCTGACACAACGACGTCCGCCGCACCGGCGCAAACCGCCACCACACCTGCGGCCGAGCCCGCGAAGCCGGTCGCAATGGCGAGCGGCGTCAGCGACCAAGCGGTCTCCGACAAACTGCGCGAAATCATTTCGGGCAAGCAATTCGATCGGATGATCGGCCGCAAAGCGGATCGCAACGGCATCGAGGCGTTCTACAAACAGCACAACTACGCGCCGACGTGGTCGCATGACGGTGTTGCGACCGCGCGCGCCAAGTCGGCGATCGATTACCTTGCCCACGCCGATCAGGTCGGTCTCGATCCGGCCGATTACCCGACGCCTATGTTCAAATCCGACATGAGCGCCGACCAACTCGCCGATGCGGAGCTCAAGCTCACCGACTCGGCGCTAACTTTCGCGCGCCATGCGCAGACCGGCCGCATCTCGTTCACGCGCGTCAGCAATGACATCTCGTTCAAGGAGGTGGCTCCGGAGCCGTCAGAGGTGCTGTCGAAGCTCGCTCAGGGCGATGACGCAGGCAAAGTGCTCGACACTTACAATCCGCCGCAGCCGGAGTTCAAGGCGCTGCGCGAAAAGCTCGCCGAACTGCGCAGCGGCAAAGGTGACGAGCCGAAGGCGCAAGAGAAGCCGGCGGCGCCGCAGGTCCGTATCGCCGAGGGCAAGATTCTGCGCCCAGGCATGAAGGACGAGCGCGTCATCGCCCTACGCAAGCGGCTCGACGTAACCGGCGATAAGAATAGTCCGCTTTACGACGACAAGGTGATGGAGGCGGTCAAGGCTTTCCAGCTCAGTGCCGATGTCGGCGTCGACGGCATGCTTGGCGCCAATACGGTGCGCGCCCTCAACGGCCAGAAAGCCGTGTTGAGCAAGCACCGTTCACTTCAAAACAAGATCGACACGGTCGTCGTGAACATGGAGCGCTGGCGCTGGTTTCCGCGCGACCTGGGCGAACTCCACGTCATCGTCAACGTCCCGGACTACACGCTGACGCTCTACGATCACGGTCAGGTTTACTGGCACACCAAGATCGTTGCCGGGAGACCCGGGAAAGCGGCAACGCCCATGATCACCGCCGAAATGAAATTCATCACGGTCAACCCGACCTGGAATGTGCCGCCGTCGATCATCGAGAACGAATATCTGCCGGCGCTTCAGGAGGATCCGGACGCGCTCGAGCGCATAGGCCTCAAGATCGAACAAAATCCGGACGGAACGGTGCGCATCTATCAGCCGCCGGGAGCCGGCAACGCGCTTGGCCGCATCCGCTTCAACTTCCCCAACAAGTTCCTCGTCTACCAGCACGATACGCCGGACAAGTACTTGTTTGCGCGCGATAAGCGCGCCTACAGCCACGGCTGCATGCGCGTGCAGAACCCGGAGACCTACGCTGTCAAGCTGCTGTCGCTCGTCGATACAAAGGAGCACTACACCGAAGCGCGCATCGAGAAGATGTACGGCGATAGCGAGATCAACATCAATTTCCAGAAGCCGGTCTGGGTGCATTTGACCTACCAGACGGCCTTTGTCGACGCCGATGGCAAGCTGCAATTCCGTGACGATGTCTACGGTCGCGACGCACGCATGTTGGAAATCATGAAGGGCAGCGAGCGTCGTGTGGCCGACATCCCGGTCGAACGCCCACCGAACACGTCGTCAAAGCCGGTGCGCATGCCGGCCGGCATGTACGCCGGTAACCGCGGCAATGACGGCGGCGGATCGAATTTCTTCGGCTGGATCTTCGGCGGTCCTTCGCAGGCGCCGGTCTATCGGCCGCGCGGCTATGTCGGCAATAGCGGCCGTTACTACACGCGCTGAGCGGACCAGCACTAACCCGAAAACGCCGGCGAATTCTCGCCGGCGTTTTTCATTTCAGATGGCTGTTCTTTATTGCTTCGCGTCGATCACGCCGAGCACCGGGCTGACATGACCGGCCGGCCCATACCGTCAGGAGAAGATGCGCGCCGCGGCCGCAGTTTGACCTTCGCTCGCAGAACGGATGGTACAGGTGGGTGGACTCGAACCACCGACCTCTGGTTCCACAGACCAGCGCTCTAACCAACTGAGCTACACCTGCAAGGCGACCCGTCGCGACGGGCGGAAACTAGGTGGAGGCTGCCGGTTTGGCAAGTTTCGTTTTGCCTCGGCTCCAAACGCCAAAAATGCGAAGGCCCGGGCGCGAGCCCGGGCCGAAACGCAACACAGATAATATCCGACGCTACAACGTTCAGGCGACCTTACCGAAGCTCGTGAAGCTGTCCTTGATCGGCTCGGCGGCCTCGGTTGCAACCTTTTGCGCGTGCTCCGTGAGCTCCTTGGCCTGCGCCGTCATGGTCTCGAACTGCGAACGCATGTAAGCGGTCGTCTTTTCCACCACCTCAGCATAGGACTTCGCCGTGGCGAGGTCGGTCATGAGATTGAAGACGGCGTTGGAGTTGGCGCGGGCGGTCTCGATCAGCTTCAGCCCGTGGTCGGAGCAGCCCTTGGACGCCGTGCTGTAGGTCTCCTCGAGAACGTCGGTGGCCTGCTCGGCCGCGGTCTTGACCTTCTCGTAGTTTTCCTTGGCCTGGGCAACGCCCTTCTCGGCCAGTTCGCGGAAAGCGGCCGGCACCTCCATCGACGGAATCCCGAACTTCGGGATTTCGAACTTCGGCAGCTCGAATTTCGGGGTTTCGAAAGCGGGTGCAGCCGATGCGACCGGCTTCTTCGATTTCGGTGGCATCGCAGTGGTCGTGGTTTCAGACATGATACTCATCCTTGGGTCAGGAGGGCGGTATCCGGCAGACGAGGAGCCGCCACCCTCGGCAAAACGGCTCGTGCCTATGAAGCGCCCGGCGTGAGGAATTGAAGCAGCTCCTCCGCGCGGTCCGTTAAGCACACTATAGCATGTAGCTGTTGCGTTGCAACAAAAATATTGCAATGCACAATATTGGCAAAATCGCTACCCCCGGCGGGCCTTTGGCAGCCGGTCGCTTCGGGATCTGGGGTTCAGGCGGTCGGCCGTAGGCCGCTCAATGGCTGGTCGAGGATCCGCCCAGCTTGCCGGCCTGCCGGCTCATCTCGTGCGCCTGATCGCTCAGTGTCGCCATTTGGCTCCGCACCTAGTCGGAGTGCAGCGACGCCACATCGGCCGCGTCCTTGGCGTGCATCAGCTTTTGCGCGAATTCGAAGGATGACGAAATGTTGCGCTCCGCATAGCGCAACGCAAGCTGACCGAGTTCGCGCGCGCCGGAATGAGCCGTCATGACCTGGGTCTGTGTGGCGGTCGCTGCCTGTTGTGCGGCCGTGACAAAAGCATCGAAAGCGGTCTTGGCCTGCTCGAGACCCTTCTCCGCAAAGGCCCGCATCTCGGTGGGCATGTCGAACTTTCCGCTCTCATTCGCCATTGGAACTTCTCCCTGCCTGCCACCTACTTCCGCAAGCCGCGATATGGCTCGCCGATTGTGACAATTCCACGCCGCACGTCTTCACAATTAAGGTTAGCAAGGCTTCCCGGTGGCAGGTTCGGCCCGCGTCGTGGACCTTGTGCTGAAGCAGCTTTATTAAAGGTTTGTTAGGCGTAATCCATGTGACCGCGCGAATGACCGAGTCCACGTTTCAATTCGGCTGGCTGAACGATTCGCGTCTCGCGGCACACGCCCTGAGCCCGACGCCGGTCTGGCTATGGAGCGTCGAAACACAGCGTATACTCTGGGCCAATCCGGTCGGCGCGGCGATTTTCGACGCGCCATCTCCACAGGCCGCAGCGCGCATCGACTTTGGCCCGCAACACACCGCTGCGGTACAGATCGCGCGCCTCGCATCGACGTTGCCGCAGGGCGGAGCGACGCGGCTTGAACGGCTGCGCGGGTTCGGCGCCGCGCTCGGCGGCACGCTCATTTGCCTCTGCTCGAAGATCGCCCTCGCCGACAACAGCGCGGCGGTGCTTGTCGTCGCCACCGAGCGCGCCGGCAAGGAGTTGGCGTTGCCCGAGCGCGCGCGCCGGCTGCTGCTTGATATCGAGCCGCAGGCCGCGATCTTCTCGGCCGACGGCGAACTGATCGAGGCCCAGGCCGCGGCGAAGCAGCGGCTCGGCGAGCGGCTCGATCTGGTCGCGCTCGGCGCGGTGACCGTTGCCGGCGAAGCGAGCCGCACCGGCGCAGCCGAGGGCGACACGGCGAACGGACCCGTCGCCATGATCAAGCTCGGCGCCGGCGCGACCGTCGCTCTGCTGATGGCGTTCACGTCGTCCGCCGCAAATCCCACGATGCAGATCGCCGAGCCGATGCCGCTGGCGCCGCCGATCGTCCCCAATCCGGTGACCGCCGAACTGCGGCCGCGGCGCGGCTCGTTCCGCTTCGTCTGGCAAATGGACGCCGACTTGCGGTTCACGTTCGGCACCGCCGAGTTCGCCCGCCTGCTTGGCCCGCAGGTCGCGACGGCGCTCGACCGGCCGTGGCACGAGATCGCCGCCGCACTCAAGATCGATGGCGACGGCCGCATGGCGCAAGCGCTCACTGCACGCGACACATGGAGCGGCATCGTCATCGATTGGCCGGTTGATGGCGCGAACGAGCGGCTGCCGATCGAGATGTCGGCTTTGCCGGTGTTCGACCGCGACCGCCAGTTCACCGGTTTCCGCGGCTTCGGCATCTGCCGCGACATGGACAAGATCGAGCGTTTGCAGCGCCAGCGCTCCAACGCTCCGGCCATGCAGCCGCGCGTCCTCGAGCCGCGCCGCGAAGAGTCGGTCAGGAAAGTGCTGCCGTTCCCGCCGACAACGAATGTCGAGCCGCCGAAAGCTGAATCGGCGCCGGCGACCCCCGACGAGCAGCCCTCGCTCAGTCCGAACGAGCACAGCGCGTTTCAGGAACTCGCGCGCGAGCTCAGCGAACGACTGAAAAAACCGCCGGCGAAAGGCGAAGAATTTGTCGAAGAGCCCTTCGTCGCTCCGGCGCCTGCCGAGCGCCCGAAGCCGGCGCGCAACGCCGATGCTTCGCGCGACGCCGACGAGGGCCGGCCGATCCTTGAGCGGCTGCCGGTCGGCATTCTCGTCTATCGCCTGAACAACCTGCTCTACGCCAACCGCGCCTTCCTGGACTGGACGGGCTACCCGACGCTGGAAGCGCTTGCCAATGCCGGCGGTCTCGACAGTCTGTTCATCGAGAGCAAACGCGACGGCGCTGCCGCCGACACCAAGAACCGCGGCAAGACCCTCACCATCGCCACCGTCAAGAGCAACCAGAAGCCGGTGGAGGGCCGTCTGTTCGGCGTTGCCTGGCAAGACGAGAACGCGCTGGTACTGATGATCAACGCGCAGGCGCCGGTCGCAGACCCGGCAAGGTCGGCGACTGACGAGGCGACGCTTGAACGGCTCGCGCGCGAGAATGGTGAGCTCAATGCCATCCTCGACACCGCGACCGACGGCGTTCTCGTTCTTGACCGCGCGGGCCGAATCCTGTCGGCCAACCGCAGCGCTGCGGCTCTGTTCGGCTATGAAGCGGGCGAGTTCACCGAGCTGTCCCTCGACGATCTGTTCGTGCCGGAGAGCCGACGGCCGCTGTTCGATGCGCTGGACCGCCTCGCGCGCAATAGCGGCGGCGCCCGCCTGCCCGACGCCGGACGCGAAGCCATCGGCCGCGTCAGCCGCGGCGGCTTGGTGCCGCTCTTCATCACCGTCGGGCGCATCGAGGACAGCGACAAATACTGCGCGGTGCTGCGCGACATCACGGCATGGAAGCGCAACGAAGAGGAATTGATCAATGCACGCCAGGAGGCGGAAAAGGCCTCTACCGCGAAATCGGAATTCCTCGCCAAAATCAGTCACGAAATCCGCACACCGCTCAACGCCGTCATCGGCTTTTCCGAGGTGATGATGGACGAGCGGTTCGGGCCGGTCGGCAATGACCGCTATCGCCAATACCTGAAGGACATCCACACCTCGGGCGAGCACCTGATCTCGTTGCTGAACGATCTGCTCGATCTCTCGAAGATCGAGGCCGGCAAGCTCGACCTGACCTTCGTCACCATCAATCTCAACGACCTGGTGCAGCAGTCGGTCGCCATCATGCAGCAAGAGGCGAACCGCGAGCGCGTCATCATCCGTACCTCACTGCACGCCAACCTGCCGCCGATCGTCGCCGACGCGCGCTCGGTGCGGCAGATCGCGCTCAACATCCTGTCCAACTCGATTAAGTTCACCGGCGCCGGCGGCCAGATCATCGTCTCGACCGCCGTCAATGACGATCAAGAGGTGAGCCTGCGCGTGCGCGACACGGGCCAGGGCATGAGCGAAAAAGAACTGCAGACCGCACTTGAGCCGTTCCGGCAGCTCTCGACGTCCGCGCGCTGGGGGGCCACCGGCACCGGGCTCGGCTTGCCGATCACCAAGGCTCTGACCGAAGCGAACCACGCCCGCTTCCGCATCACCAGCGAGGTCGACACCGGCACGCTGGTCGAAGTCGCTTTTCCTGCCACGCGCGTGCTGGCGAAATAGCGCGGCGGCGCGCAACTGGTCCGGCCTTGAAAGGGTCACAGACGCCACCCAAAGTTGGTCCTCGCAGGACCGATGCTATAGTCCGCCGGCGCGCGACGCCGAAAACAACCGGAACCCTCCTTTTGACCCCCGCCGCTGGCCTCAAACGCCTGGGATTCGCGCTGCTTGCCGTCGTGGCGGCGGGCGGCGCGCTGGTCGCGGCCGGTCATTTGCTGCTCTCTGCGGATTCGGTTCGCCGGCAAGCGCTGAGCGAGATCCGCGGCGTCACCGGCCTCAACCCGAGCCTGCGCGGGCCGACGGAGGTGTCGCTGTTTCCGAGCGGTAGCGTCAGCTTCAACGATGTCGCGCTCGGCGACGAGAAGAATCCCGCGCTCACCGCTGAACGGCTGACCGCGCGCCTGCGGTTCTTTCCGCTGCTGATCGGACGCGTCGAAATCGCCGACGTCTCGCTCGAGCGTCCGCACATCGCGATCGATCTCGGACCGAGCGGACAGTCCAATTGGGCGGGTCTGATCGCCGCGCTGGCGAAGAGCAAGAAGCCAGGGCCGCAACGGCAATCCGCCTTCTCCGAGATGCGCATCGATGGCGGCACGATAACCTTGCGCGACCGCGTCTACGGCACGACCGAGCAGCTCGACGATGTGAATTTCTCGCTTGCCTGGCCATCGATCTCGAAGACCTTCGGCGCGACGGGCCGTTTCATCTGGCACGATCAATCGATCGACGCGAGCATGACGCTCGCCGATTTCCCCGCAGCCCTTACGGGCAACCGCACCGGCCTCAAGCTCCGCATCAACGGCAAGCCGGGCAAGGTCGCTTTCGAAGGCGCCGTCAGCGTGAGACCGACGCTGAAGATCGAGGGCACGCTCGCCGCCGACTCGCCGTCGCTGCGCGATGCCTTTGCCTGGGCCGGGCAGAAGCCGCTGCCGGGCGGTGGCTTCGGTCGCTTCGCCATCAAAGCGCAGACCAATGTGGTCGGCAGCACGATCGGGCTTTCCGGCGTCAACGTCGAGCTCGACGGCAACACGGCGGAGGGCGTGCTCACCTTCGTCGTCGACGGCCGCAAGACGCTGCAAGGCACGCTCGCCGCCGACAAGCTCGACCTTACGCCGTATGTCTCGACCGCACGTCTGTTGACCGACAATCAGCACGGCTGGAGCTCGAGCCGGATCGGGCTCGACGGTCTGACCGGCAGTGATTTCGACCTGCGTCTTTCGGCCGGCAAGGTGATCGTGTCGAATGCGGAATTCGGCCGCACCGCGATCGGAGCCAATTTGCGCGGCGGGCGCCTCGTCATAACTATCGGCGAGGCCCAGGCCTATGGCGGCTTGGTCAAAGGCTCGCTGTCGCTTGCCGAGCGACCCGACGGCGTCGACGTGAACTCTCAACTCAATTTCGATGACGTCGATCTTGAAAGCTGCCTTGGCCAGTTGTTCGGGCTGCGCCGGCTGGAGGGCAAGGGCAACATCGCCGTCACCGTCGATGGCCACGGCAATAGCGTGTTGGGCGTCACGAATACGCTCAATGGCACGGCCTCTCTGACCGGGCAGAACGGCGCGATCGCCGGCCTCGACGTCGCCCAGCTCCTGCGCCGGCTCGAGCGCAGGCCACTGTCGGGCGGCGGCGAATTCCGCACCGGGCGCACGCCCTACGACAAGCTCAGCCTCGGCCTGAAGATCGTCAACGGCCAAGCCGCCGTGCAGAACCTCACCATCACCGGCGCCGCGGTGCACATGGCGCTCGCCGGCTCAGCCTCGATTCCCGAACGCGATCTCGATCTCAAGGGCACCGCCGCGCTGGTAACGGCCTCGCGGCCTGGCGGCACGCCGTTCTCGCTGCCTTTCATCGTGCAGGGTTCGTGGGACGATCCGATCATGCTGCCCGATCCGGAAGCGCTGCTGCGCCGGTCGGGGGCTGCCGCACCTCTGCTAGACGCCATCCGCGAACAGCGCGCACGTGACCGAGTCCGTGCCGCCATCGAGCGGCTGACCGGCGCGCCACGCGCCGACGCGACGCCGGCGGCCGAGCCGACGGCGCAGCCCGTCGCCGCCGACAAACCGCAGTAACTCGTCAGACCTGAACGCCGAGACCTTCGCGGGCGCGGCGCATGGCGCCGCGTTTGGCCACGAGCGACGACGCGATCGTGCCGAGCGCCACGACCGCGATCATGATCGTGGAGATGGCGTTGATCTCCGGCTTCACGCCCAGCCGCACCTGCGAATAGATGCGGATCGGCAGCGTGGTCGCGCCGGGGCCCGTCGTGAAGGTGGCGATCACCAGATCGTCGAGCGAGAGCGAAAAGGCGAGCATCCAGCCGGCGGCCACCGCCGGCATGATCAGCGGCAGCGTTATCGTGAGAAACGTCCGCAGCGGCGGGCAGCCGAGGTCCATCGCCGCTTCCTCGAGGCTGCGGTCGAAGCCGATCAGCCGCGACTGCACGATGACGGTGACAAAGCACATGGTCAAAGTCGTATGCGCGGCGGTGACCGTCCAGAAACCACGATCGACGCCGGCGGCGACGAACAGCAGCAAGAGCGACAGACCGGTGATGACTTCGGGCACCACCAAAGGCGCGTAGACCATGCCGGAGAACAGGAGGCGGCCGCGCAATCGCCCCGCGCGGGTCAGCGCCACCGCGGCGAGCGTGCCAAGCACCGTCGCGGCCGTCGCCGACAAGGCGCCGATGCGCAAGCTCATCCAGGCGGCGTCGAGAATCGCCTGATCGCGCAGCAATTCGCGGTACCATTCGAGCGACCAGCCGCCCCACACCGTGACGAGGCGCGAGGCGTTGAACGAATAGATTACCAGAACGGCGATCGGCAGATAAAGAAAGGCGAGGCCGAGCGCAACCGAGACGGTGTTGAAGGCGGAGGTGCGCTGCATCACGACACTTCGCCGATCGCCCGCTTTTGCAGACGCTCATAGATGAGGATCGGGATCAGCAGGAGCGCGAGCAGAGTGACCGCGATCGCCGACGCGACCGGCCAGTCGCGGTTGGAGAAGAACTCGGTCCACAAGGTCTGGCCGATCATCAAGGAGTTCGAACCGCCGAGCAGATCGGGGATGACGAACTCGCCCGTGATCGGGATGAAGCAGAGCAGCGCGCCGGCGGCGACGCCGGGCCAGGACAAAGGCAGCGTCACGCGCCAGAAGGCTTTCCAGCGCGGGCAGCCGAGATCGGCCGCCGCCTCGAGCAGGCTTCCATCGATCTTCTCGAGCGTGGCATACAGCGGCAGCACCATGAACGGCAGATACGAATAGACGACGCCGATGTAGATCGCGGTGTCGGACGACAGCCAGGCGACCGGCGCGTTAACGACGTGCAGCGCCATCAGCACGTCGTTGAGCAGCCCGTCGCGCTGAAGAATGTTGATCCAGGCGTAGACGCGGATCAGGAACGACGTCCAGAACGGCAGCACCACCAGCATGACGAGGAGCGGTTGGAGGCCGCCTGGCGCACGCGCGATGCCGTAGGCGAATGGGTAGCCGATCAGCAGCAAAAGCGCCGTGGAAACGCCGGCGACTTCGAGGCTCTTCAGATATGAGTTGAGATAGAGCTCGTCGGAGCCGATGAGCGCATAGGCATCGACCGTGAGTCGCGCGGCGAAGTCCTTCAGCCCCGTCCAGCCGCCAGCGAGATCGAGCACCGGCGTGTAAGGCGGCAGCGCCATCGCCGTCTGCGACAGGCTGATTTTCGCCACGATGATGAAAGGCACGAGAAAAAACGCGATCAGCCAGAGATAGGGGATGAGCACGACGAGACGTCCGCCGCCGGAACGCTTGAGCCTGGCGCGCGCACTCATTGCGTCAGCACCACGCCGGCATCGGCCGGCCACGACAGCCACACAACGTCGCCGGCGGCAAAGCCGCGCCGGCCGTGCGCAGTATTGGCGACGGTGACCTTCATCAGCGAACGGTCGCCGAGCCTGACCTTGAAGATCGACATGTCGCCGCGATAGCCGACCTCGTGCAGCGTGCCGGCGACCGCGTTGATGTCATCGGCGGGCCGCTCACTGCCGATATCGATTTTTTCCGGCCGCAGCCCAAGCCATACCGTCGCGCCAAGCGCCACGCTCGGGTCCGAAACGCGCAACTGGCCGATCATCGTCTGCATGACGCCCGGCGCCGAGAAGCGGCCCTCGAGCAACGTCACCTCGCCGATGAAGTCGGCAACCCAGCGCGACGCCGGTCGCTCGTAGACCTCGGCCGGCTTTCCCACCTGCGCGACGCGGCCGTGATCCATCACAGCGATGCGGTCGGCGACCGTCATCGCCTCGTCCTGATCGTGGGTGACGATGACGAAGCTGGTCCCGAGCTTGCGCTGCAATTCCATCAGCTCGAATTGCGTCTCGGCGCGCAGCTTCTTGTCCAGCGCGGCGAGTGGCTCGTCCAGCAGCAGCACGCTTGGCCGCTTGATCAGCGCGCGGGCGAGAGCGACGCGTTGCTTCTGTCCGCCGGAGAGTTGGTCGACGCGGCGGCGACCGTAGCCTTGCAGGCGCACCAGCGCGAGCATCGCCTCGACCCGCTCGGCAATCTCGCGGCGGCCGATCTTTTCCTGGCGCAAGCCGAAGCCGACGTTTTTCGCGACATCGAGATGGGGGAATAACGCGTAGCTCTGGAACATCATGTTCACAGGCCGCCGATGCGGCGGTAGGGTACTAACGTCCTCGCCGGAGAGCAGGATGCGGCCTTCGCTCGGCGCCTCGAAGCCGGCGAGCATGCGCAGGAGCGTGGTCTTGCCGCAGCCGGAGGGGCCGAGAAGTGCGAAGAACTCACCGTGACCGATGTCGAGCGACAGCCGATCGATCGCGGTGAGTGTGCCGAATCGCTTCGACACGCCATCGAAACGCACCAGCGGCGCCGTGATCTCCCCCATCGCTCCCCCTCACCCGCGACCCTTGAGACGTGACGCTAGCGGCCAATGGCAGACCTCTCAACGGGAGAAAAACGCCCGGTGGAAAGCTAACGCGTCAGCGTCCGGCGGACGGCGTCCTGCCAGCCGGCATATTTGCGTTCGCGATCGGCCTCGGCCAAGCGGGGGTCGAACCGTCGCTCGCACTGCCATTGCGCAGCAAAGCCGTCGAGGTCGGGACAGAGGCCGGCAGCCCGGCCGGCGAGATAGGCGGCGCCGACCGCGGTCGTCTCTATCACCCTGGGACGTTCGACCGGCATCGCCAGAATGTCGGCAAGGAATTGCATGGTGACTTCGCTCCGCGTCATGCCGCCGTCGACGCGCAGCACCGAATTGCCGGCAAAGGCCGACGGGCAATCGGCGCGCATCGCCTCGAGCAGGTCGCGAGTCTGGAAACCAACGGATTCGAGCGCCGCCCGTGCGATCTCGGAGCCGCCGGAATTGCGCGTCAGCCCGAAGATCGCGCCGCGCGCCTGCGCATCCCAATAGGGCGCACCGAGCCCGACGAAAGCGGGCACCAGATAGACCTGTTCGGCCGGATCGGCACGCGCAGCAAGCGCACCAGCGTCGGCGGCTCTCTCGATGATCTTGAGTCCGTCGCGCAGCCACTGCACCGCCGCCCCGGCGATGAACAGCGCACCCTCGAGCGCATAGGTGCGCTTGCCATCGAATTGATAGGCGATGGTGGTGAGCAGGCGATTCTTCGAGGCGACGCGTTCCGCGCCGGTGTTGAGCACGGCAAAGCAGCCGGTGCCGTAGGTCGACTTGATCATGCCGGGCTTGAAGCAGCCGTGCCCGACCGCCGCGGCCTGCTGATCGCCAGCGACCCCGCGGATCGCAATCGCGCCGCCGAACAAGCTCGTGGTGCCGAAGTCGCCGGCGCAGTCGCGCACCTCGGGCAATAGCGCCATCGGTACGCCAAACAGGCGGCACAGATCCGGATCCCACGCGCCCTTGCCGATATCGAACAGCAGCGTGCGCGCCGCATTCGTTGCATCGGTCGCGTGCACTCGTCCCTCGGTAAGCCTCCAGAGCAGGAACGTGTCGATCGTGCCGAAGGCGAGCCGTCCGGCTTCCGCAGCGGCGCGCGCCCCGCCGATCGTGTCGAGCAGCCAGGCAATCTTGCTGGCGGAAAAATACGGATCGAGCACCAGCCCCGTCTTTGCGGTGACCGACGGCTCGTGGCCGTCGGCGCGCAACCGCTCGCACAGCGGCGCGGTGCGCCTGTCCTGCCAGACGATGGCGTTGTGAATCGGCTTGCCCGTTGCGCGATCCCAGATGGCGGTCGTTTCGCGCTGGTTGGTGATGCCGACGCCGGCGATGTCGCTAGGGCCGAGCCTCGCCTTCTTCAGGCATTCGCGTACGGCGGCGACTACATGATCCCAGATCTCCTCCAGATCGTGCTCGACCTCGCCGGGCGCGGGATAGATCTGCCGGAGTTCATGCTGTGAAATGGCCAACGGGTTGAGCATTGCATCGAAAGCGATGGCGCGCGTCGACGTGGTGCCCTGATCGATGACGATGAGCGCGGGCGGCAAGACGGTCTCCCCGGCGCGGCGCACCCGATAGACAGCGCCGAAGGCCGACTGTAACGTCGCCGCAATTAAAATCGATAGGCCCTGAAGCCTGTTGTCAAAAGAGAACTCGGGAGGAAAGGCCAATGTTTCGTCGACTGATCTCGACGCTGATCGTCGTCGGTAGCGCGGCGCTTACCGCCACGGCAGCCGACGCGCAGGACTTCCCCACCCGGGCGATCACCATCATCGTGGCGCAGCCGCCCGGCGGGGGCACCGACATCATCTCGCGCATCGTCGCGCAGCAGCTTTCGGTGCAGCTTGGCAAGCCTGTCGTGGTCGAGAACAAGCCCGGCGCCGGAACCATCGTGGGCACCGAAGCGGCGGCGAAATCCCCGCCCGATGGTTACACGCTGCTCGCCGGCCTGACCGCCAATATGGCGGTGAACCCGAGCCTGTTCAGAAAGTTGCCCTACGACCCGATCAAGGACTTCACGCCGGTCGGCATGATGGCCGAATTTCCCTTCGTGCTGGTGGTGAGTAAGAACTTTCCTGCGAAGTCGGTGAAAGAGCTGCTCGCTTTGGCCAAGGCGAAGCCCGGCGAGATTAATTTCGCCTCTGCCGGCAACGGCACCGGGCAGCATCTGTCCGCCGAACTGTTCAAGCTGATGGCCGGCGTCGACATGACGCACGTACCCTATCGCGGCGCCTCTCCGGCCTATTCGGACGTGATTTCGGGCCGCACGCCGGTGTTCTTCGACAACCTTGCAAGCGGCCTCGGCCAGATCAGAGGCGGCGCGGTGCGCGCCCTCGGTGTTACCGGCACGAAGCGCTCGCCGCTCCTGCCGGACGTTCCGACGATCGCGGAAGCAGGCGTGCCGGGATATCAGAACTACGTCTGGTTCGGGTTATGGGCGCCGAAGAATACGCCGAAGCCGATCGTCGATAAGCTTTACGCCGAGATCAGAAAGGCCGTGGCCACGCCGTCGGTGAAGGCGCGAATCATGCAGGATGCCGGCGTGCCGATGGACACGCCGCTCAACGAAATCGAACGGCTGGAGCAGGCGGAAATCGCCAAATGGGCGGACGTCGTCAAGCGCGCCCACATCCAGGTGCAGTAGCGTCTCGCGTCCGGACGCTAGCCCAGCATCACCAGATTGGCGATCGCCTGATCGTTGTCGGAATAGATGGCGGTCGCGAGCTTGCGCGGCGCCGGCCCGTAATAGGGCCCGCTGCTGACCATGCGGCGCGGATTCATCAACACCGCGGCGACCCGCTCGCGCAAGGCGTTGGTCGACACCGGCTTGAGCAGGAATTCGTTGGCGCCGACGCACACCGCTTCGATGACGCGCGCGCGTTCGCCGTGACCGGTGAGCATGATGATCGGCACGTCCGGCTGCGGGAAGGTCTCGGGCGAGCGCACCATGCGCACGAAGGATGTGCCATTCAGCCCCGGCATTTCCCAATCGAGGATCACGACATCCGGCGCCTGGTGACGGATCATCTCCAATCCGGTCGGCCCGTCATGAGCCTCGGTGATATGCCGCACGCCCATGCCCAAGAGCATCGTGCGCACGACCTTGCGCATGTATTGTTCGTCATCCACCAGCAGAATTCGCGCGCTGGCGAAGCGAGCCGCGATATCGGTCTGCATCGTGTGCCCCACACGGTTTTCCATCGGCACCGAGTTGATCACAGAAGTCTGCATTCCTAATAAAATGCCGCCATGAATCTTGTGGGATCGCCTTAACCAGCGATCAACCATGAGCGGCCGCCGCAGCTCAGCGCGCGGCCAGCGAGACGATGAATTGATTGATAGCGATACGCTCGTCGGCGTCGGCCTTCAGTCCGAATTTGGTGCGGCGCCAGAGGACGTCGTCGGCGGTTTCCGCCCATTCCTGCTCGACGAGATAGCGCACCTCGGCTCCGGTCAGATCTTCCATCAACCGGGGGCCGAGATCGTCCATGCTATGTGCTTCGCCGAGGATCAAAGCAACACGCGTGCCGTAGGCGCGAACCAACCGGCGCGCCTGCGGCTCCGAGAGAAATGGCCAGCGGGCAATCGTCGCCGCGACCTGCTCGTAGAAATCCTGCGGCGGGAAATCGCCGCCGGGCAGATGCGAAGCCGCGGTCCAGGGCGGCTGCGTGGTAAAGAACGGCCCAATCTTTTTCATCGCCGCCTCTGCGAGACGCCGATAGGTTGTGATCTTGCCGCCGTAGATCGTAAGCAACGGCGCCTGCCGGAATGGCTTTTCGAGCAAGAGGTCGTAATCGCGCGTGACGTCCTCCGGACGGTCGCTGCCGTCATCGACCAGCGCGCGCACGCCGGAAAAAGACCAGACCAGTTCGTCGGGCGTGACCTTGTCGCGGAAATACTGGTTCATCACGTCACAGAGATAGAGAATCTCGCGCGCATCAGGCGCCGGTGCATTGACGTCGCCGACGAATGTCTCGTCGGTGGTGCCGATCATGGTGAACTCGCCGGCGAAGGGCAGCGCGAAGACGACGCGGCCGTCTCCCGCCTGGAGGATGTAGCCCGTTTCGTGCTCGAAGCGGCGGCGCACGACGATATGACTGCCCTTCACCAGCCGCACCGGCTTCGCCAATGGCGTGCGCAGGATGGTGTCGGCCACTTCGCCGATCCACGCGCCGGCGGCGTTGACGAGCACGCGCGCCGTCGCCACTTCGCGGCGCCCGCGATTGTTGAGTACCAGTTCCCAGTCGTCGGTGCGGCGCTCGGTGCGCGTGACCTTGGTGTGCGTCTTGATGACGGCGCCGCGCTCGCGCGCATCGAGAGCGGTGAGCAGGACGAGCCGCGCGTCGTCGACCCAGCAGTCGGAATATTCGAAGCCGTAGCGAAAGCTGCGCTGCAAGGGCTGGCCGACGGCGCTATGCGTCAGGTCGATTGTCCGCGAAGCCGGCAGCAGCTTCCGCGCCCCGAGCCAGTCGTAAAGCATAAGCCCGAGGCGCAGCTTGAGCGGCGCACGCAGGCCGGACTTCGGCGGCAGCACGAAGCGCATCGGGCGGATGATGTGCGGCGCCATGCGCAGCAGCACTTCGCGCTCGGTGAGCGCCTCACGCACCAGCCGGAAGGCGCCATGCTCGAGATAGCGCAGGCCGCCATGAATGAGCTTGGTGGAGGCCGACGACGTGCCGGAGCCGAGGTCGTTCATCTCGGCCAGCAGCACCTTGAGGCCGCGGCCGGCGGCGTCGCGGGCGATGCCGGTGCCGTTGATGCCGCCGCCGATGATGGCGATGTCGAAGTCGGCCATGAAGGTGAGGACCGTTTTCTCGGGCCGCGGACGAGGGCGGCGAATGGCACAATGTTAATTGGCGCCTGTTAACGTCGATTAAAGCGGCGGATTCCAGTCGCAATTGCGGAATCGCCAAAGCTCGGCCATATCGGCCCGATCATTCCGGGCCGCGCCAAGCCCCGGGATGACAGGATAGGAAGCCCCCCGGAAATGCCCTCCCCGCGGCTGCTGGTCATCGAAGGCAATTCCCCGGCCACCATGGCCGAGCATGTCGCCGCCGGCGGCACCGTGGCGAGCCGGAACTACGCCGATTTGCTGCGCGACCTGCTGCCGGGGGCGACGGTCGAGGTCTGCTATCCGGCCGACCTGGCCGCGGCGCTGCCGGCCGGCGCGGCGTTGGAGGGCTATGACGGCATCGCCATCACCGGCTCGGGCCTGCACATCTACAATGGCGGCCCCGAAGTGGCGCGACAGGTCGATCTCGTGCGCGCGGCGTTCCGCACCGGCACGCCGATCTTCGGCTCCTGCTGGGGCCTCCAGCTAATCACCGCGGCGGCGGGCGGTATCGTGCGGCGCAACCCGCTCGGCCGCGAAATCGGCTTCGGCCGCGGCATCCGCCTCACCGGCCACGGCCGCAAGCATCCGATGTATGTCGGCAAGGCCGACGTCTTCAACGCGCCCACCGTGCATCTCGACGAGGTCGAGACCGTGGCGCCAGGAACGACCGTGCTTGCCGCTAACGCAGTGTCGCAGGTGCAGAGCGTCGAGATTCGAGCCGGAGGCTCGATCGCCTGGGCGGTGCAGTACCATCCGGAATATCCGCTGCGCGAACTGGCGGCGATCGTGCGCCGCATCGGCACGCGACTGATCGAGGAAGGCTTCTTCGCCAACGAGACCGACATGACGAGCTATGCCGAGGACCTCGATCTGCTCGACCGCGATCCCGCCTGCAAGCGGTTGTCCTGGCGGCACGGCGTGTCCAGCAACGTGCTCGACAAGAAGTTGCGCACCGGCGAGCTCGCCAACTGGCTGGAATTCCAGGTGCTGCCGACGCGTGCCAAGCGCGGCCGGGGGTGAAATTCTATCTTGTCCTTTCGTCTCCTTTCGCCTCATGCTGAGGAAGCCGCAAAGCGGCCGTCTCGAAGGATGAGGCCGAGAGAGGCTTGCTCATGGACTTCGCCAATCGCACCGTCGTCATCACCGGCGGCACTGGCGCTCTCGGCGCCGCCGTCGTCGGTGGGCTGATCGCCAGAGGCGCGCGCTGCGTCGTGCCCTATGTGCACGAAGTCGAGATGCAGCATTTCGCGCATCGCGCCGACAAGGCGGTGTCGCTCGTCGCCGTACGCGATCTCGCCGACGAAGCCGACGTCGACAAGGTCTACGCGCAGGCCGGCGCGTCGCTGTGGGGCTCGATCCAGATTGCCGGCGGCTTCGCCATGGGCAAAGTCGCCGACACCGGCAAGGCCGCACTGATGGCGCAGCTCGAGCAAAACCTCGTTTCGTGCTTCCTATGCTGCCGCGCGGCGGTGAACGCGATGCGCGCGCAAGGCGGCCGCATCGTCAACGTCGCTGCTCGGCCGGCGCTCGAGCCGCGCGCCGGAGCCGGTATGAGCGCCTACGCGATCGCAAAGTCCGGCGTCGCCGCGCTGACCGTCGCGCTCGCCGAGGAAGTCGCCGGCGTCGGCATCCTGGTCAACGCCGTGGCGCCGTCGATCATGGACACGCCGGCCAATCGCGCGGCGGTGCCGAAGGCGGATCACGCGGCATGGCCCAAGGTCGAGGAGGTCGCGGCGACAATCCTTTTCCTCGCCTCGCCCGACAACCGCGTCACGCGCGGAGCCATCGTTCCGGTTTACGGTAAGTCATGAGTGAGATTGCGCGCCGTAGGGTGCGTTGAGCGCAGCGAAGCCCCAGCCGCGCGTGGGCGTGCGGCGCGGACCGGACGAGGCCGAGATTGCGCGTTAGCCCGTGACAGGCACCAGCTCGACCGTGCGCAGACGGCGCTGTACGGCGGACGAGGCGACCACGGCGCGGGTCTCGGCGAAAGCCTCGTGATTCTTCTCGATGTCGTCGAGATCGTAGAGATAGTTCACCATGATGCCGTGCGCCTGCTTCATCGCACGCTCGGACGTGTCGCCGAGCCAGTTGATGCGCTCGAGCCGTGCGCCGTTGCCACAATGGAAGCGCGCGACCGCATCGAGCGGCGCGCCGCGCTTGTTTTTGGCGCGCAGGAAGTACCATGCCGCGGCGCGAAGCAAGGGTTCGCGCAGCGCTTCGACCGTCTCGTCGTTTCGCCACCAGTCTGGCACATCGAGCGCGGCGAAAGCCTCTTTGTCGGCGGCCGACAGCGCGATCGAGTTTTCGCCGGCGCGCTCGCTTGCCAGCCAAGACGCAAAGTTCGTGACTGGCGACAAGGTGACGAAGGTATTGAGCTTGGGCAGGTCGCGGCAAATCTCCTCGACCACCTGCTTGATCAGGAAGCTGCCGAACGACACGCCGGCGAGCCCGCGCTGGCAGTTCGAGATCGAGTAGAACACCGCCGTGCGCGCGCGATCGAGATCGGTCCGTTCGCGATCCGGCGCCAGGATCGGTGCGATGCCGCCAGCGATGTCACGCGTGAAGGCGACCTCGACGAAGATCAGCGGATCGTCGACCAGTGCCGGATGGAAGAAGGCGTAGCAGCGCCGGTCGGGCGGATCGATGCGGCGGCGCAGATCGTCCCAGTCGTGAATAGCGTGCACCGCTTCGTACCTGATGATCTTCTCCAGCACGATCGCCGGCGTCGACCAGTCGATGCGCCGCAGCACCAGGAAGCCGCGGTTGAACCAGGACGAGAACAGATGCACGAAATCGTCGTCGACCGGGCCGAGGTCGTCGCGATGGCCGAGCGCGTCCATCAACTGCTCGCGCATGCGCACGAGCGCGACGGTGCCGCCGGGAGCGAGATTAAGCCTCCGAAAGAGCTCCTGCCGGCGGGGCTCCGAGGCGGCATGCACCTCTTTCGCGGTTGCGTCGCCCGGCGCCTCCTTCCAGGCGGCGACCGCTTTGTCGAGCCGCTCGCCATCGGTGCCGAAACGCTGAGCGAGAGCCTCGAAGAAGGCGACGCGCGGCCCCGTGCGGACTTCCGCGTAGCGCGTGAGAATTTCGCGCGCCAGAGCGACGCCCGACGCCTCGCCGCGACCGGAGAGAAGATCCTCGCACAGCTCGATCAGGCTCTCGGAGCGGAGCGGGTCCTGGCCGCGGCGCTCGCGGTTCAACAGCGCCCGCCCGCGGTCGGAGATGGTTTGCAGCAACTCCCCGAAGAAGGAGGTATTCATCAGGTGCCCTCCCGAAGCCCGGCGGACCGCCGGCAGCCGCCGGCCACCATTACTCCAAGCCGCCCATGAGATGGTTCGGCAGCCATGTGGCGATTTCCGGGAAGATACACAAGAGCAAAATGGCAAGCATCATGCAGAGCACGTAGGGTAATGTTCCCCACATCACCGTGGTCACCGGCACGTCGGGCGCTATCGCGTTCACGATATAGATGTTGAGGCCGACCGGCGGATGGATCAGCCCGATTTCCATGTTGATGGTGAGCACGACTCCGAACCAGATCGGGTCGAACCCGGCGGCGGTGATGATCGGCAGCAGGATCGGCGAGGTCATCAAAATGATCGCCGCCGGCGGGATGAAGAAGCCGCTCACCAAGAGGAAGATGTTGATGAGGAACATCAACACCCACTTGTTGGCGTGCATGTCAGCAATGCCCTGCGCCAAAGTCTGCGTCAGGTACAGCGACGTCAGCATGTAGCCGAACAGCACGGCCGCGGCGATGATGGTCAGGATCATCACCGATTCGCGCATGGTGTCGCGCAAGATCAGCCAGATTTCCTTCGGAGTCCAAAGCCGATAGATGAGGATGGCAAGGATCAGGCACATGGCGGCGCCGACGCCGGCCGCTTCCGACGGCGTCGCCACGCCGCCGTACAATGCGTACATCACGCCCAAGATGATGATGATAAAGGGCATGATTTTGGGAAGGCCGGCGAATTTCTCCTTCCAAGTGTAGCGGAAGTCCTTATCGTGCGAGCGAAAGCCGCTGCGCCAGATCGCGATCAGCGTCCACACCATGAACAAGCCGGTCAACATCAGGCCCGGCAGCACACCGGCGATGAACAGCCGTCCGATCGAAGTTTCGGTGGCGATGCCGTAGAGAATGAACGTCACCGAAGGCGGAATGAGGATGCCGAGCGTACCGCCGGCGCAGATCGATCCGGTCGCCACGCCATCCGGATAGCCACGGCGGCGCATCTCGGGGATGCCCATCTTGCCGATGGCGGCGCAGCAGGCCGGCGAGGAGCCGGTGAGCGCGGCAAAGATCGCGCAGGCGCCGATGTTGGAGATCACCAATCCGCCGGGCAGCCGGTACAGCCAGCGGTCGAGCGACTCGTAGAGGTCCTTGCCGGCGGGCGACGAGCCGATCGCCGCGCCCATCATCACGAACATCGGAATGGCGACCAGCGTGAAGTCGTCGAGGCCCGAATAATATGTCTCGGCGACGACGTGCATGCTGTCGAAGCCCTGGAAGATCAAAAGGAAGACGATCGAGATGGCGCCGAGACCAAACGCGACCGGAATTCCCGACAGCAGCATGATCAAGGTGGCGACGAGAACGATCCCGCCTTCAGCGGTGGGGCTCATGGATGAATCCGATCTTCGCCGAGACCGAAGGGCGGCGTCCGGCCGGTGACGAGGGAAAGCAGCTCGGCGATGTATTGAAGAACAAGAAGCCCGAGTCCGATCGGCATCGACGCAAACGGAATCCAGAGCGGTGCGCGCCAGACCGTGTCCGAGTGCCAATTTTTCGTCCACGATTCGTACCAGTAGAGCGTCGTCAAGATGAACAGCGTCACGACGAACGCGAACGCCAGCAGCCCGGTGAAGACCGCGAGCCAATAGCGCACGCGCGGGCCGACGTGCAGCGGCAGCACGTCGACATTGACGTGGCCACGGGTCATCAACACATAGGCGCTGCCGATGAAGGTCGCTCCGACGATACAGTAGGTGACGACGTCGATCTGCCAGACCGACGTCCGGTTTAGGATGTAGCGCTCGATCACCATGTCGCAGATGACGAACACTGCGGCGGCGATCAAAAACGCGGCCACGACACCTGCGACGCGCGACAGGAACGCGACCGCCCGGATGTAAGCGTCCATGGGCCCTATTGTCCGGTTTGTCAGATGAAAACGCGCCATGCCCCGAGCCCGGCGCGCTACTCCCCCGAATAAAAGCTCGGCCGGCGGGCTAAGCCCCGCCGGCCGCGCAGACTTTGATTACTTGACCGCGAGCGCCTCGTCGATCAGCTTTTCGCCGTTAGGAACATTCTTTTCGTATTCCTTGTAGGCGCTCTTCTTGGCGAGGTCGATCCACATCTTGTAGTCGGCATCGCTCAAAGTCACGACCTGCACCTTGTGATCCTTGAACTGCTTGACGGTCTCTTCGTTCACGTCCTCGGCCTTCTTTTGGTAGAAGGCCTCGGCGTCCTTGCCCGCCTTGAGCACGGCCGCCTGCTGCTGCTTGTTGAGCCGGTCGAAGCTCTTCTTCGACATCAGCACCGGCTCGTACATGAACCACAGCGCATTATCGCCCGGTGCGGTCAGACAGCCGGACACTTCATAGAGCCGCATGGAGCCGAAGCTGCCGAGGCTCGTATCGGTCGCGTTGATGACGCCGGTCTGAAACGCGTTGTAGATTTCGTTCGACGGCGGGCTGACGACGCTGGCGCCGGCAGCCTGCCACATGGCCGCAAAGGTGGGTCCGGCGGCCCGGATCTTGAGGCCCTTCATGTCGGCGGGCGTCTTGATGCAGGCACCTTTGGACGCGACGCCGCCGGCAAACCAGGCGTTCGACAGCACGATGACGCCGTGCTTCTCGATGGCAGCGCGCATCTCATTCATGAACGGCGAGGTGTTGATGCGCTTGGCGCGCTCCTGGCTGCGGATCAGGCCGGGCATCAGAGTGGCGCTGAAGATCGGCACCTTGCCGCTGGCATAGTCGAGCGGGAACAGCGAGATATCGAGCTGTCCGCTCACCATCGCGTTCCATTGCTCTTTGGCCTTGAAGAGCGAGGCGCCCGGATAGACCTGCACCTTGAGCCCGACTCCGGCGTCGCCGGCTTCCTTGGCTATGAGCTGCACCATGTCGTCGCGCACGTCGTGCTTACCGCCAGGGAATTGATGCGAAGCGCGCAAAGTGACCTGCGCCTGCGCCGAGGCCGACAGCAGAACCGCTGTGGCGGCCGTAGCGAGCAATGTCTTGAGCGTCATGTTTCCTCCTCCTTGGTTTCTTATCGGTCGGCGAATCGTCAGCCGGGCGTCGCCCCGGCATCGACAATTGCCAAAACGGCCCGTTGCCCCGCTCCACCATAGCGGGCCGCGCGGTGCGGTACCATAGCCGGACCCTATTTCTGCCGGCAAGCCCATGGCGCGGATGAACAATTTGGCCTCTGGCCAGCCCACGGCGATGACCCTATAACCGCGCGCGGTACAAATTCCCTTTCGCGTCGTCTTCAAGGAGAAATTTCATCATGCCGAAGCCGCTCGCGGGTGTGCGCGTCCTCGAACTGGCTCGCATCCTGGCGGGGCCTTGGGCCGGACAAATGCTTGCCGACCTCGGCGCCGATGTCGTCAAGGTCGAGCGCAAAGGCGTTGGTGACGATACCCGCGGCTGGGGCCCGCCCTTCGTCGAGGGCGTCGATGGCAAACCGATCGGCTCGGCCTATTTCCATTCGGCCAACCGCGGCAAGCGCTCGATCGAGCTCGACTTCGAGAGCGAGGAAGGCCGACGGCTCGTGCGCAAGCTTGCCGCCCGCTCCGACGTGCTGATCGAGAACTTCAAGGTCGGCGGGCTCGCCAAGTTTGGCCTCGACTACAAGAGCCTGAAGGACGAGTGCCCGCGGCTGATCTACTGCTCGGTCACCGGCTTCGGCCAGGACGGGCCTTACGCCAAGCGCGCAGGCTATGACCTGATGGCGCAGGGCATGGGCGGCGTAATGGATCTCACCGGCACTTCGGACGGAGAGCCGACGCGCGTCGGCATCCCGATGTCGGACATCTTCACCGGCTGCTATTCGGTGATCGGCATTCTCTCCGCGCTGGAAGAGCGCCATCGCACCGGCAAGGGCGCCTATGTCGACACGGCGCTCGTGGATTCCACGGTCGGGGTGCTGTCCAACCAGGCGCTCAATTATCTGGTATCGGGCAACATCCCCAAGCGCATCGGCAACGCGCACGCTAACATTGTGCCGTACCAGGTTTTCCCGACCGCCGACGGCTACGCCATCGTCGCCACCGGCAACGACGCCCAGTACGTCAAATTCTGCAACGTGCTCGGCGCAAGCGAGCTCGCGCAAAATCCCGAGTACAAGAACAATATCGGCCGCCTCAAGCACCGCGATGATCTGATCGGCAAATTGTCGGCGCTGACGTCGAAGATGCGGCGCGACGACCTGCTGGCCAAGCTCGAGGCGCAGGGCGTGCCGGCCGGCCCAATCAATAATGTCGAGCAGGTGTTCGAGGACCCACAGGTGATCCACCGCGGCATGAAGCTCGATCTGCCCAGCAAGGCGGCCAAAAAAGGTTCCATCCCCGGCGTGCGCACGCCAATCGTCATCGATGGCTGGCGCGCCGCGAGCGAGAACTCCGCGCCGCTGCTCGGCCAGCACACCAACGAGATCCTCAAGGAGATCGGCGAGGCGTGAGCGGCCCTGCGGGCCAGCCCACTTACGCGGGGTCGAACTTCAGCGCGACGCCGTTGATGCAGTAGCGCAGGTGGGTCGGCGGCGGGCCATCATTAAAGACGTGCCCGAGATGACTGCCGCAGCGGCTGCAATGGACCTCGTCACGCATCATGCCGTGGCTGGCGTCGACGTCGCTTTCGACCGCGCCGGCGACAGGGTCGTTGAAGCTCGGCCAGCCGGTGCCGCTTTCGAATTTCAACTTCGACTCGAACAAGGGTTGATCGCAGGCGGCGCAGCGAAAGGTGCCGGCGCGCTTCTCCTGCAGCAGCGCGCAGGAGCCCGGCGTCTCGGTGCCGTGCTGGCGCATGATGTGGAACTGCTCGGGCGTCAGCATGGTGCGCCATTCGGCGTCGGTGTGCGTGACGGCGTATTGCTTGGACATGATCAAGGCTCCCGCGTTCGGTCGGTCCTTATGTAGGGTTTTCCGGCCGGTCCGGCGACCCCCGTCCCCATCACAAAGAAAATGCCCGGCGCGAGGCCGGGCATCACGACTTTATGCGCGTGGTCGCCGCCGCCCTACTCGGCCGCCGCCGGCACGACGATGTCGCCCGGCTTCTTCGGCCGCAGCCGCACGTAGACCTGCAAGCCAAGCAGCAGCACGCAGAGCGCGATGAACACCGCCGAGATCGGCCGCTCGATGAACACCATGATGTCGCCGCGCGAGATCAGCATGGCGCGGCGGAAGTTCTCCTCGAAGCGCGGTCCGAGGACGAAGCCCAGGAGGATCGGCGCCGGATGGAAGCCGAGGCGCAAGAGGACGTAACCGACAAAGCCGATCACAGCCATCTCGCCAACCTGGAACATGTCGTTGTTGGCGGCATAGACGCCGATGCACGCAAAGAACATCGCGCTCGGATACAGATATTTGTACGGGATCGTCAGCAGCTTCACCCAGACGCCGATCAGCGGCACGTTGAGTATCACAAGCAAGATGTTGCCGATCCAGAAGCTGGCGACGAGGCCCCAGAAGATATCCGGATGCTCTTTGATGAGTTGCGGACCGGGGACGATGCCCTGAATCATCAGCGCACCGAGCAGCAGCGCCATGACGGCGTCGCCCGGAATGCCGAGGCTCATCGTTGGAATGAAGTCGCCCTGGATCGACGAGTGTGTCGCTGCCTCGGGGCAAACAACGCCTTCGATCATACCGGTGCCGAACTTCTCCGGCGTCTTGGACAGCTTCTTCTCGGTCGCATAAGCGACGAAGGAGGCGATGGTCGGGCCGGTCCCGGGGATCAACGAGCACAGGCTTCCGATCAACGTGCCGCGGAACATGGGCCCGATCGTGCGCCGCATCTCCTCGCGAGACGGCCGCATGTCCTTGAGCGTGACGTGAGCGTACTTGGCGTTGACCGTCGAGACCTGGTTGACGCTGTTCATGAACTCGCCGATGCCGAACAGACCGAGGGCTAGCGCGATCAGTTCGATGCCGTCGTCTAGGTGGGTCATTCCGAACGTGAACCGTTCGGAGCCGGTCTCGATGTCGGTGCCGACGATGCCCAGCATCAGGCCGAGCACGGTCATGGCGACGCCCTTGACCGGCGAACCGCGCGCCAAAGTCGACCCGGCCAACAGGCCGAGCAGCATCAGCGAACAGATTTCGGCCGGGCCGAACTCCATCGCGACTCTCACCAGCACCGGGGCGAGGAAGATCATCTCGGTGATGCCCCAAGAGGCGCCGACAAAGGAGGCGAACACCGTGGCGCCGAGGGCGGCGCCGCCGCGCCCCGCTTTGGTCATAGGGAAGCCGTCTAGACACGTGACCGCGTGCGGTGGATGGCACGGGAGGTTCAGCAGGACCGAGCAGATCGCGCCGCCGTATTGTGCCCCATACATGACGCCGGCGAGCATCAGGATGGCGCCCACCGGTTTGATGCCGAAAGTCAGCGGCAGAAGGATGGAGATGGTTGCGAGCGGGCCCATGCCCGGCAGCACGCCGACCATGTTGCCGACGAGCACGCCGACGAAGCACCACATGATGTTATGCGGCTCGAGCGCGACGCCGAAGCCGTACCACAGGTCGGTGAAGGCCGTTCCAATCACAGGCCCCTCCACGTCAAGATCGGCATCGGGATCTGCAGGAGATATGAAAACAGCGCGACGCCGAAGAACGTGACAAAGGCCGACAGGATGAGCGAACCTTTCAGCGTGGCCTCGCGGTCGCCCATCGAAGCGACGAACACGCAGGCGAAAGTGCCGGGCGCCATACCGAAATATGCGCCGAACAGCATGAAGGCGAGCGGCGAAGCCAGAATACAGCCCCAGGCCAGCCATTCCCGATTTTCAGGGAGGATGTCCTCTTCTTCGCCGTCGGCGGTGCTCAGCGAGCCCGCGCCGACCGCAAGGCCGAGGCAGATAAGAAGCACGCCGAGCGCGGTCGGCAGAAAGCCCGGGCCCATATGCATCAAGCTGCCGAGGCGATAGCTCGGCCCCTTGAGCGACATCACGAGCCCGAACAGGATCATCAGGCCGCCGGCGTAAAAATCCTTTTTGCGGACGAGGCGTTCGACCAAGCCGACAACCCCGCCATGTTGACGATGCGAACTCAGAACGCATCCTCCCTTACGCTTGTTTGTTGACGTTTCTGTCCCCGTCCCAGCATTAAAGGTCGCTCCGGGCACAATCAATCCCCGACATTGACGCGATTTTTCGTGCCTTGCAATCGTCGGAAAAGCCTCGACGTACCAATAACATTGCCTGCCGCCTTAGACCAAGGACGCAGACGCGTTTCTCCGGCCCTTTAGCCGTTGCGTAATCGCGGCCTCGACCCCGCGTTCCCTGCGTCGCCCGCCTATCACCAACCGGCGGCGGGGTCGCCTATTCCCGGCCATGCGCCGGAACCTGCGATTGTCCGGATAATCGACGCCGTTTGGACTGCACAGGCGTTCCGGAACCCGCGCCTAGCGGCGGCGGCGCAGTCGGCTATTGTGTGGCACAACCGGTTCGAGATCAGCCCATGGACGTCGACGCCACTCGCCGGCTGCACTACATCACCGCCATCGCCTGCGGCGTGTTCGCGGCCCTAGCCCTGCACATCGTGCTCACGGTGTTCGGCTTCGGCATGGACAAGGTGCTGCGCGACACCAGCCTCGGGGCGCCTGTGCAGCTCGTCGCCTCGCTGTCCTGGTGGGCCATCGCGGCGGCCGGCTTCGCCGGCGGCTGGGCGACCAGCGCCTATCTCATCGCCGCCGCACGCGAGCGCACGCGCGTCTACAAACTGGCGCAGCGATTCCTGATCGCACTCGTGTTCGCCGTGGCCACGGCCGGCGGCGTCATGAGCAAAGGCGGCGAAGGCAGCGGCACCCCCGACGTCATCGCCGGCCTGACCGCGCTCGCACTCGGCATCGTCACCGCTTATTGCGGCGCGCGCCTCGCTTATCTCAACGCCGAGCAGGTGTGACGAGCCGTCAGTGGCTCGTGTGCATCTCGCCGAGCTCGACGTGCTCCGCCGTGCCGATGTCGCAGCGGTGACCCTCGCCCGCCTCCAACAGGGACAGGGCTTCGTCCTCGCTCTCAGCCTCGATGCACCATTCCTCGGTGCGGGTGACGATCATTGTCGCGTGATAGGTCGTGAGCTTCTTTTTCGCGCGTCGTGCCATGGGCGTCCTCACAGGAGTCCGCAGAGTGAATCGACGAATCAGCAAGAATGTTCCCACGGCAGCGGCCGCGCGTCTCGCCCCTCAACGGCAGTGCACCCGCTCGATGCCGTCGGCGCCGAGCGCCGCGGCCAGCGCGCCGCGCGCGAGCAGGCAATTAATGTGCGCCTGAGTCTCGGAGAAGGCGAAACTCATCTGATGCGGATCGAGCGGCTTTGGGAACAGCACCGGCACCAGTTCGGCGGCGGAATGCGGTTGCGCGCGGCACGCCCGGACGACCAGGTCGCAGCGCAACTCATGGTGGGCGATGAGCTCCTCGATACGCGCGTGCAGCCCGTAGAAGGCGAGTTGATGTCCGGGCAGGACCAGAACCTCCGGCCCCACCTGCTCCTTCAGCGCGCGCAGCGATCGCAGGTAAAGCCCGAGCGGATCGCCATAGGGTTCGACCGCCCAGACGCTGACATTGGGCGTGATCTTGGCGAGTACCTGGTCGGCCGCGAAGAAGAGACCGTCCGCCTGCGACAGCAGCATGATCTGCTCGGGCGCGTGGCCGTCGCCCGAGAGAAGTCGGAACCCACGCCCGCCGATCTCGAGCGTGTCACCGGCGACGATGCGGCGGAACGTCGGCTCCAGCGCGTGCACGAGGCGCAGATAGCTATGGCCCTGCGTGGCGACGAGCGCGGCGACATCCGCGGCGAGCCCGTGCCTTAGATAGAAGTCGCGGTAGTGCGCAGCCTCAAGCGCATCCGGCCGGATCGAGATGTTGATCGAGCTCAAATAAGTCGTCTGGCTCGTATAAAGCGGCACGTCGAAGCGTCGGCACAGCCAGCCGGCAAGCCCGATATGGTCCGGATGGTAATGCGTGACGATGACTTTGGTCAGCGGTTTATCCCGCAGCACCCCGGCGAAGAGTTTCTCCCAAATCTCTCGGCTCGCCGCGGTGTCGACGCCGGTGTCGAGCACCGCCCATCCGGCGCCGTCCTCGATGAGATAGACGTTGACGTGATCTAGACGGAACGGAAGCGGCAGTCGCGTCCACAGGACGCCTTCGGCGACCTCAACCGTCTCACCGAAAGCGGGCGGCTCAGGCTGGGGATAGCGCAGGGCGCTGGGGGCGGAGGGGTTCAACGGCAAGACGTCTCGCGGTGGCGGACGTATCCATAGGCGTCATGGCTTGCGGGAATCAAGGAAGGCCGGCGCGCGGCGGGCATGCCCGGGGCAAGAACTAAGGCATTGTTCCCGCGAAGGCATTCTCGGCAATATGTGCCGCGAGCGGAGCAGGATGCAATCGGAGACGAGTTGACGTTCCTCGGCACGCCGCACTGCTATAAAATGAATCGACCGCGTCCAGGGAGACGGAGCCATGGCCAAGTTCAAGAACTATGTTCCCGCCGGCGTCATTCCTGCGTGCCTGCTTCCCTTCCATGACGACCTGAGCCCCGACCTGAAGTCGTTCGCCAAGCATCTCAACGATGTCGCAGCCGTCGACGGACTGTCGGCGATCACCATCAACGCGCATTCGACCGAGGTCGGCTCCTGCACGGCCGACGAGCAGCGCGCGGTCATGGATGCGGCCGTGGAGACCATCGGCGACAAGCTTCCGCTGGTGCACGGCATCTATGCCGAAGGAAGTCTTGAAGCGGCGCGGCTCGCGCGGCAAGCGGATGCCGGCGGCGCCTCCGCGCTGCTCGTCTTCCCGCCCGGCCCGTTCACGCTCGGGCAGAACGCCGAGATGGCGATCGCGCATTTCAAATACATCGCCGATGCCACCGACCTGCCGCTGATCGCCTTCCAATATCCGGTCGCCGGCGGCCAAGGTTATCCGCGCGAGACGCTCCTGCGCCTGCTCGATGCAGTGCCGACGATCCGCGCCATCAAGGACTGGAGCAACAACGTGCCGCAGCACGAGCGCCATGTCGTCGAATTACAGAGCCGGCCGCGGCCGGTGAATGTGCTGACGACGCACAGCTCGTGGCTTTTCTCGTCGCTGGTGCTCGGCTGCAACGGTCTTTTGTCAGGCGCGGGCAGCGTCATCGCTGATTTGCAATCGGAGCTGTTCAAAGCCGTCCAGGGCAACGATCTCGCGCGCG
>Ga0208357_1000490_pt1 | contig 32188 bp, 23 predicted proteins | sample NGESurdeep092012_6_FD_184487 | JGI IMG/M metagenome (GOLD analysis project Ga0208357, IMG submission 184487) | Arctic peat soil microbial communities from Barrow, Alaska - NGEE Surface sample F52-2 deep-092012 (SPAdes) | ecosystem: Environmental > Terrestrial > Soil > Wetlands > Peat ...
CTTCGTTGTCCTCGTATCGCTCGACGAATCCGATGTCGTGGAACCACGCCGCCGTGACCGCTGACCGCGGGTCGTCGTCATCGAGGTTCTCGTCGGCGGCCAACAGCTCGGCGGCGGGTACCACCAGCTCGGTGGTACCGGGCCAGATCGTGGTAGCGGAGCCACGACGGGAGACGGGATTCGAGTATTTGGCGTGCGGACGCTGCAGCCCGTGCCGCCTCTTGCTCGGTCATCGCCACCCGATTCAGGGTAGCGCGGCCGCGGTGTCGGGCCGCGGCTCGACGTTGACTCCGGAGGGCCGCAACGACGGGCGGAGTTCGATCCGTCATCACGGTGGGACGACGGCGTTACCGGCCACCGTCACCGTGATACCGGGACTGGTGGCCGTCCCCGTCGCGTCGGTGGCCACGCTCTGGAGCGTGTAGGTGCCTGCGGGTACCTCGGTGGTGTCCATGGAGGCGATCCACCCGTAGATCGTGGGGGTGGCCGTACCTACCACCGTGCCGGTGAGGGCCCCGCCGCTGAGCTCGAAGGTGACTCTGGTGGCGGGGGGAGTTCCCGTCGTACCGGCATCGAGCACCGAACCGGCATGCAACGTGGCTCCAGTCGACGGGACCAGTACGGAGGTGGCGAGCGGGCTGTTGACCACGGTCACGGTGATCGGCGCACTGTGCCCGATGCCGCCGTTGGTTTCGTGGGCGACACTCCGCAACGTGTAGACGCCGTTGGGCACCGTCGCGGTGTCCCATGCTCCGATCCACCCGTAGTACGTCAATGTGGAGCCCGAGATCACCGTATGTTTGTCCGGACCACCTGAAGCCGTGAAGTCGACCTCTGCCGTCGTGGCCGGGGCCGCACCGGCGTCCAACAATTGTCCGCCGGACAGTGTGGCCCCGTCAGACGGGGTCAACATGCTGGTGGTACCGCCCGGCTGGTTGCTCTCGGCCTGGTACGCCCGGCAGGGCTCGCCCCGTAGCGAGCCACAGGCCGGCAGAGTTGGGGTGGCATCGACGCCCGGCACGAGGTTGACCACCAGAGCCGAGGCCGTCACACCACCGAGACCGACCTTGGCGCTCTGGCCGTGGTCGAGCGTGGCGAACTCCCAGATCGGCCGGTCCCCACCGGGAGCGGAGATCACGACCCGCAGTTCGGTACCGGGCCGGAAGGTGTGAACGACCGGATCGATCGGGATCTTCACCAACGTGTAATCACTCGCCGACAGGTTTCGGGCGTCGCTGCCCAGATAGCTCGGATCGGTGAACAGAGGTGTCGAGTCGGACAGGTCGACCTGGTTCGAACTGCGCAGGAAGCCCGAGGTGATGTACTCCTCTTGCGCGGCGGAAGGTCGGACCTCGGTGATGGTGGCCTGGAAGTCTTCGACCGGGGTGGCCGATTTGACCCAGAGGTCCAGCGTGGCTGGACCCACGATGGTGGTGGCCGTCGTGAAGGGAGTGGTCTCGAAAGCGATACCGTCGACGGCAGGGACGGTCGTCCAGTCCCATCCGGGGTTGGCTGCCCAGGCGTTCCCACTGGCCGGCAAACTCGTCGCCGGCCGCACACCAGGATCCAATGTGAAAGTGGCACTTTTCTGCCGAGCGGGGGCGGCTGCATTCAGCGTTCCTTTCCGTCCGAGGTAGAGCGACTCGACCGAGCCGGCCGGCGGCCAACTGGAGAAATCCGCCGAGTACGTCGACTGGATGTCGCCTGGTCCGGCGGATCCCGCCCCGTTGTCGAACAAGACTCGCACCAGAGGGGTCTGGGCGGCGAAGTCCGCCCGGGCGGCGGCCACGTTCGCGTCGGCGGTGAAGCGGATCGCCGGTAGCGGCGCCTGGGCCGAGACGCCCGAGGCGAAGCCGGTGAACCCGTCGAGGACCGCCGAGGCCAGCGCACTGGGAGCGGTCGGGACCTCGTCCGCCACGTAGATGTCGAGGAACTCGAGCCAGCGACTGATCGTCTGGGGGTCCGTGGAGTCGATATGGCCGCCGTTCACCATGTTCGAATAGAGCGGCGTCGTCTTCGGCACCGCGTCGATCAACGCGGGCCATTGCGGGCCGGTCTGCTCATCTTGCAGGGCGCCAGAAACGAAGATCGGCACCTTGACGTGGCTCGCCCACTCGCGCATGGATCGCTGATCGAAGAGCGATGGTTGGCGACCCGGCCCTGTCCCCGGCGCCACCAACTGCGGCCCGACCAGGCTGGCCAGACTCTCTGACTGGTTGTGGAGCGCCTGGTTGGCCAGACAGGTCGACGAGGTTCCGCCGCTGGATGCCAGTTCGGCGTCGATCTCGTAATAGGTCCACGGCTGGCCGACGTTGGCAATGGGCGTCGTGGATCTCTGGGTCAGCTGACCGTTCCGGTAGGAAGCCGCCCCTTGGGCATCGTCGATACGGGCGGTGATCCAGCTGGCCGCGAACCCGTCGTTGTAGATGCCGCCGGGATAGCCGGTGGAGAAGAGATCATCGGTAGGGCTCATGGGGGCGATGGCGGCGAGGTCGGGTGGGTCGGTACCGGCGGATGGAAACTCCGAAAGGCCCGAGAAGCTGATCCCGACCATACCGACCTTGTGATGGGCCACCCACGACTGGTGGGCCACAATCTCGACGGCGTCGTAGGCGTCATAGTCAGATGGGTATCCGAAGAGGTCGAAAGCACCGCCGGAGCAGCCCGTCCCCCGCATCTGGAGGCTGACCGTGGCAAAACCGGACACCCGGGCCAGAACAGATCCCACCGCGGTGGCGGTGTCCGGAAGCAGGTTCGGATCGCCGCAGTTGGTGCACGGCGTATGGAGTGCCTGAGCGAGAATCCCCGGAACAGGGTCGGTGGGGCCGGCAACGTTGTAACCGGAGTACTCGATGACCGTGGGACAGGGGCTGACCGCGGAACAGGTTCCGCCGTAGGGGTAGCGCACGGTGGCTGCCAGTTGGATGCCGTCTCTCATCGTGATGTAATTCAGTCCCTGGTGCAGCGGCTGGCCGTTGTAGAGCGTTGAATCGGTGCCTGGGTTGACAGCGGGTGCCAGCACCGAGAACGTCGACGTTTGCTGGGTCGTGGTGTTGTCGACCCATCGGTAGCCGGGCCCGGGGGCCAGGTTTCGGATGATCAGCGAGCCGAGGGAGTCGGCCGTACCGGGGTTGGCGACGTTCGACACGGCAGAGTTGTGCTGCATGAGGGTGATCCGGTCACCAGGATTGGCGCCGGCGACCCATGCCTCATCGACCGAACCCTTCCCCTGGAGCCTCGAACTGCTTGCCGCAGCGGCGGTGCCGTGAACGAGGGGCACGAAACTGATGATGCCGATGGCAGCTGCGGCGAACAAGGTCGCCACCCTGGACAGCATCGCACAGCGCATTCTCATAACTGTCCCCCCGGACCTCGGTGTAAACATCCCCGCTCCCGTTAACGGGGTGCGGCAGATCATGTCACACGATGCAATGCGGAACCTCAATCGGCTCGTGAAACCGTGTCCGATCCCCGAGTTCCGTTGTCGGGTCCGAATCAAGTCACCTCATCGAGAGGATCGACCCGGCAACGACCTGACCCGGGACTTTTGTGGTGACTGACCTTGTGCCGGTGTAGCGGCACGGCGATCAAACACGGTCACCTTCGCGATCCTGCGTGGTTGACGAAGGAAACGTGGACGACGACCACAAACGCCAACTCAATCGCCCCTGTGGCTCGAGCTGGGGGTCGGCAACCGTCCGCTTTCGTGAGGAATCGAATCGGACGGCAACGCCATCACCGCGGACCGCCTCTGGCCCGACTGGGCAGTGGTGTCGTCGCTTCGAGTCCCACCCGGCGGGCCCCGTTACTCTGTTGCCGTGCCAGTGGATCTTGGCCAGCTTTATCATCAGGGCCGCCTACGGATTACGGAGCTCGTGAGCGACCAGGAGGGTGACCGACCGGTGGCGGCAACGCCCCTCTGGACCGTGCACGACGTCGTCGCCCACACGGCTGGGGTCATGGAAGACGTGCGGACCGGAAATATGGAGGGCGTGACCACTGACCCGTGGACGGCCGCACAGATAGAACGAGGTCGATCCAAGTCGGTGTCCGAATTGCTAGATCAGTGGGCTCGGGACGCCGTCGGACCTGAAGCGTTTCTCTCGACTCCCGAAGGCGCACCGTATTTCCGCGCTGTCGTCGACGTCATGACCCACCTGGCCGACCTGCTCACGGCCTTCGGTCGTCCGGTCGATCTCCCGCCGGAGTTCCTGAGCTGGAATACCCCGCAGTTGATCGAGGCGTTCAACCAAGAGGCGATATCACACGGACTTCCACCCGTTGAGGTCGAGGCTCCCGACTTCGAGGTTTTTCGGGGCCGGCTGGGCCGCCGTACAGAAGCCGAGGTCAGGTCGTTCGAATGGTCGGCCAATCCAGAGGCCTATCTCGACACCTGGTTCATCTTCGGACGAGCCGAGGCCACCCTTGGAGAAATCTGCGTCTCGTAGTGATGGTCGCCGCGGCCGACCGTGTCGACAAGTATGCGCAGCCGTCACCGTCTCAGGGTGCAGGGCCAGATCCCACGAGTTCAGCGCCCTCACGTCCTGGCTGCAGCGTCACGATGAAGCGCGAGCCCCCGTTCTCGGCGATCGGCGATTCAGCGCGAACCGTCGCCCCCATGGCCGACGCCAACTCGGAGACGATGGCCAACCCGAGTCCCGATCCGACCTTGCGATTGGGCCCCCGGTCGGCCTGGTAGAAGCGGTCGAAGACCCGAGGCAGGTCGGCCGAAGCGATACCGGGACCGTCGTCTTGCACCACTACGACAGGCGCGCCGGGCGGGTCCGTCTGCCCCAAGGTGACCCGAACGGACGTGCGGGCAAAGGTGAGCGCATTCTCGATGAGGTTGGCCAGGAGCTGTGCCACGCGGTCCGGATCGGCCGCCACCAGAGCCATCCCTTCGTCGGGCACCTCGATCGAAAGGTTCAATCCGCCTTTCTCGGCCAGCGGTCGGAAGCCCTCGGCCGTAATACCGACCACCTCGGCCAAATCGGTCGGGCGGACGTGGAAGGACAGTTGCTGGGCCTCGAGCTTGCCCAGATCGAGTAGGTCACCGACCAATCGCTCGAGGCGTCGCGATTCTGCGATGATCACCTCAGCCCCCTGGGTCGTGTCGTCGATGGCACCATCAGTGATGGCCTCGGCAAAGCCGCGGATGGAGGTCAACGGGGTACGAAGGTCGTGCGACACCGACAAGAGCAATTGTCTTTCCCGGTCCCGGCCGTCGGCCAGGCTCTGCGCCATCGCATTGATGGAACGGGCCAGCGAGGAGAACTCGGTGTAGTCGCCCTCGTGGATCGGCACCCGGCTGCCCAGGTCTCCCGAGGCGATCCGCCCGGTCACCTCCGTGGCTTCGATGAGCGGTCGGGTCATGCGCTGGCTCATCTGCCAAGCCACCAGGGCGGCAATCACGAGGGTGACGCCCCCGGCCGCAAGGAAATAGCCCCATCCGGGGCCCAGGTAGCCCACCTCTCGAGTCAGGACAATTGCCACCTGGCCGTTGAGATGGAGGCGGGCCCGGGCCCGCGTGCTCAACGTGGCCGGCGCGGCGGCAAAGACCAGGTTCCCATTCCGACCAGAAACGGTCTGGCCGGCCAGGAGCGCCGCCGGATCCAGGTCAGCCGCGGTCAGCCCGGGTGGTGGCGCCTTCACCAACATGCCGGCCGGATCGATCCGTACGAATCGCGCGTCTTCGAGGCGAAGGACACGTCGGATCACTTTGAGCTCGGGCACCGACTGGGTGAGGCCGGTTCCCGACGTCAGTGATTGCACCTCGGTCACCAGCTGTTGCCTCGCTTGATTGCGGGCCGAATTGCGGGTCAGGACCAGGCTCCCGGCCCCCGCCACAAGCAGCCCGCCCGCCACCAGACCGACCAGGGCCACCATCAGTCGTCGTCGCACGGGCTCACCTCATCCGAACCGGTAGCCGACGCCCCAGACCGTGGCCAGGGGAAGGCTGTCGCCCAACTTCTTGCGGAGCTGGGCCACGTGGACGTCAACCGTGCGTACGTCGCCGTACCAGTCCGAACCCCAGACCCCGTCGAGAAGCTGTTGTCGGGACAAGGCCAGACCGGCATTCTGAGAGAGGAAGGCGAGCAGGTCGAACTCTCGGTTGGCCAGGTCGACGACCTCTCCACCCCGGCGCGCCTCCCGGCGGCGGAAATCGACCTCGAGATCGCCGGTGGAAATGATCTCCAGCTCTTTGGGCACTTCATGGGTGCGGCGCAGGATGGCCCGGACCCGGGCCACCAGCTCTCGAGGTGAAAAAGGCTTGACGATGTAGTCGTCCGCACCGAGTTCGAGCCCCAATATGCGGTCCACCTCATCGTCGCGGGCAGTGAGGAACAACACCGGCGTGTTGGTGTGGTTCCGAATCTCCCGACAGACGTCGAAACCGTCGCGTTGACCGGGCAGACCGACATCGAGGATGACCATCCACGGATCTTCCTGTTTGACCAGCACGAGGCCCTGATCGCCGTCGGCGGCCAAGAGCACGCGGAAACCATCGCGACGCAGGTACAGATTCACCAGATCGGCAATGTGGGGGTCGTCCTCAATCACGATGATCGTGCCCGCTTCGGTACTCACGTCCCTAGCCTGGCACTTCACACACCTATTGGGAGGCCAAGTGGCGATCCCATTACAGAACCCTCATGTTTGCCACATACATTCATGACGCACCAGACGCACCATGCAGGCAAGCACGAGGGGAAGCAGCCGATGGCCTCCCGGGGAGAAGGACCCACATGTCGACCAACAGCATTCGATTGGGCTCGGTGGTGCTGCTCTCGGGCACCCTCCTGATCGCCGGGGCAACCCTGGCCGAGGCCGCCACGCCGGCCGCCAGCCAGGCCGCGAGTCTCTCGACGATTCAATCCAAGGCCGCCGCGGCCATCACCCTGAGGGTCAACGACCTCAACGCCGCGGTGGCGAAGGTCAACGGCGATTCGAAGCTGGGCTCTGGTGCCTCGGCCCTAGCCGCCTACCTGCAGCAGGACATTCCTAGCCTCCAAGCGCTCGGTCAAAAGATTGCCGCCGATACGACCGCTCCCGCGGCGCGGACCGATGCGGCGACCATCTTCACCAACTACCGCGTGTTGGCGCTGGTCCTACCGGCCGCCCACCTCGCCGGAGCCGGTGACCAGATCGAGAACACCACGGTGCCCAAGCTGACCGCCCTCTCCGCCAAGGCGGCCGCGCGAGAGACCCCGGCCAATCAGGCCACCATCGGACCCCTGTTGAGTGACTTGAATGCCCAGATCAGCGCCGCCGGCAACGGCGCTTCCGGCCTTGCGTCAACCGTATTGGGCTACAGCCCGGCGCAGTGGAACGCCAATCACGCCTTGCTCGCCTCATCCAAGTACGCGGCGCAAGGCGCCCTGGGCGACCTCACGAAGGCCGGCGCCGATGTGAAGCAGATTCGGGCCGACCTCAAGGCCGGAACCGCCGCCGCTGGGACAACGCCGACGACCTAGGAGACCAACCCGCCGGTATTGAGGTTGAGCCCATTGTCTGACTTCGAGCGGTGCACCACCTGGAACTCGGTGAACTCGGCCAGGCCCCACGGGCCGTTCTCCAGGCCAATGCCACTCCATTTGAAGCCACCGAAGGGCTGCGAGGGCGACAAGGCCAGGTGGGTGTTGACCCAGGCGGTGCCGCACTCGAGCTGGGCCGCCACCGCAGAGGCGCGTTCCGGGTCGGCACTCCACACCGAGCCCGAAAGCCCGAAGTGGGTGGCGTTGGCCCGATCGATGGCATCCCCCTCGTTGCGATAGGAGATGACCGGTAGGGCGGGACCGAACTGCTCCTCGTCCACGATGCGGGTGCCGTCCGAGATGCCGGCCAGGATCGTCGGCTCGAAGAAGTAGCCCGGACGATCCATGGCGTGACCACCCGTCACGGCCCGGGCGCCTTGGGAGAGCGCGTCGGCGACCAGTTCCTTGACCCGTTCGTACTGCGGCTCGTTGTTGATGGGACCCAACTTGGCCCCTTCCTCGGTCCCCTCGCCCACCTTGATCGCTTTGGCGTACCCGGCCAGCGACTCGACCACATCGTCGTACATCGCTTCGGGCACGTAGACACGCTTGATGGCCGAGCACACCTGGCCGTTGTTGTTGAAGGCGCCGGCGAAGATCGCTTTGGCCACGGTGGCCGGATCGGCGTCATCGAGGACGATGGCGGGATCGTTGCCGCCCAACTCCAACGTCACCCGCTTGAGATCCGGGGCGGCCGACATGGCGACCTTCTTGCCGGTTTCGATCGAGCCGGTGAAGCTGATCTTGCGGGGCACCGGGTGGCTCGTCATCCAGGCGCCCAGCTCATCGCCACCGCTGACCACGTTGAGCACGCCGGGAGGCAGGACGTCACGCAGCAACTCCCCAACCTTGAGGGTGGTCAGCGGCGTGAACGGCGATGGTTTGAGGACCATGGTGTTGCCGGCCAGAAGCGCCGGAGCGATCTTCCAGAAGGCGAGGGTGAGCGGGAAGTTCCATGGCGTGATGGCGGCCACGACACCCAGAGGGCGGCGGGCCACTTCGACGAACGCCTCCGCGTCGTCCTGGATGATCTGGGGAGGTGTCTCCAGATTGGCGAAGTACTGACACCAGATGGCGGCGGCGAAGACCTCGATGCCGGCATCGGCCAGCGGCTTGCCCTGCTCCGACGTCAACAGGGGGGCCAAGTCGGCCGTGGAGGCCAGCAGCACATCGGCCACCGCGAGCAGTGCCGCCCGGCGGGCCGCCTCGTCGCTCTTCCAGTCACGGGCTGCTTTGGCGGCGGCGTCGAAGGCGGCATCGAGTTGCTGCGGGCTGCACTCGGGAGCCTGGGCGAACACCTCACCGGTGGCCGGGTTCTTCACTCCGAACGACTCTCCGGCCGGGACCGTGTCGCCCCCTATGGTCATCACGCTGTCAGTCATGGCGGACCCCTTCATCAATCGCTTGTGGCGGACTCTCCCGCCATCCTCCCAGAACGGTGGGCCCGACTCAACGAGGGAGCGATCAGGCGAAGAGCTTGTCGAGGAAGGCCTCCACGCTGGAGCTCACCCGACGCTGGAGGGCGCCGTCCTCGGGTGACGCCGCGATCAGGAGGGCCGCTTCATTGAGCAGGCCCAGCATCAGGCTGGCGGTGATCAGCGGATCTCCCGGCACCTAGGTCGCTCAGGTCCCTGCCGGTCGTCTCTTCCTCACTCCGCCCGCAACATCAAGGCAGTCGGTGTGCGGGCGGCGATGCGGGCGGGTATGGCGGCGACGATGTTGGCCAGGACCAGCGCGCCGACGGCGACCAGGGCCACCCACAAGACCGGCACCGTGGGCTCGGGAACCGCGTAGATCTGACGGGCGAACAGGTCCCAGAGCCATCGCCCCAGAATGACGCCGACCGGTACGCCGACCACGACGCCCACAAGGGCCGAGACGGACGCGTGCCACGCCACGGCGGCGCCCAGCTGGCGCTGGGTGAAGCCCAGCGTCTTCAACAGGGCCAGGTCGCGACGTCGTCTTCGGACCGACGCGGCCAACGTGAGCGCCAACGCGGCCACCGCACCCAGGGCAAGCCCGGCCACGAGCAGCGCCGGGACGGCACCTATGGTGCGGTAGTTCACGATTTCCGCCGGGCGCTGGACGCCTTGCACGACGATGGTATTGCCGACTCCGGCGCCCTGGGGAACCGCGGCAAAGTCCCGATTGGCGGCGTCGGCCATGCGTTGCAGATTGGCCCGACCGGTGGCCGCCGAGATGCCGGGACGTAGCCGCACCAGGACGAGGTTCGGACCGTTGAGGGTCTGGTACTGGCTGTCTACCGCTCGATTGAAGGCGGCCGGCAGGACGTTGAAGGGGATCAGCGCACCGGTCCCCATGGATGTGTGGTCCGAAACGACGCTGGCAAAGCCCACCGCAGGCATGGTGGCCGTACCCACGATGGTGAGTCGGGTCGGGGGGATGTAGGTGGGGCCAGCCTTCGGAGACCCGTAGGTGAACACCACGGTGTCACCCACCCGCTTGTGCAGCTGGGCCATCGTCCCGGCGCCCAATACGATCTGGTGCGTCTGGTCGAGGGCATGTCCGGAGAGAATGGGCGGCGTGATTGAAGCGCCTTTGACCCCGAAGATGACGGGGACGTTCTGGCCGTCGATCTCGACGTCGTTGTAATTGACACCTGTCGCTGCCGCGATGTCGGGGTCGTGCTGGAGGGCGGTGAGCGTCTGGGGCGGGACGCCGGCACTGCCGGCGCCGACCTGGTTGAGCATGTAGGTCCAGTTCCACCCATACAGGGCGGGGTGCTTCACCAGGGTCTGCAAGCTGCTGCCGAAAGTAAGGGTAGCCACGACCAGCGCCACGGCAAGGGCGGTCCCGACCAAGGCCGAGCGCACCGGCACGGCGGTGCGACCACGGCCCGACTCGAGGGCCATGCGTACCCCGACCACGCCGGGCGCGGGGAGGCCTGCCGCAGCCACGGTCTGCACCACTCTTGAACTGGTCGGTTGGGCGAGGCGGACCCGCTGGGCCACGCGATGTGGCGCGGCCCGGTAGGCGAACACTACGGCTATCGCACCCAGGGCACCGATCAGGACCAGGAGCCCGACCCCGAGAACCATCCAGTCAGCGGAGAAACCCTTGGTGGGATACACCAGACGTACCGGGCCGAGGGGGGCGATGGGTGAGATGACGACGGCGATCAATACGGCGAGCAACGACCCGAGCACAACGGCACCGATGATCCCGACCAGCCCGTCCGCCGTGGTGGTGGCCGGATCGGCTCCAAGGGCACGAAGGACCGTCAGCTCCTCTGTGGCTTCGCTCAAGCGGCGCGCGATGGCCTGCGTGGCGATGAGCAGCACGGCGAGGAGGGCAACTGCTCCGAACATCCCGAGGGCGATGGCGATCGGCTTGACCGCCCGGTCGGCTTTGGCCGCCACGGGTGCGGTGGCATGCAGGGTGAGCTGTGTTCCGGGCGGAACCAGGTGAGCCAGTTCGCGTTCCACCGTAGGGACGTCTCCGCCGCTGTCCACCCGAATGCTGTAGGTGGCGGCGCTTGAGAAAGAACCCAGCGAGCTGGCCAGCGCGGCCCTAGCCAGCGCCGGCGTGAAGACGCTGAATGTCGGGAACCGGTCGATGTCGTCCTGGACTATCTGGGAGTTGAAGGCGACGAGACCCACGAGCTTGGCCTCGACACGGATCTTGGGCACCACACTCGGCGTGCCGAACCCCGAAAGCTGTTGTTGCAAGTTGGTATAGAGGCCGTAGGGGATGACTTGGCCCACGTGGACGCCGAACAACTGCGCAGCCTCTGTCGTCATCACGAACTCGTCGGGCCTGCCGGGGTCAGCCATCCGTCCTTGGGTCACTGTGACGCGGTCCTGGTCGAAAAAGATTCCGTTCACGCTGGCGATCGCATACACCTTCCCCAAGGAGCCGAGGAGGGGAGCACCGTCGGCGGCCAAGGGAACGGCATTGAGCACAACCCCCACTTCGACCCGATCGACATGAGGGAGGCGAGCGATCCCCCTCGTTATGTTCGGGACGTGGTTCGGTCCCGAGCCCGGGGTGACCGCGGCGCCCAAGATCGATACGGTGAAGGCCGACGGATTTGTGCTGGCCAAGAAGGTGGAAAAGGACGATTGCGTACGACGGGCCGCGGCAAACCCCCCCATGGACAGCCCGCCGACCAGCCCGATGAGGAGCACCAGTGACAGGTAGCCGCCCCACCGGTGGCTGAAAGTGGCCCGGAAGCGGTACCAGGAGACGCCGAGCGCGTCTCTCCTCATGCGGCCATCACGGGCGGGCGCGTCCTTGCTGTCACCACACCTCCCACGAACAGTCGCCCCTCCTACCTCGCCGGGAATATCTTCGCTGGAACCGAAGGCGCCTCCAAGGGTGGCAGCATCCGCCTCGGCCTGGTACCAGCACCACAGATGGGCGATCCTCCGTGTCTCACGTTGGCACGGTGGCGTCAGCACCACGCTGTTATGGGAGAAGGCGTCCTTGGCGGCAGCCACCGCTCTTCCACGCCCATCCGGACAGGAATCAGACGGGCGGGCGCAGGTCACGGCAGGTGGAGCGGGGTCTGTCGCGCTACCGTAACGACACCAATGGCAACAATTCGGGTCGCACTGGCGGAGGACAATGTCCTGCTTCGGGAGGGAATCTCCCGGATCATCGACGCGGATCAGGACTTCGACCTGGTGGGCACGGCCTGCGACCTGCCGCAACTCCTGTCCCTCATTGAAAAGGAATCCCCGGACGTCGTGGTGACCGACATCCGGATGCCCCCGACGGGCACCGATGAGGGCATCCAAGCCGCCTCGTGGCTACGGGAGCACCGGCCGCAGGTCGGGGTGGTGGTGCTCAGCCAGTTCAAGGCCCCGGCCTATGCGTTGGCTCTGCTTGAGACCGGATCGGCCGGCCGCGCCTACTTGCTGAAGGAACGGGTGGCCGGGGCCGACGAGTTGGCCCAAGCCATTCGCACCGTGGCCCAGGCCGGTTCGATGATTGATCCACTGGTGGTCGATGAGCTGATTCAAGCGCGCTCTTCGCGACGAACATCAGACTTGTCGTGGCTGACCCCCCGCGAATCGGAAATCCTGGGCGAGATGGCCACCGGGAAGAGCAACGCGGCCATCGCATCTGCTCTGCAGGTGTCGGAGCGCGCGGTGGAGAAGCACACCAACTCGATCTTTTCCAAACTGGGGTTGTCCGAAGAGAAGGAAGTCAACCGGCGGGTCAAGGCCGTCCTGGTGTACTTGAGCGATCCCGGGGGAGGCTGACTCCACCTGGAGCAGGTGTGCCAGCACCACCGTGGCCTCTCCCCCTCCGTGCGATGATGCAGCTATGAGTGCCCCGCTCACCGTGCTCGTCGTAGACGATCAAGCACCGTTTCGTTCTGCCATGAAGGCCGTGCTGCGACGCACCACAGAGTTTGAGCTCGTCGGAGAAGCCGCGAACGGCTATGAAGCGGTCGCGCTGGCGGAGGAGCTCGACCCGGCGTTGGTCCTGATGGACATCAACATGCCCGAGATGAACGGGATCGAGGCAACCCGCCAATTGGTCGCCAAGCACCCTGACGTCGTCGTGATCCTCTGCTCGACCTACGAGGCGGCCGACCTGCCTCCGGAAGTGGCCACCAGCGGCGCCCGGGCGTACCTCAACAAGGAGCACCTGGGAGCCGACTCACTGAGGCGGCTCTGGGCTGAGCGTGACGCCGGCGAATTCATCTCGGACTGAGGCTCACTCCGCTCGCAAGAGCAGCGCGGTCGGCGTCCGCGCCGCCACGCGGGCCGGGAAGGCAGCAACCACATTGGCCAGCACCAGCGCTCCGACGGCAATGAGGACGACCGTCCAGGCGGGAACGCTCGGTTGCGGCACGGCGTTGATCGCTCGGGCAAAGAGGTTCCAGAGCACGCGCCCGAAGATGATCCCGAGCGGCACGCCTATGACCGTGCCGAGCCCGACGGCGACACTCGATTGCCAGGCGACCACGGACGCCAGTTGGCGCCCGGTGAACCCGAGCGTCTTGAACAGCGCCAGGTCCCGGCGGCGTCGGCGGACCGAGGCCAACAAGGTCAACCCGAGGGCCAACGCGGCACCGAAGGCGAGGCCCAGTCCGAGGATGGCCGGGATCGTCCCCATTGAGCGGTAGTTGATGATCTCGGCCGGCCGCTGCACGCTCAAGAGCGTCACGCCATAGTTCATCGGGAGGGTCAACTCGTTGGCGATCCGGCGCAACGAGCGCAAGGCCGTCGTCGGATCGGCGCCACTCCGCAACCGCACCAGGACGGCGCTCGGGCCGGTGGGTGACACGTTGTTCGGGTTTGACGCCAACGCCGGGACCAACGCGGAAGCGACGAGCGCTCCCGTCCCCATCGTCGGATGCACATCGCCGAGTTGTTCCCCGATGGTGGGCATGGTGGCCGTCCCGACGATCAGCAAGCGTTCCGGTTTATTCGATCCCGAGACGTCCACCTCGATCGGGTCGCCGATCCGCTTGTGCAACGCCGACAACGTGGCGCCTCCCAGCACCACCTGATCGGGTGCATCCAGGCCGTGTCCAGAGAGGAGGGGTGGGCCCACGGTCGCGTGCGCTCCCTGGCCGAGGACGGGCACGACCTGGCCCCCCAGCGAGGCGATGGCTCCGAAGGACACCCCTGACCAGGCCGCCACGGATCGGTCGTGATCGAGCAGGTCCGCCGCCTTTTGGCCGGGAACCGGAGCGATGCCGCCACCACCGGTCAACTCGTAGTTCCAGTTCCATCCGTAGAGGGGCGGGTGCGAGACGAGCGTGTCGAGGCTGGCGCCGAAGGTAACGGTGGCGATCACCACGACGATGGCCAGGGTCGTGCCGACGATGGCCGAGCGCACGGGCACCGAGTTGCGCCCGGCTCCGGGGTCGAGCGAGAACCGGATGCCCTCGACCGCCGGTACCGGCAAGCCGTATCGGCCAGCGGCACGAGTCACGCTCGATGGACGTTTGGGATCCCGATCACGCGATACGCCGGCGCGATGGGGGGCTTGGCGGTAGGCGACCGCCACCGCCACGGCGCTCAAGACCACGACGAGGACCAACAGTCCGAAGCCGAGTGCCGTCCAGTCGAAAGCGATCCCCGGGTCGGGATAGACGGGGCGCACCACGCCGATCGGCGCGAGGGGCGAGAGCCCGACCGCGACGACCACGGCGAGCAGGGAGCCGACGATGACGGAGATGAAGGTGCCCATCAGGCCATCTCCCATCGTCATGGCCGGACTGGCACCCAGGGCTCGCAGGGTGCGCCCCTCCTCGGCGCGCAGGCGCAGTTGGCGGCTGATGGCCTGACCGGCGATGAGCACTGTGGCCAGGGCGGCGATGCCCCCGAACACACCGAGAGCGATCGACTCGGGTTTGATGGCCCGCTCGGCCACGTCGGTGCTGGATTCGACCCCGAACGGGATGGAGCCTCTCGGATGGGCTCGCGTGATCTCCCTCTCCACCGCGGCGATGTCGCTGACGCCGTGAGCAAGCTTGAGATAGGTCGTCGTGCTGGTGACGCAACACTGGACCAGCCGGTGGGTGAGGGCCGGCGTATAGACGATCTGCGCCGTGTTGGTGGCGTCGAGGGAGTCGAGCACCACCTGGTTGTTGAAGGTGACGATCCCGACGACCTTCATGTCCATCGCCAAGTGCGCCTTGGCCTTGAAGGTGGCGGTCCCCCTTGTGCCGTAACCGGGCAACGTCGTCTGGGCATTGGTGTAGAAGCCGATCGGCACCACCTGGCCCACGTGCAGGCTCAGCGCCTCGGCCACGATCGACGACACCATGATCTCATTGGCCTGCTTCGGGTTGGCCAATCGCCCCGCTATCGCAGTGAGACGGTCTTGATCGGAGAACTCTCCGTCGATGCTGCCGTCGTTGTTGAGAATGCTGATGCCGAGGGAGTCAGCCTTGGCCGGGGCGGGGAGCGGATATCCGTTCCGCCCCAGCGGTTGGGCATTGATGTTGTCCTCGTTCTCCACCGCCCTCACGAGGGGCAAGCGGAGGAGGCTCGAGCTGATCCCCGGGTCGGCGCCGGCGCTGTTCGGGGATCCGGGCTGCCAGTTCGCGGTCGGAACGAACAAGGTAGACGGGTTGGTGCTGGCCAGAAAGGTGGGGTACGAGGACTGGGTGCGCCGGGCCGCGGCGATCGAGCCGATGGCCAGACCGCCCAGCAGCGCGATCAAGAGGACGATAGCCAGGTAGCCGGTCCACCGGCGACCGAATGTGGCCCGGAGACGGTACGTGGCGACACGAAAGACGGGGCTCACGTTACGAACAGGGTCCGAGCGGCCACCGACGGGCGATCACCCCGATCACCATCCCTCGAGGAACCCCGAGGGCGGCCGTAGATGCAGGGCGGTGACGCGCGGATTAAGACCACGGAGAACGCATTGAGAACGGAACGCCTCAGCTCGATTCGAGGAGGGGCACTGATCCACGCACCTGCGAACCATGCCCGAGTTGTGACTCCCAGCGGACCGTGCCGCCGATCGCTCCCAACCGGTCAGCCATATTGATGTACCCGTGACCCCGTTGGGCCTTGTCCACGTCGTAACCCGGGCCGTTATCGCTTACCGAGAACAGCAGCCCGCCCGACTCCTCCCACAGACGAACCTCGACCTCGGCGCCGACGGCATGTTTGGCGGCGTTCTGCAGGGCCTCCAGGCAGCAGAAGTAGACGGCAGCTTCCATCTCGGACGAATAACGGCCAATGCCTTCGGCGATGACGTCCACCGGGAGCGGGTTGCGGTTTCCCGCCGCTCGCAACGCCTCGATGAGGCCCCCGTCGACCAGCAGGGGTGGATAGATACCGTGTGCGAGCTCGCGCAGCTCTTGAATCGTCTCCTGCACCTCCCCGGCCAGCTGCTCCAGCATCTCCGCACCCGCCGCCGGATCGTCGGTGATGACGTCGCGGGCCAGACGTAGGTTCACCGCCAGGGCCACCAGGTGCTGCTGGGCCCCATCGTGGAGATTGCGCTCCACCCGGCGGCGCTCTGCGTCACCGCTGGCGACGATACGAGCCCGCGACTCTCGAAGGGCATCGGCTTGCTTCCGCAATTCGTCCAACGTCGTCTGTAGTGCGGTGTCGAGTTGCGAGTTGTGGAACGCCAGTCCGACCTGCCGGGCCAGGTCGGTCAGCACACGATCGTCTTCCTCCGAGAACGTGTCGGCCACGGCCGGCCGTTCGACGACGACGAGCCCCAAGAGCTCGCCGGCGTGGCTGATCGGTACCACCCGAAGTTGTTCCTTTTCCCGACCGGCCAACAGAGCCGGCAGCCACACCGACGTCCACGCGCTGCCCGAGACCCCGGCGCGGGTGACGACGGGTCGCTCCCTCGAGGTGACGACGATCGACCGCGGCCCGGCATCGGGAACGGACACCGCTCGTTCCAGGACCTCACCCATCCCGGTGTAGATCTCCGCGCTCGTGAGCCCCATCGTCTTGCGGAGCGATTCGGCCAGCTGCAGCAGCAATTCGTCCATCGGAACCGCCCGGGTCAGTCGACTGCCAAATGTTCGAAGTACTTCGTCGGGTGCCTCCCGAGCGCCATAGACAAAGCGGGTGGCGCTGGCCATGAGGCGCTCTCGCACCGGGACGAAGATCAGGGCAGCCACCCCGGTGGCCACCATCGACAAGGCGAGGACCTCCTTGTCCCCCGTGGTCTTGGGCGCGTGCCCGAGCCCGAAGACCACGATGAGATAGATGGCCGAGACGACGACGACAAACCCGAAGGTCGACAAGACCTGCACCAGCAGGCGGCCACCCAGTTGGCCCAGGCGTCCGCTCTCGCCCATCAAGAGCCCGAGCGGTATGAACACCGTGCCACCAACCGCCACGGCGCCCAGCGGTCCCGGCCATCCGATCAACAGGTGGAGAACGGCGGCGATCAGGGCCACGTCAGCCGCTACCACCGCCCCGATCCCGAACCACTGCAACCGTTCCCGATCGTGGCCCAGAGCGTGCGCGTAGCGGAGCCTCATCGGGATGATGGCCACCAGCGCGGCCAGCGACCAACTCACCGCGCCGTCCCGCACGGACAATGTGTGGTGATCGACCGCCAGGGCGATGCCTGCACCCAGAGCGAGCACATACACAACCAGGACGACCCCACGCCGTGCTGTTCCAGGGAGTCGGCCGTCGGGCAGGGCCAGGAGAAGATGGAATGAAATCGCCGTGACGAGGAGGGATGCGATGGTCGCCACCACTCGGGCGGCACCGCCAGAGTTGTCTGGGTGGGTCAAGGCCAGGCGGCCGGCGGTCAGGGCCACGGCGGCGGCGAGGGCGTCCAGGCCGACCAGGAGATGAAAGGGCGAAATTCGCGTCGCCGTCGATTCACGATCATGGCGGTCCACCAATCCCACGAAGGCCCAGACGATGGTGAGCAGGAAGGCCACCGCGTTGATCGCCGTCATGCCTCCGGGCACGTGGGCCCGCCAGCCGACGATGACGATGGCGATGGTGAGCAGGAAGGTCAGTCCTCTCAGCAAAGTCCCGGTCACGGGTCTTGACCGAGTTGAACTGAGGTCACCTGACGTCTCGTTGACCATGAGGTCCACTCCCTCGGTGGCCATCAGGCGACGGAGGGACAGACCGTTGCGTCCCGGAATCGGGCTCGGTTCACGACTAGCGGACTCCGACGGTCACGTCCGAGTTTTCATCGACGATTCGCCCGTCACGCATACGGACCACCCGATTCGCCGCCGCGGCCACGCCGGCATCATGGGTGACCAGGACGATGGTCTGCCCCCCGTTGTGGAGGCGGCTCAGCAGTTCAATGACCTCCTGCCCGCCTTCGGAGTCGAGGGCTCCCGTCGGTTCATCGGCCAGGAGCAGCGTCGGCTCATTGGCCAGGGCCCGCGCGATGGCCAGCCGTTGCCGCTGCCCGCCGGACAGCATGCCCGGCACGGTCGACGCCTTGTCCCCGATGCCGAGCAGGTCCAGCAGGTCGCGGGCCCGAGTTTCAGCCATCTTGCGCTTGCGGCCGGCGATCACGGCGGGCAAGGCCACGTTCTCCAGCACGGTCATGCCCTCGAGCAGGTTGAAGAACTGGAAGACGATGCCGATGTGCTGGCGACGCAGCTGGGACAGCTCGTCTTCGCTGCGACCGGTCACTTGCTCACCGGCGACCGTGATCGTGCCTTCGTCAGCCACGTCCAGACCGGCAACCAGATTCAAGAGGGTCGACTTGCCACACCCAGATGGGCCCATCAGCGCAACGAAGTCGCCGGCCGTCACGACGAGGTCGGCACCTCGCAATGCCCGCACCGGCGCATTCTCCGCCTCGAAGGTCTTTCGCACCTTGTTGACTACCAGGACATCCATGTCGCTACCTTTCGCTCGGCGCTGACGCCGTGACGGGGTCAGGCGCGTCGATCAGTTTGTAGGCGACGACGGGAGTGTCGCGGCCTTTCACCAATTGCGGCGGCAACGCCGTGGTGGTCGCCGAAGCATGGAGTGCAGTAAGGGTACCTTCCGACAACACTGTCTCCCCGGCGTCGGCCAGCTGCTGCAGCCGTTGCGAGAGATTCACTGTGTCACCGACCAAGGTGTATTCAAGGCGCTCCTCTGAGCCGAGAAGTGCGGCAGCCGCATCACCGGTTGACAAGCCCAGCCCGAGACCGAAGGCCGGCAAGCCCTCTGTTTCCCAGCGGGTGTTGATCACCGACTGCTTCGCATGCATCGCCAAGGCGGCGGCGACCGCTCGATCCGCGTGGTCATCCTGGGCGAACGGCGCTCCGAAGACCGCCATCACCGCATCACCGACGAACTGCATCACCGTTCCGTTCTCGCCCAGGATGGCGTCGTTCATGGCGGCCCGATGAACGTTCAGCTGCCCGGCCAGCTGGCTGGGATCGGCGTGCTCGGCGATGGTGGAATAGGCACGGATGTCACTCATGAGCACGGTGACCTCGACCCGCTCTGTCTCGCCGATGTGGCGACCGTCACGCCGGAGCTTCTCGGCCAGACCGCCCGGGAGCAAGCGGGACAGGGTCTCGCCCTGCTCCTCCCGGTCCACGATGGCTTTGTGCAATAAACGCAAGCGCTGCAGCGCGCCCTGGGTTCCGGCGGAGACGCCTTCGGCCAACTTGACGAAGACCGCCTCGACCTCGGCATCGACGGCTTCGGCGGGCAGGTGACGAGCCGCGGCGATGGCCTTGATGGGCTTGCCCTCGGCCACCATGCTCAAGAGCTCCTCCTCGGCCGGGGAAAGGCCGCCGTGCGACGTCACCGGTCGGACAAGGGCTTCGACGATGGCCGGATCAAGGGCGGTGCCGCCGGTGGCGACGGCCCGAATTGCGTCGACCAGCTGATCGCCCTCGGCGATATGGTCCTTCAACAGGTAGCCGTACCCCGCCGAGCCCTCGGACAGCAACGAGACGGCGTATTCGGGGTCGTCGTACTGCGACAGGATGATCACCCCCGTGCCGGGATGGCGCTTGCGCACCTCCTTTGCCGCGTCGATTCCCTCTCGGCTGAACGAAGGGGGCATACGAATGTCGGTGACCAGCACATGAGGCTCGCAGGTGATCGCGCCCTGCACGACCTCGTCATAGTCGGCGGCCACGCCGACCACACGGAGATCGGCGTGGCGTTCGATCAGTGCCCGCACCCCTTCCCGCACGATCAGGTTGTCGTCCGCCAGCAGAACATCGATCGTGCCTGACGGTGCCTTTTGGGGAGGGCCGGATTCAGAGGGATCCATTGCTTCCAGTTTGCGCAGGCCCGGCCTGAATGAGAAGGGGGCAGGCTTCCTGTTCGTTGGTGGTGGTAGTGACACTAGGCGATGCCTGTCACCACACTCGTCAGGGAATCGGCATCGGTTCAGGCTGGGAGTATGCCCCTTGATGACGTCACCCGATTTGATGGATTAGTCACCTCACTGTCGTGGATTCCCTCAGAAGCCGTCGAGAGCGCACAGCGAATCGCCTTTGACACAGGAATGACCCACTACGACCCTCCCCCGCCGGCCGAAGGGCTCGATCTCGAGGAACTGAGAGAAGCCGACCGCTTTCGCTTCGCCAACGTGCTGCGAGCGTGGATCGAGGTCGACGCATCGGGACGGATCAGCAATGCCGGCTACTCAGGCGGAGGACTGATGGGGTCGACCACGGTCAGCCTGGCTGGCCTCCGTCACAAATTCCAAGCCGTCCAGCTCCCCGACCTACAACGAGAGCCCGAGCACGGGAAGGGCTGGGTGCGCTTCGTGCAGACGGTGGGCGGGCGCACGGGCATGCCCGCCCCTCGCCGGGTGAGACGCAAGCCGTACATCCAGTGGCAGGCACCACTCGTCTGGACGACCCTCTCCCTGACCATGCACGCCGATGGACGCACGAAGCACGAGATGATCGGAGCCAGTCGGTTCCCGCGCCATTGGATCTACGACGCCGACAACCGTCTCTCCCACAAGTCTGGGCTCACTGACTTCAAAGACTGGTATCAAAAATCCTTCGGGCGCCACACTCCCTGGGGAGATGAAGAATCGGAAGCTCTGGTCACGGCGGTGGAATCGGCGCTGGAACGGACGCTCTCCGCCCAGATGATGCAGGGGGCCCGCCGGAGTCAGTTCAAGAAATTTCCCGCCGGCAGCTCCCTCTTCACGCAGGGCGAGGAAGGCACCGAGGTACTGCTGATCCTCGATGGGGTCGTTCGGGTCGAGAAGGACGGGGAGCGTCTGGCTGAATATGGGCCGGGCGCGATTCTCGGGGAGAGAGCCCACCTCGAAGGCGGGATCCGTACCTCGTCCAATGTGGCCGTCACGGCCTGCCGGGTGGCCATGATCGAGGCGGATCACTTCGATCGATCTCACCTCGAGGAGCTCTCCCAGGGGCACCGGCGCGAAGACGACGTGCGAAACTGAGCGGGTGCGGATCCACCGGCGCGGACCTGGCGGAGCTGCGGCTGATCCGGCGCCCGGAATCGTGTGCTCAGGAAGCCGTGCCGAGCGCCCTGCCGAGCGCCCCACGGAATGCCCCAGGGCGCACCGCTCGACGCGAGGTGTGAGCTCGTGAGACGAGCCAATGCGATCGTTGTGGGTTCTGGTCCGAACGGCCTCGCCGCGGCGTTGACCATGGCCCGTGCCGGTCTGGTGGTCGACGTCTTCGAGGGCGCCGACACGGCGGGAGGAGGATGCCGCACCGACACGCTGACCTTGCCGGGCTTCCACCATGACGTCTGCTCCACCGTCCACCCGCTCCTCAACGGCTCCCCGTTCTTCCAGCACTGCGACCTGGCGGCCCGAGGCGTCAGGCTCCTCACGCCGCATGTTGCCTTTGCCCATCCGCTCGACGGAGGCCGAGCGGCCGCCGCCGCGGGCGATGTCGAAGAGACGGCCGCTGCGCTCGGACGAGATGCCTCGGCCTACGTGCGGATGTTCTCATCTCTGGTCCGCGACGCTGATCGGATCCTGCCGAACTTCCTGGCGCCGCTCCGGTCCATCCCGAGTAGTCCAGTCGCCACTGCTCTCTTCGGGCTCAAGGGGCTGACACCGGCGCAGCGATTGGCGGCCCGGTTCGAAACCGACGAGGGCAAGGCGATCGTGGCCGGAGCGGCTGCCCATGCCATGTTGCCCTTCACGGCGCCACTTTCCGGGGCGTTCGCCTTGCTGTTCACCATGCTGGCGCACTCGCTCGGCTGGCCCGTGGTCGAGGGAGGCAGCGCCCGCGTGGTCGACGCGCTCACCTCTGAGCTCGAGTCCCTCGGGGGCCAGGTCATCACCGGAACGTGGATACGGGACTTGAACGACGTACCCCCGGCCCGGGCGACCATTCTCGATGTCACACCGCGCCAACTGTTGGGCATGGACAGTGATCGACTCCCGGCCCGGTACCGACGGGGTCTCGAGCGCTTCCGCTACGGCCCGGGTGTCTGCAAGGTCGACTGGGCCCTCGATGGACCCGTTCCCTGGCAAGCCGATCGATGCCGTGAGGCGGTGACGCTGCACGTCGGGGGCACCTTCGCGGAGGTGGCGCGAAGCGAGGCGGATGTCTCGGCCGGTCGCCATGCCGATCAACCCTTCTGTCTGGTGACGCAGCCCTGCGTCATCGATCCGACCCGGGCACCGGAGGGTCGGCACACCCTTTGGGCCTACTGTCACGTGCCCAACGGATCGGGCGTCGACATGAGGGAGAAGATCGAGTCACAGATCGAGCGGTTCGCCCCCGGGTTCCGCGATCGCATTCTGGCCCACGTCACCACCACCGCCGCGGACGCCGAGCTGCACAACCCGAGCTACGTCGGGGGTGACATCGGCGCCGGCGCGGCCACGCTGCGGCAAACTCTCTTCCGGCCCACCGCGCAGTGGAACCCCTATCGGACCGGGATCAAGGGTGTCTACCTCTGTTCGGCGTCCACGCCCCCGGGTGGAGGGGTGCATGGCATGTGCGGTGACGGTGCGGCACGCACGGCATTACACGACCTCGAGCGATCCTCGACTGGAATCGCCGCACCGCGTTGACCACGGTGACCGGGTTGACCACGGCGCGACGGATGAGAAGCGAGTAGCACTACCAACCCGTCAGTGGTGTGTTGGCACCACCGTCGGCCGGGGTAGCTCCACCCTGTTCGAAGAGGTCGTGATCTGACTGAATGGATGCATGGACACTTCACTGCACTCTCTAGGGATTTCTGCACACCGTCAGGGCGAAGGCCGCATCACACTGACCAATCGGATCGCCCTTCTGGTGGTGGCGCTCGTTCTCGGACTGACGGGGATCTTGCTCGTGTCGCCGGCGGGAGCCGCCAGCACGAGCACGGGAACGGTGATCTCGGAAGTGAACAGCCCCTACGGCAAGGTGCTCATGGCCGGGTCGGGCCAATTCGCGGGGTACACGCTCTACCAATTCAGCCGGAACACTCCGGCGGCGTGCTCCACGACGGTGACAACGGCGGGGGGGATGCCGCTGTCGTGCACCGGGCCCGAGACCGACAAGACCGCTGATTGGCCGGCCCTGACGACCGTCGGCAAGCCCGTCGCCGGGCCGGGCGTGAACAAGTCTCTGCTCGGTCTCGTCCACCGCACGGATATCGGCGGTGACCAGGTCACGTACGCCGGAAAACTCCTCTACCTCTTCGACCAGGCACCCCACCAGTTCAGCGGCGTCAACTTCATGGAGACGGTCGCCCCCCTGCCCCCCTGGCACGGGGTGTGGTACCTCGTCTCATCCACCAATGGTGCGCCGGTGGAGGGTCCGATTCCGCTCTCGACCGAGGCACTCCCGAGCGGAAAATCGGTGCTGGCCGCCGCCATGTTCCAGGGAATGGGAGGGACGCCGATCACGGTGTACACCTACAGCAAGGACACCAAGAACCACAGCACTTGCACCGGAACCTGCGCCCTTGACTGGCCACCGGTGCTGACCACGGCAGCCCCCCAAGCGACGGCCGGCCTCACCAAGAGTTCCATGGGCACGATCACGCGGTCCAACGGCACCAAGCAGCTCACCTTTGACGGAAAGCCGCTGTACCTCTACTCCAAAGAGGTGCCGCAGTTGAACCCGAGCACCGGGAATCCTCTCAACCCGGCCACCATCGGAACCGGAAATGGACTGGCCGGACCCGCGCACTTTGGCGGTACCTTCTCGGTCGTCTCGGCGCCGGCAGCGGCGCCGGCGGCCTGACCGCCGGCCTGAACCAGCTACTGCCCCGGACGGGGGCCGGGTCCTGACCCCACCCCCAGCTTCTCCCGGAAGAAGGTGAGGGTCTGGTCGAGGGCGGCCCGGGTCGGTGTGCCCTCCCGGTCCTGAAGGTGCTCGGTCAGCACCGAGTGGGCCTGCTTGGGATGGCCGTGGGGATTGCCCGGCGCGGAGTCGATCTCCACGGCGATGAAGGCGTCCCCGAGTTCGCGCTTCAGGGTGGCGAAGCGAGCCTCGAAGCAGAAGGGGTCATTGGAAAATCGCAATCCCAGAAGACAGGTGCCGGTCGACGTCCGCTCCTTCACCCGGGTCATGTCGGCGTCCGAGATTCCGACGTCCGCCTTGAATTTCTTGGAGAGCGGAAATGGGAGTGAGGGCTGGCTCAGCACCGGAGCCAGGACGATGTCGTCGACCATCATGGCCAACGCGAAGCCGCCGGTGAAGCACATCCCCACCACGCCCACCCCGGGGCCACCGCACCGTTCGTGCTCGGACGCCGCCAGCTTGCGCAACCAGACGGTGACCGGGCTGGTCCTCTTGAGGGCGAAGGCCGAGAATTCCCTCGAGATGCAGGCCGGGCCGATGGATTTGACGGCGTAGGCCCCGGTGGCCGGGCGCCCCGGATCACCGAACAGGCTCGGCATCACGGCGGTGCATCCGGCGGCCGCCACCTTGCGCCCGAATTCAGCCACCAGCGGCGTGATCCCCGGGATCTCACTGATCACGATGACGGCCGGCCCCTTGCCCATTCGGAAGACGTCGCGTCGCTTCCCATCGGCCTCGAACGACTCCTTGGTGAAGCCCTCAAGGGCGGCAGCCCATGCCGTGACATCGCTCTTGGCCATATTCGGACCGTAGCATCGCCGGTCGTGCATACTCCGAGCCGTCGCGGCGACCCTCACGCCCCCGTCCTGGTCGGGGTGGGGACGGCGTCGTCCAGTGCTCCCGCCATTGAGCTGATGACCCAAGCCAGCCGGGAAGCGGCCTCGAACGCCGGCGCTCCATCCCTCCTGCGGGCCGTAAACCGAATCGCCGTCCCCCAAGGAAGCTGGTCGCTTTCGAACCCAGCCCGCCTGGTGGCATCACGCATCGGTGCCGACAATGCCCGCACCTATCTCTGCCAGATCGGCGTCTCACAACAAGAGGTCATCGATGATGCCCTCGACGCCATCGCCTCCCGACAGGCCGACGTCGTACTGGTCGTCGGCGGTGAAGCTCGGGCCTTCGCCCGCCTCGGTGGTGTCGAGATCGATGACGATCCAGGCGACCCACCCGACGTCACACTCACCCGCCCTCCCGATTTCATGGCACCGATCGAAGCGGCCGCCGGCACCCTGTGGCCGGTGGTCCAGCAGTACGCCCTCATCGAAAATGCCCTGGCGGCCCACGAGCACCAGGAGCGAGCCGCGCACACAGCCGACATCGCCCGACTCTGGGCTCGCTTCAACGCCGTGGCTCAGGGCAACGACCTCGCCGCCTTCCCCACTGCCCGCTCCGCCGAGGACATCGCCCGTCCGGACACCAAGAACCGGCCGTTGGCCTATCCCTACAACCGGTGGCACGCCAGCCAATGGACGGTCGACCAGGCGGCTGCCATCCTGCTCTGCTCAACCGAGCGCGCCCGCGACGCCGGGGTCCCGACCGATCGCTGGGTCTTCCCCCACGTGGCCCTGCACGCCTCACATGCCATCACGCTGACGGCCCGCAGGGACCTGCACGCCTGGCCGGCCATGGAGGTACTGGGGAGGGCTGCCGCGGAGCGTCTCGGAGCGCCACTGGCCGACCTGCCGATCGCCGAGGTCTATTCGTGTTTTCCGGCTGCAGTGCGGGTGCAGCAACGCTCCCTCGGTCTCCCTCGCGACGGCACGCCCACCGTCACCGGCGGGATGACCTTCGCCGGCGGCCCATTCAACAACTACGTCCTCCAGTCGATGGCGGCGGTCATCGGCCTGTTGCGGGCCCGGCCCGGCGAACAGGGGCTCGTCACGACGGTCTCGGGCATGTTGTCCAAACCGGGACTGGCCGTGTGGTCCGCCACTCCGTGGCCCAACCATGACCGATACCTCACGGGCGACCTGGGCGAGGAGGCGAGCGCGGCAACAGCAACTGTCCCCGTCGCCACCGTCCAATCCGCCCAGGGACCGGCCACCGTGGCTTCCTTCACCGTGACCTACGACCCCGACGATCCGCTGCGCCCGGATCGGACGGTCGTCGTGGCTGAGATGGGCGACGGGAGCCAGACGGTTGCCGCCTGCGAGGATGAGACGCTCGCCCGCCACGCCCTGGGGGATTCACTGATCGGACAGACGGTCCACCTCGAAGGCGCCATGTTCACCCCGTGACCACCTCCATGCCCACGACCACCTCCACTCCACCCGGCCCTCGGTCCCGCCCCAGCCTCGTGCAGCCCGAACTGGCCGCCCGCGTCCCGTCGGTGCGTCGGGCCAGCGTCGTCGCCCTGGTCATTGGCGCCCTGACCGCAGTCGCCATCATCGTGCAGGCCACGGCCATGGCCACCGCCATTGATCGATCACTCCTCCACCACGTCCCGTTGCGCGCCGTGCGACCCGACCTCATCGCCGTCGTCCTGGCCGTGGTCGCTCGGGGCCTCCTGGCCTTTGTGGGAGAAGCGTCGGCCCATCGGACGGCCGAATCGGTGGCCCGCACCCTCCGCCGGCAGTTGCTGGGCCACACGCTGTCCCTCGGGCCCAGCTGGCTTGCCGGGGAGCGACCCGGTGAGCTCTCGCTCACCGCGACCAGGGGTCTGCGCTCGCTCCACACCTACTTCGCGCGCTACGTCCCCCAAGCCGCCATGGCGGCCGTGATGCCGATCGTGCTCCTGGTTTGGGTGGCCACCCAGAATTGGCTCGCCCTGCTCGTTGTCGTGGCGCTGGTCGTCGCCGTGCCGATCACCATGATTTACTTCGGGCGGGAAGCGACCCGTCGCACCGAACGGCAGTGGCGCCGCCTGGGATCGCTGGCCGGGCGCTTCCTCCAGTTGATCGAAGGACTGCCGACCCTGCGCGCCTTCGGACGAGAGGGACACGGTCGACGCGAGGTAGCCGAATCGGCCGAAGGAGTGCGGGTGGCCACCATGCGCACTTTGCGCGTGGCCTTCCTCTCCGCGCTGGCCATGGACATGATCGCCGGATTCGGCGTCGGCTTCGTGGCCATGGTCCTGGGCCTCAAGCTGTTGTGGGGCGAGCTCAGCCTGCAGACCGCCATGGCCGTGCTCCTGGTCGCTCCGGAGATCTTCATCCCGCTGCGTCGGGCCGGCGCCGAATTCCATGCCAGCACCGAAGGTCAGGCCGCGGCGGCCCGGGTGCTCGAAGTACTCGACCTGCCGACACCGCCCAGCCCGACCGTGGCGCCGGAGGCGGCCGGCCCGGCGGGGGCCACCCGGGCGGTGACCCTGCGCATCGACCGGCTGCGCGTCGAGTACGACGGCCGCGCCACTCCCGCTGTCGACGAGTTCTCGCTCCGGGTACCGCCCGGTCACCGTGTCGCCCTGGTCGGGCCCTCGGGCGCCGGTAAATCGACTGTCCTGGGCGCGCTCCTCGGATTCATCGAACCCTCTTCCGGCACCATGTCGGCCGACCAGGTCACGTCCACCGACTGCCCCATCGCGGCGTGGCGGGCGCACTTCTCATGGGTGCCGCAGCGGCCGCACCTCTTCACGGCCTCGATAGCCGAGAACCTGCGCCTCGGTGCACCCGAGGCCACCGATGGGGAGCTCCACGACGTGCTCGGCGCCGTGGGCCTCGATCAATTGGTGGCCCATCTGCCCCACTCGCTGGCCACCGGTTTGGGCCACGACGGCCTCACGCTCAGCGCGGGCGAGCGCCAACGGCTGGCCCTGGCTCGTGCTCTTCTCCGGGCCGCACCCATCCTCCTGCTCGATGAGCCCACCGCCTCACTCGATCCATCCACCGCCGCCCGGATGGCACCCGCCATCGAGCCGTTCCTGTCGGGCCGAACCGTCATCGTGGTCGCCCATGAGCCCGTCCTGCTCCCCCACTTCGATGCCGTCATTCAGATCGACGTCGCCCACCCGAGGGTGGCCGCCTCGTGAAGCCCCTGCGCCGCGTGGCGCGCGCCCCGGGCACCCCGTACGGACGGCTGGCCCTGGCGGGGCTGTTGGGCCTGGCGTCGGCCGCAGCCACCATCGGGCTCCTGGCCGGTTCCGGCTACGTCGTCGGGCGGGCCGCCCTCCACCCCGGGCTCGGCGCGCTGGTCGGCATCCTGGCCGCGGTGGAGGTCCTGGCGTTCTTGCGCGGACCACTCCGCTACGCCGAGCGCCTGATCGGCCATGACGCTGCCTTGCGCACGCTGGCCCACTGGCGCGTCTGGCTGTACGACTGCCTCACCCCACGCGTCCCGGCGGCGCTGGTCGGTTGGCGGAGCGGTGACCTCTTGAGCCGGGCCATTGACGACGTCGACACCCTGCAGGACCTGTACCTCCGCACCATGTTGCCCCTGGGGGTGGCCGCCGGCGCCGCCACGTTGGGTCTGGTCGTGGTCGGCCTGTCCCTGCCCCTCGCCGCGCTCGCCCTCGGCATCCCGCTGCTAGTGGCGTGCACGGTCCCTCCGGCTCTGGTCTGGCACGCCGCGGCGGACGAGGAGGACACGGCGCTCGCAGGTGAGATCTCGGCGCACGTGGTCGACATCATTCACGGCGCTCCCGAGCTGCTGGCCTTCGGCGCCGACGCCGCCGCGCTCGACCAGGTGGACGAGATGAGCCGGGAAGCCGAAGCGTTGGCGCGGCGCCGGAACAGAGCGGCTGCCCTGGCCTCATTCACGACCCAGCTCTGCCTGGGCGCGGCCGTGACCGCCGTCCTGGCGGTGGCCGTGTCGGCCGTGCACAGCCACCACCTCAACCCCGTGATGGTGGCCGTCCTTCCCCTGGCCGCCCTGGGTACGTTCGAACCCGTGCCCGGCATCACCCTGGCCGCCTCCCGCGCCCTGGCCGTACGGGCGGCCGCCCGTCGGCTCCTGGCTCTCGAAGCCGTTCCGATTCCGGTCAGCGATCCGGTGGTGGTCCGTTCACTGCCCGAGGGGGTCCCCGATCTGTCGTTTGCCCGGGCGTCTCTGCGCTATGCGCCCGAGCTGCCCCTGGCGCTCGACGAGGTCAGTGTGCGCGTCGCGCCCGGCGAGCGGGTGGCCGTCACCGGTTCGAGCGGAGCGGGCAAGTCCAGTCTGGTCAACGCGCTGTTGCGCTTTTGGCCCTTGGAGAGCGGCACCCTCCGGCTGGGCGACATCCCGAGCGACGAGTTGACCCAGTCCGACGTACGGTCGGCCTGCGCACTGGTCGACCAGCGGGCGCAGATGTTCGCCGGCACCCTGCGGTCCAACGTCACCCTGGGACGACCCGACGCCAGCGACGCCGAGATCGCAACCGTCCTCGACGCGGCCCAACTCGGTGCCTGGGTGGCCGCCCTCCCGGCCGGCTTGGAGACACCAGTCGGTGAGGACGGCGTCTCCATCTCCGGGGGCGAGCGGCGTCGGCTCGCCGTGGCCCGGGCGCTCCTCGCCGGTGGTCCGATACTCCTCCTCGATGAGCCGACCGCAGGTCTCGACAGCCGGCAAGCCGATCAACTGACGGACGATGTGTTGGCTGCCGCGGCAGGGCGCAGCGTCCTGCTGATTACACACCGGGCAGCCGAGGCGGACAAGTGCCAGCGCACCATCAGTATGGACGCGGGCCGGATCATTGACTGATCCAGGAAACACTCCGCCACCACGTTCATGACCGCGTCGGTCGCCTCATGACGGCGTCGGTCGGCTCGCGCCGGGTAGGAACCGGCTGCGGCCTTCGGACCAACGAAGGTCGATAGCCTCTGCGCAATGAAGCAGGGGCGAATCGGGCCGCACCATCGATACGCGATGAGAACCAGGCGTCGCGCCGTGCCGCGTCTCACCCAACTGCTGGCCGTCGGCCTGATAGCCGGAACCGTGGTGAACGTCGTGATGGGCTACGCCATTCCGGGCGCCGCACGGGCCGCCATCGCGGCGGGTCATTCGGGATCCTGGACCGTGTATCACGGTGATGCCACCGGATCCGGAGCATCGGGAGCGGTCGGCGCCTTCGACACCTCCGCCGCTGCGTGGACGTCGCCTGTGCTCGATGGACAGCTCTACGGCGAACCTCTCGTGTCATCAGGTGACGTCTTCGTGGCGACCCAGAATGACACGGTCTATGCACTTTCGACGTCGACCGGCCGTGTGATCTGGTCGACCCACGTTGCCCCTCCGGTGCCCGCGTCGGCCCTTCCCTGCGGGGACATTTCGCCCACCGTCGGGATCACGGGGACACCGGTGATCGACCAATCGAGGAACGAGCTCTTCGTCGTGGCCGACGAACTGGCGAACGGACACCCGGTTCACAAGCTGGTCGGTCTCAACCTGAGCTCGGGTGCCATCGAGTTGAGCGAGAACGTCGATCCGCCCGGCGCCAACGCGGCGGCGTTGCTGCAACGCACGGGGTTGACGCTCGATGCCCATCAGGTGGTGTTCGCCATGGGCGGCAACTTCGGCGACTGCGGCACGTACCGGGGCACCGTGGTCGCCGTCAAGGAGTCCGGCGCGACGCCGACGTACTTCACCGTCGACGCGGCAACCGGTGAAAGCCAGGGGGCAATCTGGATGGGGGGAGCCGCACCCGCGGTCGACCGCAACGGCAATGTCTGGGTCAGTGCCGGGAACGGCTCGGTCCACTCGGCCGACCAGCCCTATGACAACAGCGATTCGGCCCTAGAGCTCTCGTCCTCCCTCCGGCTCGTGCAGTTTTTCGCTCCGACCACGTGGGCTCAGGACAACGCCCAAGACCAGGACCTGTCCACCGCGCCGGCGTTGCTGGCCGACGGCCAGGTGCTCGTGACCGGAAAGTCGCGCGTGCTCTATCTGCTGAACGGCGCCCACCTCGGTGGCATCGGGGGCGAGGAGGCCAGCCTCGGATCGCCGTGCGGCGGCGACATCGATGGAGGGGATGCCGTGGTGGGCGATGTGGTCTACCTGCCGTGCCTGAGCGGTACCGAAGCCGTGCAGATCACGGCCGACCCCGCGGCGCTCCGGATCCTGTGGAGTTCACCGCAGGGGGGCGGCCCCCCCATCGTCGCCGCCGGTCTCATCTGGACCATCGGGCAGAACGGCAGGCTGTACGGCCTTGACCGCACTTCGGGTGCGGTGCGTCAGCAGGTCTCGATCGGCGCGCCAGCCAATCACTTTCCGACACCGAGCGTCGGTGGCGGGCTGCTGCTGGCTCCCGCCGCCGATCGCGTGGTGGCCTTCCATGCCCCGAGCCCGGCCCGTATCCCCCACTCCGGGAGCTGAACCTGACCCGGGGCCATGGAGGTGGGGTCGAACCTCGGTCTGGCGTCAGCGCAAGGCCGGGCGGCGACTGACCTCTCGCCGACTCGAGAGGAAGATCGGGGAGACGGCCGCCGCCACCAGCAACACACCGCCGACGATGATGTAGAAGACCCCGGTGTTCTTGGTGTAGCCCCACACCGTGAACAGCCGGGTGACGTCAGCCACGATGACAATGCCCCAGGCGACCAGCAGCACACCCACAAAGGCCATGGCCGACTTGGCCGAGGCCGGAAAGGCCGAAGCGCCTAGCAGCAACAGTCCACCAGCGAGCTGTACGGCCGCCGAGAGGCAGGTGAACCCGAACCCAGCTACCGCGGCATGCGTGGCGGGGATGTTCGAGAAGTCGGTCCCCGTCCGCGACAGCGCGATGGCGCCGATCACGATCAACACGACTCCACCGGCCAGGCCGATGATCTGGGCCGGGCTCCAGGCGGCGCGCTCGACTACCCGCGACGTGGTCGGCGCCTCGTCCACGTACCCTTCTTCCACCGGTGCATCGACATATCGTTGTCTCATCACACCATCCTTTAGATTGATCAGCTTCTGCGCTGATAACACTGGCTTCCTGACAATTCCCCATTTCGCATTGAATAAATGTTGTGCTTGAGCCGTGCGTCACGATGCGAGTGTCACGTTGCGCGTGTCACGTTGCGCGTGTCACGTTGCGCGTGTCACGTTGCGCGTG
>Ga0208357_1000491_pt1 | contig 32125 bp, 27 predicted proteins | sample NGESurdeep092012_6_FD_184487 | JGI IMG/M metagenome (GOLD analysis project Ga0208357, IMG submission 184487) | Arctic peat soil microbial communities from Barrow, Alaska - NGEE Surface sample F52-2 deep-092012 (SPAdes) | ecosystem: Environmental > Terrestrial > Soil > Wetlands > Peat ...
TTCCGCGGTCGTGGCCGCGCGTCGCCGGCTCAGCCGGGCGGCAGCGGCCGGAACGTCGACAGGGCCTGGTAGAAGACCAGCCGAGCGGCGGCGAAGTAGGCCGACGGAGCGGACATGCTCAGCTCGTAAGGCTGGCTCCCGGCCGAGGTCGGCAGCGTGACCAGGACCGCCAGCACCGTGGTCCGGGGGGCGCCGGCCGGCTTCCAGCTAAACCGCCAGCTCGCCGCGGCCGCGCCCGCGAACTGGCCGGGCTGGATCGCGACCAGCCGGTAACCCGGGTACGCGCGGCGCGCCAGCGCCGCCGCCTGCTCGTAGCGGGCCTGCGTCACCGGCCTGGCGTAGGCAAACGGGCTCAGGCTGACCTCCAGGTACGCCCGGCCGCCCGATGATTCCAGGAAGACCGCCTGGCCCTGGACACGCTGCTGCCAGGTGCCGGGGGCGGCGATGACAAATCCCGCCGCGGCGCCCAGGCTGGCGGCCGTGACGGTGTGCCACTGATAGCCAGCCGGCGCCGCCGGGCTCTCGTTCCCGCGGCCGGTTCCGGAGCCGCCCGCCGCGTTCCCGCCGCCCCCTGCGGTAACGCCACCCCGGGCCGAGCCCTGACTCGCCGCGCCGCCGCCCCCGGCGGTGACGCTGGCGCCGCTGCCGGGCCGCGGCGTCGCGCCGGCCCGGCCCGCCAGCCCGGCGCTGCCAGTCGTGCCCGGGCCGCTCGCCTGCGGGCCGGGATTGCTGACGGCCAGCGTGCGCGAGTAAATGCCGAAGCCGAGCAGGGCCGCTACGACGATCGCGGCAATGCCCGCACCGACGGAAGCCACCCGCCAGTACCGGGCCCAGGGCCCGCGCCGGCTGCCCGGTGGCTGCCCGGCTGCCCCTGGCCCCGCAGCTGCGGGCCACCCGGCTCCGGGCTGGCTCGCTCCGGGCTGGCTCGCTCCGGGCTGGCCGGGTGCCGCGAATCCCGGCCGGACCTGCGACCAGGAGTCCGGCGGGTCAAGGAACTCCGGTAGCCCCGCCCCGGCCAGGTCACCCGCCAGCTCCCCGTCGGCGTTACCCCTCGGAATCCGCAGGTCGGCGAAGACGGGCGGGTCCAGGAACCACGGCCCGCCGCCGGGCCGCCCCGTATCCGGCCCGGCGGGCATGGCCGCGGTCGGGTCATCGGGAGCGGCGTCGCCCTGCGCCCGCCCGGCCGCCCGGCCTGGCCGCAGGAACGGCGTCGGCCCGGTTTCGGCGGCCAGGCCCGCATCGGTCAGGAGCGTGGCCGCGGTGGCCGCGTCCGGCCTGGTCGCGGGGTCCCGGCGGAGCAGCGCGTCGATCACCGGCCCGAGCGGACCCGCCGACGGCGCCCGTGGCGGGTCCTCGGCGGCCACGCCAGCCGAGACCGCGGCCTGGCCGCCCGCCCGGTCGAAGGGGCCGCGTCCCTCGACCGCCGCGTAGAGCGTTGCCCCGAGCGACCACAGGTCCGAGGCGGGTGTCGCGTCATAGCCGCGGGCGCGCTCCGGCGCGGTGAAGCCGGGAGTCCCCACCACCATGCCCGCCTGGGTCAGCCCGGAGTCCTCCTCGAACGTCGCGATGCCGAAGTCGGTCAGCACCGCGCGGCCGTCCGCCGTGATCAGGACGTTGCCCGGCTTGACGTCCCGGTGCAGGACACCAGCGGCGTGCGCGGCGGCCAGGGCGCTGAGCAGGCTGGCCCCCAGCTGGGCCGCGTGCTGCGGCGGCAGCGGGCCGTCCTCCGCGATGACCTGGTCCAGGGAGCGCCCCCTGACGAGCTCCATGACGATCCACGGGCTCCCGTCCTCCTCGACGACGTCGAAGACGGTCACCACGCTGGGGTGGCTGAGCCGGGCCGCCGTCCTGGCCTCGCGCAGCGTCCGCTGGTAGCCGGCCTCCTCATCGGCTGGCATGGCCAGCGCGGTGAGCTGCACTTCCTTGACCGCGACGTCGCGATGCAGCAGCTCATCGCGGCCGCGCCAGACGATTCCCATCGCGCCGCGGCCGATCGGGCCCTGCAGGCGGTAGCGCCCGGCGATCAGCCGGCCTGCCCCCTTCACAGCGTGCATGGCGGGACACTATCCCCGCGGGCAGTTAGTTTCCTGTGAAGAAGATGGGAATTCAGCTGCCCGTGGTTATGTGCCGTGGTTATGCGCCCGTCGTCATGTGCCCGCGGGGCGGCCGTGCGGCCACGCCATCGCCAGCACGTCGAGCGCCCGGTCGAGCTGGTCCTCGGTGATCTCGCCGCGCTTGACATGGCCGCGGGAGATCGTCACGTCCCGGATGGTCGCGCCCGACTCGAGCGCCTCGTGCGCGATCGCCGCGGCGGCCTCGTACCCGACGAACGGGTTGAGGGCGGTCACGATCGCCGGCGAGGACTCCGCGTTCTGGCGCAGCCGCTGGGTGTGGGCCGTGATGCCGCGCACGCACTTGTCGGCTAGCAGCCGGGCGGCGGCAGCCAGGAGACTGATGGAGCTCAGGAGGTTGCGGCCGATCACCGGCAGCATGACGTTCAGCTCGAAGTTGCCCGCTGATCCGCCGAACGCCACGGCCGCGTCGTTGCCGATGACCTGCACGCAGACCTGGCTGACCGCCTCGCAGATGACCGGGTTGACCTTGCCCGGCATGATCGACGAGCCCGGCTGGAGATCCGGGATGGCGATCTCGGCCAGTCCGGTGCGCGGGCCCGAGCCCATCAGCCGCAGATCGGTGCAGATCTTGTAGAGGGTCACGGCGATGGTCCGCGTGACGCCGCTGGCCGCGACCAGCGCATCTCGCGCCCCGGCCGCCTCGAAGTGATCGCGGGCCTCGATGAGCGGCAGGTCCATGTCGGTCGCCAGCCGCGCGATGACCGAGCTGGCAAAGCCGGCCGGGGCGTTCAGGCCGGTGCCGACCGCAGTCCCGCCGAGCGGCAGTTCCGCCACGTCGGTCAGCGACTGCCCGGCTCGCTGCGCCCCCTTCCGGACCGCCGCGGCGTACCCGCCGAACTCCTGGCCCAGCGTCACCGGGGTGGCGTCCATCAGGTGCGTCCGGCCGCTCTTGACCGTGTTGGCGAACTCGCTGGCCTTGGCCTCCAGCGCCGTGGCCAGGTGATCCAGGGCCGGCCGCAGCGACCGGCTGATGAGCCGGGCCGCCGCGAGATGGATGGCCGACGGGAAGACGTCGTTGGAGGACTGCGAGGCGTTCACGTGGTCGTTGGGATGCACCCGGCGGCCGAGCGCGCGTCCGGCCAGCGTGGCGATGACCTCGTTGGCGTTCATGTTGGACGAGGTGCCGGAGCCGGTCTGGTACACGTCGATCGGGAACTGGTCGTCGTAGCGGCCGCGGGCCACGTCGGCGGCCGCGTCGTGGATGGCCGCGGTGAGGTCGGTGGGCAGCACGCCCAGCTCGCCGTTGACCGCGGCCGCGGCTCCCTTGATCGACGCCAGGGCGCCGATCAGGTCCCGCGACAGCCGCTCGCCGGAGATCGGGAAGTTCTGCACCGCGCGCTGGGTCTGCGCGCCCCACAGCGCGCTCTCGGGCACCAGAACCTCGCCCATCGAGTCGTGCTCCGTGCGGTAACCGGCGCTAGCGGCCTGCTGGTCGGCCGCTTTCTGCGCGCCGGCCGGCTCCTGGTCGGGCATGGTCCTCCTAGGTCGGCCCGCTGCCGATGGTGAGCAGCGGCTGCCGCGGGGCGGTGACGTCGGCGAAGAAGTCATTCCCCTTGTCGTCCACGATGATGAAGGCCGGGAAGTCTGCCACCTCGATCCGCCAGACCGCCTCCATCCCCAGCTCGGGGTACTCCAGTACCTCGACCTTGGTGATGCAGTCCCGGGCCAGCTTGGCCGCCGCCCCGCCGATCGACCCGAGGTAGAAGCCCCCGTGCTGCCGGCAGGCGGCCGTCACCGCGGCCGAGCGGTTGCCCTTGGCCAGCATCACCAGCGAGCCGCCGGCCGCCTGAAACTCATCCACGTAGCTGTCCATCCGGCCGGCGGTGGTCGGCCCGAACGAGCCCGACGCGTAACCCTCCGGGGTCTTGGCCGGCCCCGCGTAGTAGACGGCATGGTCGCGCAGGTAGTCCGGCATCGGCTGGCCCGCCTTGAGCCGCTCGGCGATCTTGGCGTGCGCGATGTCGCGGGCCACCACCATCGGGCCGGTCAGCGCGAGCCGGGTCTTGATCGGGTACCTGCTCAGCTCGGCCCGGATCTCGCTCATCGGCCGGGACAGGTCGATCCGGACCACGTCACTGCCGAGCTCGTCCGCCGCCGGGTCCGGCAGGTACTGCGCCGGGTTGGTCTCCAGCTGCTCGAGGAAGACCCCGTCGCGGGTGATCTTGCCGAGGGCCTGGCGGTCGGCCGAGCAGGACACGGCGATGGCCACCGGGCACGACGCGCCGTGCCGCGGCAGCCGGACCACGCGGACATCGTGGCAGAAGTACTTGCCGCCGAACTGCGCGCCGATGCCCACCTTCCGGGTGAGCTCCAGGACCTGCTGCTCCAGCTCGACGTCCCGGAAGCCGTGCCCGGCCGGGGAGCCGCTGACCGGCAGGGCGTCGAGGTACCTGGCGGAGGCGTACTTAGCGGTCTTGAGCGCGAACTCGGCGCTGGTGCCGCCGACCACGATGGCCAGGTGGTAGGGCGGGCAGGCGGACGTGCCGAGCGAGCGCAGCTTCTCCTCCAGGAAGGAGAGCATCCGCGCCGGGTTCAGCACGGCCTTGGTCTCCTGGTAGAGGTAGGACTTGTTGGCCGACCCGCCGCCCTTGGCCATGAACAGGAACTTGTACTCACCGCCGCCGGTGGCATGCACCTCGATCTGGGCCGGCAGGTTGCTGCCGGTATTCCGCTCCTCCCACATGGTCAGCGGGGCCAGCTGGGAGTACCGCAGGTTCAGCTTCGTGTAGGCGTCATAGACGCCGCGGGCGATGTGCTCCTCGTCGCGCCCGTCGGTCAGTACCTGCTGGCCGCGCTTGGCCATCACGATGGCGGTCCCGGTGTCCTGGCACATGGGCAGCACCCCGCCGGCGGCGATGCACGCGTTCTTGAGCAGGTCGCCGGCGACGAACTTGTCGTTGCCGCTGGCCTCCGGGTCGTCCAGGATCGACCGGAGCTGCCGCAGGTGCGCGGGACGCAGCAGGTGCGCGATGTCGTGCATCGCCTCGGCGGTCAGCCGGGTCAGGACGCCGGGCTCGATCTCCAGGAACTCGCGGCCGAGCGCCTGCGCCGTGGCGACGCCGTCGGCGGTTATCCGGCGGTACGGCGTGGTGTCCGGACCGGTCGGCAGGAGGTCGGAGTAACTGAACTCGGGCATCAGGGGCACATCCTCGTGCGGCAGGCTCTGTCTGTCCTCATCGTATTTGGCCGGGGGCCGCCCCCGGCCGGCACCTGAGGCCGGCCGGGGGCATTGAGCCTGGCGCCCGGCCTGGCCGTCAGGCCCCCGCGGTCTCGATGATCTCCACCTCGCCGTCGGCCTCGACGCTGATGCTGCCTGCCTGCACCGGGCTGGCGGGCTGGGCCGGGCCGCGCATCCGGATAGCCAGCAGGACGACGAGCAGCGCGCACAGGTCGAAGGCGGCGGCCACGGTAAAGGCCGTGGCCATGCCGCGGGTCAGGATGTGGTCCGCCTGTACCGCCGGCCCGGCATGCGCGAGCGGGTGCCGGGCCGCCGCCCGGCTGGCGGTGCCGTACACCGTGACCAGGATCGACAGCCCAAGCGCGCCGCCGACCTGCTGGGTGACATTCACCATGCTCGCGGCGGCGCCCGAGTCCTCCGGCGCCACCCCGGCCAGCGACGTGAGGGTGAGCGGAACGAAGGCCAGGCCCATTCCCCCGCCCAGCAGCAGCATCGGGCCCAGCACGCCGGACAGGTAGGTGGAGCCGGGCGAGAGCTGGCCCAGCCACGCCATTCCGGCCACGGCCGGGATGAGCCCGGCGACCATCAGCGGCTTAGGCCCGAACCGGGGGATAAGAACCGGCGCCAGGCGCGACACGGCGAAGAGCGCGGCCGTCATGGGCAGGAACGCCAGCCCGGCCAGCAGCGGGCTCAGGCCGAGCACCTCCTGGACGAACTGCGTGAGGAAGAAGAACATCCCGAACATGCCGGCCACCAGGAGCAGGCGCACGACGTAGGAGGCCGAGCGGCTGCGGTCGGTGAACAGGCGCAGCGGCGTGATCGGCTGCGGGGACCTGGTCTCGATCGCGACGAACGTCGCCAGCAGTACCGCCGCCGCGGCGAAGGCGGCGAGGGTGAGCGAGTCGCTCCAGCCGCTCGACGCCGCCCGGATGAACGCGTAGACCAGCGCGGACATACCCAGGGTCGAGGTGAGCGCCCCGCCGAGATCCAGCTTGCCGGGCTGCCGGGGGGACTCGGCAATGAAGCGCGGCCCGATCAGCAGCACGGCGATGCCGATGGGCACGTTGATGAACAGCACCCACCGCCAGGAGAACCACTCGGTGATCACTCCGCCGAGTACCAGGCCGAGCGAGCCGCCTCCCATGACAACGGCGGTGAACAGGCCGAGGGCCCGAGTCCGCTCCCGGCCGTCGGGAAACCCGGACACGATGATGGCCAGCACGGCCGGCGTGGCGATCGCGCCGCCGACGCCCTGCGCGGCGCGCGCCACCAGCAGCCAGGACGCGGTCGTGGCCAGGCCGCCGGCCAGCGAGGCGGCCGTGAACAGGGCCAGTCCGATGAGAAAGACGCGCCGCCGGCCGAAGATGTCCCCGGCGCGGCCGCCGAGCAGCAGCAGGCCGCCGAAGGTCAGTGCGTAGGCGTTGAGGACCCAGGACAAGCTGGCCGCCGTGAAGTGCAGGCCGGTGGCGATGCTGGGCAGGGCGATATTCACGACCGAGAGATCCAGCACGATCATCAGCTGGGCCCCCAGCATGATGGCCAGGGTGATGCCGGGTCGCTGACGGCGCCGGGCGGCCGCCCGGCCAGTCTGGACGGGCGTGGTCAGAGCGTGCGAAGGCATGGGTTCCTTCCCGAGGAAGTTATGCGGAGAATGCCGCGCGGCGCAGGCCTGGCGAGCGCGGCCGAAGCTGAGTAACCTTGATACGGAGGATCCCTCCGGTAACTATACGGAGGTACCCTCCGGTTTGGCAAGCGCGGCAGCACCGTCGCGATCGGCACTGTGAGGTGAGGGATGGGGGCGACGACGCAGTCGGCTCCGGGTACGGCGGCGAAACGGCCGCTGCGCGCCGACGCCCGGCGCAACTACGAGCATCTGCTGGCACGGGCCGCCGAGGCCTTCGCCGAGCGGGGTGCCGACGACGTCTCCCTGGAGGAGATCGCGCGGCGGGCAGGCGTCGGCATCGGTACCCTGTACCGCCACTTCCCGACCCGGCAGGCGCTGCTCGAGGCCGTCTACCGCGACCAGGTCGAGGCGCTGGACCGGAAGGCGGGCGAGCTGCTCACCGCCGACTCACCAGGCGCCGCCCTCGCGGAGTGGCTGGCGGCGCTGACCGCCTTCGGCAGCACCAAGCGGTCCATGAACACCTCCCTGCTGGCCATGCTCGGCAGGGAATCGGAGCTGTTCACCTCGTGCGGCGCGATGCTGCGCGACGGGACGACGGCCCTGCTGACCCGGGCCCAGGAAGCCGGCGTCGCGCGCACCGACGTCGTCGGCACCGACGTGCTCCGCCTGGTGCACGGCCTGATGCTGGCCGCCGACACCCCCGGGGACGCAGGCCAGGCCGACCGGATGCTCTCGCTGGTCGTAGCCGGGCTGATGATTAACCCCGAACGCCCGTAGCTGTGCGTGCCTTGCCGTTGTGCCCGTTTCCTCGCCGCGGGCCGGTTGTGCCCCCGCCCCCGGCCCATCGCGCGGTGGCTCATGGCGCCGCCGCCGCCGCCGCTGGCAGTTGCCCACCGGGCGGACAGTTGGCTGGCTTGATTCACTATCCGTGCTCAAGCCGGCCCGGTAGAACTGGCATGACAGCGATCGAGCTGGGTAACTCGGGCTTTCGCTGAGGGCACCTTGCCCGCGGCCCGCAGGACGGAGGACATGGTGAGCATTCCGGAGACAAGTGAAGGTTCCGTCGACCTGAACGAGGCTGCCCGGCAACTTGAGCTCGCGATTCACGATGCCCGAGTCTCCTTTGACTGCACCGGCCTGGCGGACCTGGACCGGGCCCACACCTTCGCGATCACGGCCCGGGCGGCGATCGACTCGGCCGAGCACCTGCTCCGGGCGGCCCTCACCTCACGGCAGGTCATCCAGCCCGACATGGACCACCTAGCGGACAGCTAAAGGGCGGGCGCTGGCCCCACCCGCCACCTCAGCCACACCCGCCACCGGTGCCGTCGCCGCCCAATTAGCGCGGGGATTTCTCAGCGTCCTCGACTGGGCTGAGAAATCCCGCGCTAATGCGGCGAATGGCTTTATCCACAGACTGGGCGGCTTGCGGTTTTCGTCCACCGGCTCGGAATCGCGGCGGCGGGGTGGCCGATGGCCGCCGAGTATGGCCAGTATGTCGGTCGATCTCAGCGAGGACATCCGGCTACTGATAGCCGCGCAATCGGAAGCTATCGCGCGCTGGCAGGCCCCGACCGTCGGGCTGGACACCACTGTGATCGATGCTCAGCCGCGGCTGGGCAGGTGGCAGCCGCTCTACCGGGGCGTCTACGCGGCCTTTACTGGTGTCCGCCCCGCGGCCGTGCTTCCTGTGGGGCGCCGTGCTCAGAGCCGGGCCCGGTTTCGGCCTGGCTGATCTCTGCCTGCGCCAGGCGCCGCGCTACGCCCGTAGCTTTGCAGGCGGCGATCCAGGCGCGGCCGCGGATACGCTGGCGCGCCGCGCTGGCTGGCGCGCTGGAGGACATCGGGAACGGCATCCGCTCGGTGCTGGAGTACCGCTACGCACGAGCAGTCGAGCGGCCCCACGGCCTCCCCGCCGCCAGGCCGCAGGCCCGAGTGCCTCGCGGCCCGCGGCCTCACTACTTCGACAACCTCTATGCGGACTTCGGCGTGGCCGTGGAACTCGATGGCCGGGCCGCCCATCGGCCCGAAGACCGCTGGGCAGATACCCCTCGGGACAACTTCTTCGCCGGTGTCGGCATTGTCACGCTTCGCTACGGGTGGGCTGATGTCACCGAGCGCCCCTGCCAGGTAGCCGCGGAGGTGGGCCAGGTACTGCGGGAGCGTGGCTGGACCGGCACGGTGTCCCGGTGCGGGCTGGCCTGCGGCTGCTGAGCCCCCAGCGCGGCAGATATCGGGAGCTGGCTGGGCGGCCGGCCATCTAAGCTCGGCAGCGTGGCAAGTGTGGAAGATGTGGTGGCGGCCTGCGGCACGGCGGCGGCCGGCGGAGCGCGGAGCATTGCGGTCGCGCCGGATGAGGTCATCGACAAGGCGCTGCGCGGGCTGGCCGGACTGCTGAGCGAGCGCGCGCCGGAGCTCCTGGCCGCCAATGCTGCCGACGTCGCGGCCGGCGAGGCGGCCGGCCTGGGTGACGGCCTGCTGGACCGGCTCCGCCTTGACGAGGCCCGGATCGCCGACATGGCCGCTCAGATCGGGCTGCTAGCCGATGCCGGCTACCCGCCAGAGGAGACCGCCGTCGGCGAACTGCCGGGCGGCCTGGTCCTGAGCGAGCGCCGGGTGCCGGTCGGAGTGATCGGCGCGAACTACGAGGCGCGGCCGAATGTCACGATCGACGTCGCGTCCCAGCTGCTGAAGTCGCGCAACGCTGGCGTGCTCCGGACGGGCGCCGCGGCGCTCAAGTCGGCGGCGGCCCTGTTCGATCACGCCATCGCGCCCGCGCTGAGTGCCGCCGGGCTGGATCCTGGCGGGCTTCAGCTCGTCCGATCGGCTGACCGGCGGGCGGCGGAGGCTCTCGTCAGCCTGCCAGCCCTGATCCCGCTGGTGATCCTGCGCGGCAGCGGCGAGACCACCCGGCTGCTCGCGGCGCAGGCCGCGCGCCATGGCGTGCGGACGCTCGCCCACGCTGACGGCGGCGGCGTGCTGTACCTCGACCGGGCGGCCGACCCGGCCCTGGCGCGGCAGGTGATCACGGCGAGCCTGGACCGGCTCGGCGTCTGCAACCGGCTGAACCTGCTGCTCATCTGCGCCGACGCCTGGGACGAGCTCCTGCCCCCGGCGGTCGAGGCCATGCGGACCCGGGGCGTGACGCCGTCGCTGCCGCCCCATGACCAGCCGCTGGGCTATGAGTGGGCGCTGAGTGACGGGCGCGAGGCGACCGTCACCGTTAGCCCGGCCGCCGGCCCCGCCGAGGCCGCCGAGCTGGCCAATGCCCAGACTTCCGGCCTGGCGGCCGCCATCATTACGACCGACGCCGAGGCGGCCGGGGAGTTCCTGCGCAGCTACCGGGGGACCGGGGCGTTCTGGAACACCAGCACCCGGCTCCTGGACGGGTTCAAGCTACGGGGCGTGCCCGAGACGGGCATCAATGTCGATCACGTCCCCGGCCCGCGCGGGCCGGTGACCTTCCAGGACCTCTGCCTGCGCCAGTTTGTCGTGCGTCCCGGGGCGGCATGACCGTGCGCTCCATGGTGGTCAAGATCGGCTCCAGCTCGGTGACCCGGTCCACCGGACCCGACCCCGTCGTCCTCACCTCGGCTCTCGACGCCGCGCTGAACGCCCGGTCGCTCGGCTGGAACGTGGTCCTGGTCTCCTCCGGAGCTGTGGCGTCCGGCTCGGCCTATCTCGCGCGGACCGCCGAGATCGGCTCCTCCGCCCGGCTGGCCGCCGCGGTGGGCCAGCCGTTCCTGATGGACATCTACCGGTCGGTGTCCGAGGTATCGGGCCGGCATGTCTGCCAGGTGCTGATCTCGGAGAGCGACCTGAAATCGCCGCGGGCCATGTCGTCGGTCTGCGCGGTCCTGGACGAGTGCGGGCGAGCCGGGGTGATCCCCATCGTCAACGGCAACGACGTAACCGACATGCGCGGCTCCGACAATGACGGGATAGCCGTGGCCCTGGCCGTGTCGAGCGGCGCCGACAAGCTGCTGCTGCTCACCGACGTTCCCGGCGTGCAGCGTTCCGGGATTCAGCTACCGGATCTCGCGGCCGCGGACACGCGTGGCGTTCAGACGAGCATGGCCGGGACGGGCCGCGGCGGCATGCGGTCGAAGCTGCGCGCGGCGGAGCTGGCCGCCTACAACGGAATCGAGACGCATATCGCCAGTGCCCGGCTGCCGGGCGTTATCACGCGGTGTGTCAAGGACGAGCCCGTGGGCACCCGGATCATGGTCGCCCGGGAGCGCTTCCCGGCCGAGTCCCGGTGGATCTCCGGCGTGGCCATGAGTCACGGTTCCATCGTCATTAACCGGCCCGCCGAGGACAGCATCCGGGCCGGTGCGAGCCTGTTCGCGTCCGGCATCAAGAAGGTGGAGGGCAATTTCGCCGGGGGCGACGTGATCGAAGTGATCACGCCGTCCGGGCGTCTCGTCGCCCGGGGAGTGTCCAAGGTCTCCGCCACCTTGATGGGCCTCATCCGGGCGATGCGCACCGACGAGATTGCCGTCGTGATGACGGAGATCCTGGACAAGTTCCTGCGCGGCGCCGCGCCCGGCGTGCCCGCCGGACCGGCCCCCGGCGGCGACGAGCTGGCCGGCCTGCGCGCGCCCGTGGTCAAGGCGCTCGAGCTCGTGGAGAGTCACGGGTATGAGCTCACGCGCAAGCTGGCCCTCGAGATCATGAACCTCTTCCCGTCCGCGACAGTCGAGGCCATGCTGGACACCCGCCGGGACGAGGGCCGCCGCCACCTGCGCGAGCGTTATAGCAGGCTGTCCAGCGACCTGAGCTTCATCGACCGCCAGCGCCTGGTCGTCTTCTAGCCGGAGTCAGGCATCTCAGCGGGCAGTCCCGCTGCCGCGGCGGCTTCGCTGGGCCCAGGTCAGATCTTGGTGAAGTGCTGGAAGCATTCCCAGGCGATGTCGTGCTCGGCGAAGGCAGCCGCCTCAGAGCGCCTGACCGCCAGGTAGGCGCTGGACCGCAGCGATCCGAGTGCCGACATCAGCAGCTTGTCCGCCTCCAGCGCATCCAGGGCTTCGCCGAGCGTCTGCGGCAGGCGATGGGCGCCCAGAGCCGCGCGCTCCGACTCGGACAAGGTAGCGGGGTCGACGTTGACCGGCTCGCCCGGATCGAGCTGGCGGCGGACGCCGTCCAGGCCGGCGTGGATGAACGCGCCGAGGGCGAGGTAGGGATTGGCGCTGGAGTCGGACGGCTTGAGCTCGAGGTTCACCGAGCTGTCGGGGCCGCTGCCCAGCGGGGAACAAATTCGCACGGCCGCCTCGCGGTTGTCCATCCCGTAGACCGTGAACGCGCTGCTCCAGAACTGCGGCTGCAGCCGCCGGTAGCTGTTCACGCTGGCGCAGGTGAGCGCCACGAGCGCGGGCAGGTGCGCGAGCAGGCCGCCGATGAAGTGATAACCGGCCGCCGACAGGCCATAACGGCCGCCCGGGTCGGCGAACACGGCCCGGCCGGTCGCCAGCTCGGTCAGCGAGGCATGCAGGTGGGTGCCGTTGCCGGTCTGATCCGGGATGGGCTTGGGCGCCAGGCTGGCCCACAGGCCATGCCGGAAGGCGACGCCGCGCACCGTCTCCCGGTACAGCACGTGGTTGTCGGCGGCGCGCAGCGCGGGGGCGTGCCGGATCACCACCTCCTGCTGGCCGTGGCCGAGCTCGGGGTAGTAGTGCTCGACCGCGAGGCCCTGCGCTCGCAGCGCGGCCACCAGGTCAATGATGTAGTCGTGGGCGATGTCGAACCCGGTGCCCGAGTAGCAGAGGCTGTCATCGACCGGGACGAGCTGGTCCGGGCCGCCCTCGGGATCGGCCGTCCGCCTGCCCAGGGTGAACTCGGGCTCGAACGAGGCCGACATGGCATAGCCCTCGGCGGCGAGCTCGCCGATGGCCTGGCGCAGGAAAGTCCGGGCGCAGCCGTCCCAGGGCTGCCCGCCGGGCTGGACCTGGTCGGCCAGCATCGCGCCGGCGCCGGGCGCGTAGGGGAGCGGCACCAGCGTGGTGGGGTCCGGCCGTAGCCGGATCTCGCCCACCGGGCCCATGCCGTCCACGGGCTGCAGCGAGTCCAGCATCGACATGGCCATCATGGCCACCGTGTGACCGATCCCGCTGGTGATGCGCTCGGCGAGAAACTGCCGGGTAGCGGCCTTGCCCCGGATGATCCCGCCGTGGTCGGCGTACAGGAAGCGGACGAGCTGCAGCCCGTCGGCGTCGGCCCGGGCCAGGGCGGCCTCGGCCGCGTGCTTGGCGTCGGTCTCCGCCGGGCTGGGGGCCGGGGGAGCGCCTGAGGTTCCCGCTGTCATGAGTCAGGGTTTAGCACGGCGGTCGCCGGCCCGTACACTCCGCCTCGCCCCAGCCTCCGCGTCTGCCTGGCCGGCCGCACCGGCATCGGCTGCCTCGGCCGACGCGCGCTCCGCCTCGTCGGCCACCACGTCCGTGCCCGCCGCCTCCGTGGCGGTGGCCGCCGCGACGGTCGCGGCCGTGACCTGCTCGTCGTGGACGTACCGGCCGCCGCGCATCAGCGAGGCGCCGGCCGCGATGAACAGCACGATCATGGCCATGGTGAACACGATCACCAGGCCGTGGTGGAACGGCTGGGAGATCAGCTGCGGGAAGAAGCTCTTGCCGGTCAGCCTGGCGACGCTGGCGGACGGCAGCCTGGCCAGCACGCCCGTCGGCGCGAGCAGCTGCCTGATGGGGTTGTAGCCGAGGAAGGCCGCGAACAGGCTGCCGACGGGCGGCAGCTGCGCGACCTGGTGCGCGATCGGCGCCGGGACCCCCTGGGCGGTGAGGCCGCGCAGCAGTGAGGCCGGCAGGGTCGCGGCCAGGCCGGCGATCATCAGCGAGAAGAAGATGCCGATGGACAGCACGAATCCGGAGTTCTGGAACGTGGCCAGCATCCCCGACGCGGCGCCGCGCTGCCGGGCCGGGACGCTGTTCATGATCGCGGCGGCGTTCGGCGCGGAGAACAGCCCCATGCCGGCGCCGGCCACGAAGATCAGCGCGGCGAACTCCGGGTAGCTGAAGTTGGTGGGGATCAGCAGCAGCCCGCCGAACGCGGCGGCCGAGACGATGAGCCCGCCGGAGGCGAATGCCCGTGCCCCGTGCTTGTCCGACAGCCAGCCCGAGACCGGCCCGGAGAAGACGAAGCCGCAGGTGAGGGCGAGCAGGTAAATACCTGACCACAGCGGGGTGTCCTTGAACGCGTAGCCGTGCAGCGGCAGCCATATCCCCTGCAGCCAGATGATCAGCATGAACTGCAGTCCGCCGCGCGCGATCGAGGCGAGCAGGGTGGCGGTGACCCCGGCGGCGAACGCCCGGATCCTCATCAGCCGCAGATCGAACATCGGGCTCGGCACCCGCGTCTCGATGAAGCAGAACAGGACCAGCAGGGCCACGCCGCCGATCAGGCCGGTCAGCACGACCGGGCTGGTCCAGCCCATGCTGTGGCCGCCGTAGGGCTGGATGCCGTAGGTGATCCCGGTGAGCAGGCCGACCAGGCCGAGCGCGAAGGTCACGTTCCCGAGCCAGTCGATCCTGGCCGCGGTGCGGGCGCCGATCTCGCGCAGGCTCAGGTAGGACCAGATGGTGCCCACGATGCCGATCGGCACGGAGACGATGAAGACCAGCCGCCAGTTGATCGCCGCGAGCACGCCGCCGAGGATCAGCCCGATGAACTGCCCGGAGATGCCGGCTACCTGGTTGATGCCCATCGCCGTGCCGCGCTGGTTGGCCGGGAACGCGTCGGTCAGGATGGCCGGCGCGTTGGCCATCAGCATGGCCCCGCCGACGGCCTGCACGACCCGCCAGCCGATCAGCCACATCGCCCCCGGCCCGCCGGTGAACGGGTCGAACGGCAGCGCCAGCGCAGCGAGGCCGAAGATCGCGAAGCCGGCGTTGTACATCCTGACCCGGCCGTAGATGTCGCCGAGGCGGCCCAGGGTGACCACCAGGACGGCCGTGACGACCAGGTAGCCCATCAGCATCCACAGCAGGTAGCTGACATTGCCGGGGGTGAGCGGATCCAGGTTGATGCCGCGGAAGATGGCCGGCAGCGAGATGATCACGATCGAGGCGTTGACGGTGGCCGCGAGCATGCCGAGCGTGGTGTTGGACAAGGCCAGCCACTTGTACCGGTCACCGGGCTGCGCACCGCCCGAGGCCGCCGCTCCACGTCGCTGACCGGCTGTGGCGCCGCCCGCCGCCTCGCTCAACTTGCCCCTCCGCTCACGTAGATACTTGCTAGATACAAACTAACAGGCCGGGGTGACGCCTCCTGGCCAGGCGGCGCGGGCCGCCAGGTAAATCACAGGACCGTGAGATAACGGACCGCCGGAATGGCCGCGCTCGCCGGTGCGACGATCCGGATTGGCGGCCTGATGAGGCCGTCGGCGGCTTAGCAAATCTCCTATTTCGATGACCCATTCACCTGGTGTGATGGAAAACGGTAAAGTCTGCCCGTGCTGAGCTGGTTGCGTGCCCTATTTCACCGGTCGGCGAGCAGCGCTCGCCCGGCCGCTCCCGCAGCAACGGCGGGCGCCCCCATCACGGCCACACCAGGTGCGGCCAGCGCGCCCGAGGAGGCCAATGTGCCTGGGGCGGCCACCGCGCCCGAGGCGGCCAGCGGGCCCGAGGCGGCCGGCGGCCCCGAGGCGGCCGGCGGCCCGCCGAGAGGCGTGGATGTCTCCAGCTTTCAGGGGCCGCCCCCGAGCTGGACCTCGGTGGCGGGAAACATCAGCTGGGCGGCCGTCAAGCTGACCGAGCTCGGACCGGGCGGCTCCAGGTACGTGAACCCGGACGCGGCGGCCGACTGGGCCTGGCTGCGCGCGCACGGCAAGGGCCGCATCGCCTACCTGTACGGGCATCCGTCCGTCGGCGCCTCGCAGACAGCCGGCTTCTTCCTCAACGAGCTGAGGCGGCTCGGCCTGCAGAACCAGGACGCCGTCGCGCTCGACCTGGAGACCTCCGACGGACGGCCACCGGCGCAGGTGGCCGCCTGGGCGGTCCAGGTTCAGGAAGAGCTCTTCCACGCCCTGGGCCGGGCGCCCGTGCTCTACACCTTCTTGAGCTTCGCCGAGGAAGGCAACTGCGCCGGCCTGGGGCACTATCCCCTGTGGATTGCCGACCCCTCCAGCAGGGCCGGGCACCCCCGGGTGCCGAGGCCCTGGACCAGGTGGGCGATCCATCAGTACTCCATTACCGGACCGATCGACCGGGACGTGGGGAACTACGCGAGCAAGACGGCCATGTTCCAGGCACTCGGCAAGCCAGAAGGGCCCAATATGATTAATCTCGGCGGATCGATCGTCGGCGCCCTCACCTCGGTGCGCTGGCCCGATGGCGTGACCGTCGTCGCCGGCTGGGGCACCGACGGCTTTATCCAGGACATCCGCTGGGTGAACGGCAGCTGGAGCAGGTGGCATAACGTCAGCCCGACGAAGGCGAAGGGCGCTCCGGGGCTCGTGGCGTTCGGCAGTGCCGAGGGTCACCTCTACTACACCGACGAGGCCGGGGCCGTGATCCAGCTGTCCACCACCGACGGCGGCGCGACCTGGACCTGACGCCGGGCCACCAAGCGCCCCGCGAGGCGTATCTTCGAGCTGTGACGTTCCGCCCTCTGCCCCGCTCTGCCCGTGACCTGCGGGCCTCTGATGCTGACCGGGAACAGGTGTTCGGTCTGCTCGCCGAGGCGGCGGCCGATGGCCGGCTTACCCTTGATGAGCATGCCGAGCGAGCCGAGCGGGCGAGCGCGGCCCGTACCCTCGGCGAGCTGACCGAGCTGACCGCGGATCTGGCCGCGCCGTCGGCGCAGCCGATCCGGCTGGATGGCCACCGCGCGGTCTCCGGGGTCCTGCGCCGGGAGCGGCGGGACGGACGCTGGGTCGTCCCGGCTAGCTTTCCCGTCGCCGCGATCTTCGGCGAGGTCGTGCTCGACCTGCGGGGCGCGCTGCTGCAGAGCCAGCGCACCGTTATCTATGCGACGGTGCTCGGCGGCCACCTGGAGGTGATCGTGCCCGAGGGCGTCGCCGTCCTGGTCAGTGGCCGGTCCGTGCTGAGCCGGCAGGTGGTCCGCGGCAGCTCACCGGCCGGGGCCGGGCAGCAGCCGGTCATCGACATCCGGGCCGTTACAGTGGGCGGCACGATCCGGGCCACCACGCCGCGCCGGTCACGCTGGCGGACGGTCCTGCGCCGCGAGCTAGGCCTGTCCCGGTCCCGGCCCGGAGACTGGTAAGCCGGGCTAGTCACCGTCGAAGTTGACCGAGCTGTAGGCGCGGAGCTTCCAGAGCTGATGCTCGCTGGAAATGGTGCGGACGGTGCCCGACCGGGCCCGCATGACCAGGGAGTGGGTCGTGGCCCCGCCCGCGCGGTACCGCACGCCGGCCAGCAGCTCGCCGTTGGTAATCCCGGTCGCCGCGAAGAACGCGTCGTCCGAGGCCACCAGGTCGTCCGTGGTCAGCACCCGGTCCAGGTCATGGCCGGCCTCCAGTGCCTTAGCCCGCTCGGCGTCGTCGCTCGGCGCCAGCTTGCCCAGGATGATGCCGCCCAGGCACTTGACCGCGCAGGCCGCGATGACCCCCTCGGGCGTGCCGCCGATGCCGAGCAGCAGGTCAATCCCCGTGCCCGCGCGGGCAGCCATGATCGCGCCGGCGACGTCGCCGTCGGTGATCAGCTTGATCCGCGCGCCAGCCTCGCGAACCTCGGCGATCAGCCCGGCGTGCCGCGGCCGGTCCAGGATGATCACCGTGACATCGTGCGGCGAGCAGTGCTTGGCGCGGGCGACCGCCGCGACGTTGGCCCGCGGGGGCGCCTCGATGTCGACGGCGTCGGCCGCTTCCGGGCCGGTTACCAGCTTGGACATGTAGAACACGGCGGACGGGTCGTACATCGCGCCGCGGGCGCTGACGGCGAGCACGGAGATCGCGTCCGGCATGCCATTGGCGGCCAGCCGGGTGCCGTCGATCGGGTCGACCGCGACATCGCAGAGCGGCCCGCTGCCGTCACCGACCTGCTCGCCGTTGAATAGCATCGGCGCGGCGTCCTTCTCGCCCTCGCCGATGACGACAACCCCGTTCATCGCCACGGTATTGATGAGCAGGCGCATGGCGTTGACGGCAGCGCCGTCGGCCCCGTTCTTGTCGCCCCGGCCGACCCACCGGGCCGAGGCCATCGCGGCCGCCTCCGTGACCCTGGCGAGTTCCAGGGCCAGGTTCCGGTCCGGGGCGCGGTGCTCGGGCTCTGGCGGGCTAGCTGGCTGATTATCGGTCATGACGGATACGCCTTCCGTGGCAGTCGGCCGTGGTGAAATCCTATGTAGCTGATCCGCGCGCTAGCCGGGCAGCGCGCGACGGGCCGGGAGGGAAACTGCGATGCCGCATGACCACTGACCTCATCAGGCCAGATCCTGCCGGGGAGCCACCCCCGGTCCTCCGCCCGGCGGACCGGGGCGCGGCCACGCGGCGTGCGCTGCTGCTGGCGGCGCGCGCGATCTTTGTCAGCGAGGGCTACGCCCAGGCTGGCGTTACCGACATCGTGGCCCGCGCCGGCGCGAGCGTCGGCAGCCTGTATCACCATTACACGGGCAAGGCCGGCCTGTACCTGGCCCTGTTCGACCAGCTTCATCACGACCACACCGAGCGGACCCGCCAGGCCGTGCGCCGGGCCAGGGACGCCGGAGTCACCGATCCTATGCAGCTATTCCTGGCCGGCGCTTCGGCGTATCTCGATTCCTGTATTGAGCAGCGTGAGCTGGCCGGGCTGTTCGCGCGCGGCGACGGGCCGCCGGGATTCGAGGTGGTCTGGCAGCAGCGGCTGGCCGACTGGGTGGCCAAGAACACCGAGTTCTTCGCCCGTAGCGGCGAGCCGCTCGACGAGGCCGTGGCCATTGTCATGAGCGGCGCCCTGATGCTCGCCGTGGCGGAGGCGTCCCGGGCGGCGGACGACGGCCGGGCCAGGCAGATCGCCGACGGCGTGATCAGCGTCCTGTCCCGCCTGGAGACTCGCTCCTAGGGCAGACCGCCGCGATGGTCCGGATTTCGCTCAGAACGGCGTCTCCGGCGCCGGTGCGGCATCATCGCGCGGGGCCACCGCCGCCGCGAGCCTGGCGCGGGCCCCTTCCAGCCACTCCTCGCAGATGACCGCGAGCCGCTCGCCGCGCTCCCACAGCTCCAGGGACTGCTCGAGAGTCAGGCCGCCGGCCTCCAGGCGCTTGACGAGATCGGTCAGCTCGTCGCGGGCCTCCTCGTAGGCGGGGCGCGCGCTCTTGGTCCGGCCTTCGGTCACGCCGTCAGCTTACAAGCCGCGTCACGTCGGCCCGGCTGGCGCGGCCGGGTCGGTGACGGTCACCGCGACCTGGTCGTCGGCGAACCGGAGGGTGAGGAGCTCCCCGGCGGTCAGCTCCGCTGCCGTGCGCACCACGCTGGCGTCCGCGCGCTGGACGATCGCGTAGCCCCGGCCTAGCGTGGCGGCGGGGGAGAGCGCGACCAGGCGGGCCCTGGTGTGCGCGATGTCATCGCGGCCGCGGGCGAGGCCGGCGGCCACGCAGAGACGGGCCCGTTCGGTCAGGGCCATGATCTGCTCCTGGCGCCGGTCGATCTCCCGCAGCGGGCTGGCCAGCGATGGCCGGGACCGGACCGCCGTGAGCCACGCGGACTCCCGATCCAGGCGGCCGGCCAGGCTCCGCCGCGCCCGGCCGCGCAACTGCTCGATCAGCGCGAGCTGCTCGGACACATCGGGCACGGCCCGCCGGGCCGCGTCGGTCGGGGTGGAGGCGCGGACATCGGCGACCAGGTCCAGCAGGGGCACGTCCTGCTCGTGGCCGATCGCGCTGATGACCGGCGTCACGCTGGCCGCCACCGCGCGCACGAGTTCCTCATCGGAGAACGGAAGCAGGTCCTCGATCGAGCCGCCGCCGCGGGCGATGATGATCACGTCCACCGCCCGGTCGGCGTCCAGCCGCTGGAGGGCCGCGACGATCTCCGCCGCGGCGTGCACCCCCTGCACCGAGACCTGTTCCACCCGGAACCGCACGGCCGGCCAGCGCCGCGCGGCGTTCCTCAGAACATCCCGCTCCGCGGCCGACTCGCGCCCGCAGATCAGCCCGACCACTGACGGCAGGAACGGCAGCCGCCGCTTGCGCGCGGCGGCGAACAGCCCTTCTGCCGCCAGGGACGCGCGCAGCCGTTCCAGCCGGGCCAGCAGCTCACCGAGGCCGACCGCCCGTATCTCGGTGGCGACCAGCGCGAACGTGCCCTTGGCGGCGTTGAACTCCGGCTTGGCCCACACCACGACCCGGGCGCCTTCCTCCGGGGCAGGCACCGTGGCTTCCAGCACGGTCCGGGTGCAGATCACCCGGACCGAGACCGCCGCGAGCGGGTCCCGCAGGGTGACGAAGGCCGTGGAGCCGCGCCGGTTCAGCTCGGCTATCTGGCCCTCGACCCAGATCCGGCCCAGGCGGCCGATCCAGTCGCCCACGAGCCGCATGACCGTGCGCACCGGTACCGGTGCCTCGGCGCTGGTCTCTAGCGGCATGGCCCGGGCTCCCCGGCCGCGCCCGGCGGCTGGCCGGTCATTCCCCGGCCGCCAGCTTCGCGATCCGGCGCTCGAACATGGCCACGACATCAGTCCGCCCGGCGTGGGAACGCTCGTACTCGGCGAGCACGCGCACCTGCGCGGCATCTAGCCCGCGCAGCCGGGCTCTCAGCGAGGGCACTGAGAGCGAGTCATAATTCGGCACGGGCAATTCGGGGTCTTGGGTCTCGGCCGCGGACTCGGCCACGGTCACCGGGACGGGGTGATCGGGCAGATCGTCGGCGAAATCCTCGGCCGACAGCAGTCGCACATTGCCGGTCTGGTCGAGGGACCGCCAGCGCGTCGGGGCCGGCCCGGGGGGCGTTCCCGCCGGGTCACGCCCGGACTGGGGCCTGGCCGCCGGCGCCGATCGCGGCCCGTCCGCTGCCGCGCCGCCGCGGCCCTGCGCCTGCTTCGTGACCCGCTCGGCGCTCATCAGGACCCGGCCGATCCGGGCGAATAGGGCTCGCAGCGCGTGGGCCGGCGCCACCTTGACGCGGTCACCGGTGATGCGGTCAGTGACCTGCGGGATGTGCGTGGGAATGCGCATCTGATCGACCTCCCTCGGCTGTGGCGTGCGCTGCGGGTAACGCCGACGCTGGGCCGTCCGGTGCCTGGGAACATTGTCGTCCGCCGGACCACGCGCGCAAGGCACCGGACACGGCCGTCAGCAGCGGCCAGGCGAGGCGGGCCCCGGCTGCCGATGGCGGCCTGGGGTCGATCACCTAACATGGGGGGCATGTCTGTGCCAACCCGCAAAGTGCTCCTCGTCAGGCCCCGTGGCTACTGCGCGGGAGTTGAGCGAGCTGTCCAGGCGGTAGAGGTAGCCCTCGGGCAATTCGGCGCTCCCGTGTACGTGCGCAAGCAGATCGTACATAACACTCACGTCGTCAGGAGCCTTGAGAAACGCGGCGCCATCTTCGTCGAGGAGACCGACGAGGTCCCCGAGGGCGCCGTGGTCGTCTTCTCGGCGCACGGAGTGGCACCCGAGGTGCACGCCGAGGCCAAGAGCCGGAGCCTGCGGACCATCGACGCCACCTGCCCGCTGGTGACCAAGGTGCACAGCGAGGCCAAGCGGTTCGCCGCGCAGGGGTATGACATCCTGCTCATCGGCCATGACGGCCATGAGGAGGTCATCGGGACCGCGGGTGAGGCGCCCGCCAGCATCCACCTCGTCGACGGCCCCGCAGAAAGCGATTCGGTCCAGGTCCGCGACCCGGCCCGGGTGGCCTGGCTGTCCCAGACCACCCTGTCGGTCGATGAGACCAAGGAGACCGTCGCGGCGCTGCGGGAGCGGTTCCCGCAGCTGCTGGACCCGCCGAGCGACGACATCTGTTACGCCACCCAGAACCGGCAGACCGCGGTCAAGCAGATCGCCGCGGACTGCGACCTGGTGATCGTGGTCGGCTCGACGAACTCCTCCAACTCGGTCCGGCTGGTCGAGGTGGCCCTCGATGCTGGCGCCCGGTCGGCGTATCTGGTGGATGACGCCGCCGGCATCGACCCGGCGTGGCTGGAATCGGTGACGACGGTAGGTGTCAGCAGCGGGGCGTCGGTTCCCGAGGACCTGGTCGACGGGGTACTTGAGCGGCTGGCCGAGAACGGCTTCGGCGACGTTGAGGAAATCGAGGCCGTCAAGGAGCGGATGGTGTTCGCGCTGCCGCGCGAGCTCCGCCAGCCCGCGAAGGGCAAGGCCTAGAACTGCGCCGGGCCTGACGAGGGCCGTGCCGGACCCGGCGCGGACTGCGCCGGTCCTGACGGCGGCTGCCCTGACGGCGGCTGCCCTGACGGCGGCTGCAATGACGGTGGCTGCAATGACGGTGGCTGCAATGACGGTGGCTGCACTGACTCTGGCGAAGGCTGCGCCGGGCCAGGCAGGCCGTGGGCCGGCGCAGCAACGAGACGGCCGGCGAGCCCGGCCCGCAGATCGCTGACGCACCGCGGCAGGCCGCGGACAGTGGCGAGCGCCACGCACCCGGCGGTGCCGGCGAGCAGCCAGGGCGCCACGGCGGCCAGCGTCAGCATCGTCCCCGCCGCGGTGGCCAGCATCGTGCTGCTCCAGGCGGTGATCAGCTCGTCGCACACCACCGAGATCAGGAAGATCAGCGGCGGCGTGGTCACCACGAGCAGCAGGGCCTCCCGCCGGGCATAGAACGCGGCCAGCAGGCAGCCCGCGACATAGCTCAGCCCGGCCAGCCAGGGAACGTGCGCCGCCTGTGCGATCAGGTCGCCCACGAGGAAGACGGCCAGCATGACCAGCGTCGCGCCGCGGCCGGTCAGCCGGGGCCGGCCGGGCCGCGGCGCCGGGGCCGGAGCCGACGCCGGCCGCGGCGCGACGCGGTCGGCCTGGCGGGCGCGCGGCCTGTCATGTCCCCGCGCCTGCCCGAGCGGCATGGTGCCGGGCGTCGGCCGGGCTCCGCCGGGCACGCTCATGTTCCTCCTGTCAGGTCCCGGCATGTCCCACGGCCCGTCAGCTGGCGGCCCGTGGCTCACTGAGCCGTGGCTCGCCGAACAGCTGTGGCGCCGGGCTTACGTCATCATGCACGTCAGCCCGCCCCGATACCAGTTCCGGCATGGACGGGGCGATCAGGTCCGGGGCTGACAGGGCCCGCACGGTCTCCTCCACCGGCCTGGGCGATTCCAGAGCTGCCTCGACCACCCCGAGCTCGTTCAGCTTACGAGCGCTGACCAGGACGCGGGTCTCCAGCGAGCCAACTGCCTTGTTGTAGGTCGACACGGCATTACCGAGCGCACGGCCGAGCCCGTCGACGTGCCTGCCGAGTCCGGTCAGCCGCTCGTAAAGTTCCCGGCCGAGGTCGAACACCGCGCGGGCGTTACTAGAGAGAGCTTCCTGCTGCCATGCGTACTGGGCGGTCCGCAGCATCGTGACCAGGGTGGTGGGCGTGGCGATGTGAACCTTGCGGGCCATGGCGTGCTCCAGCAGGGCCGGGTCGTGCTCCAGCGCGGGGGCCAGGAACGCCTCGCCAGGGATGAAGAGGACCACGAACTCCGGCGCCGGGCTCAGGGCCGACCAGTACGCCTTCGCGGCCAGGGAGTCGACATGCTCGCGCAGGTGCCGGGCGTGGGCGGTCAGGCGTGCCTCGCGCACCGACTCGTCGGTGGTCTCGGCGGCTTCCAGGTAGGCGGCTAGCGACACCTTGGAGTCGACCACGATGTTCTTGCCGCCCGCCAGCCGGACCACCATGTCCGGGCGCTGCACGCCGTCCGCGGTCCCGACGCTGACCTGCTCGTCAAAGTCGCACCGCGGGCTCATCCCGGCCAGCTCCACCACCCGGCGCAGCTGCATCTCGCCCCACCGGCCGCGAGCTTCCGGCCGCCGCAGCGCGGTCACGAGCGCCTGAGTCTGCGCGCGCAGCTGCTCGGAGCTCTGCCGCGCGATCATGACCTGCTCGGTGAGCGCCGCATGCGACAGGTTGCGCGCCGTCTCGTTCTCCCGCAGCTGGCTCTCTACCTTGGCCAGTGTCTCCCGCAGGGGCTGCACCAGATGCTCCACCGCCGCCCGGCGGCTTTCCAGCTCGCCCGTGGCCCGGGCGCTGGCCGCGCTGAGCCTGCCCTCGGCGAGCTCCAGGAACGTCTGCGCGCTGCGATCGAGGGCGCGGGCCGACATGGCCTGGAAGCGCTCCGCCAGCTGGCCGTCGATCAGCGCGGCCTTCTCCTGCGCGGCGCTCTCCATGAGGGCCGCGCGGTCGGCTGCCGCCCGCGCCCGCTCCTCAGCCGCCCTGGCCTGGCCCGTGAGGTCGGCCGTCATCGCCCCGAGTCTGCGCTGGGCGTACAGGTAGCCGAGGGCGGCGCCGAGAGCCAGGGCGGCCAGGAGCCCGGCAAACACCGAGATGGCATCCATATCGGCCATGCTGGCAGCCAATGCCGATAGTTTCCCGCCCGACACGCGGTTCCCGCTGGCGGGGTGGGCCCGCGCCCGGCCCGGCCAGGACCACGGGCGGCCTAGACTCGCGCAGGTGAGTCTCTCCATCGGAATCGTCGGCCTGCCTAACGTCGGCAAGTCCACCCTGTTCAACGCCCTGACCCGGGCCAGCGCGCTGGCGTCGAACTATCCGTTCGCCACCATCGAGCCCAACGTCGGCATCGTCGGCATCCCCGACGCCCGGCTGGAGGCGCTCGCCGGGCTCTACAACTCGGCCCCGATCGTGCCTGCGACGGTCCGGTTCGTGGATATCGCCGGGCTGGTCCGCGGGGCGTCCCAGGGGCAGGGGCTCGGCAACCAGTTCCTCTCCCATATCCGGGAGACCGATGCGATCTGCCAGGTGGTGCGGGTCTTCACCGATCCGGACGTCAGCCACGTCGATGGCGACGTGTCGCCCGGCCGCGACATCGAGACGGTGGCGACCGAGCTCATCCTGGCCGACCTGCAGACGCTGGAGAAGGCGGTCCCGCGGCTGGCCAAGGAGGCCAAGTTCGGCAAGGACGCCGACCGGAACCGGATCGCCCAGGCCGCGGCGACGGCCCAGCAGCTGCTGGACGGCGGGACGACCCTGTTCGCGGGCGCGGCCGGCGCCGGGATCGACCCGGCCGATCTGCGCGACCTGCACCTGCTCACGGCCAAGCCGTTCCTCTACGTGTTCAACGTGGACGAGGCCGAGCTGGGCGACAAGGAGCTGCGGGACCGGCTGGCAGCGCTGGTGACCCCGGCGCAGGCCATCTTCCTGGACGCCAAGACCGAGGCTGAGCTGGCTGAGCTGTCCCCGGAGGAGGCCGCCGAGATGCTGTCGGAACTGGGCCTCGGCGAGCCCGGCCTGGACCAGCTGGCCCGGTCCGGCTTCGCGGCGCTGGGCCTGTCGACGTTCCTGACCGCCGGGCCCAAGGAGGCCCGGGCGTGGACGATTCCGGCCGGGGCCACGGCACCGGAGGGGGCCGGCGTCATTCACACCGACTTCCAGCGCGGCTTCATCAAGGCCGAGATCGTCTCCTTCGACGACCTGATGGCGGCGGGTTCGATCGTCGCGGCCCGGGCGGCCGGCAAGGCGCGGATCGAGGGCAAGGACTATGTCATGCGCGACGGCGATGTAGTCGAGTTCCGCTTCAATGTGTAGTCGTATTCCACTCTGACATCAGGGCACCGCCGACTGGCGGCTGTCCGCATCGCTCAAGGTGTGGCATCATTGAGAGCATCAGATGATGCGATTTTAGATGCGGAGGTCTCGATGAGGACTACAGTGACCATCGATGACGAGCTCTTGGCGCGCGCGACTGAATTGACGGGCATCACGGAGAGGTCCGCCCTCTTGCGCGACGGGCTGGAAACCTTGATCCGCGTGGAGAGCGCCAAGCGCCTGGCGGCCCTAGGCGGCTCGGACACCAACGCAACCGCGGCGCCGCGTCGGCGGGACGGCGCCAGGTGATCCTGGTCGATACCTCGATCTGGATCGACCACTTCCATGCCTCCGATCCTTTACTTGTTGCGCACCTCCGTGACGATCAGGTCGGATGTCATCGTGCTGTGATCGAGGAACTGGCGCTCGGGTCGATCAAGCAACGCGACCGTGTGCTGGCCCTCCTTGAGAGCCTCCAGGGGTTCCCGGTCCTGACGCATGGGGAAGTGATGGCGCTGGTGGATGGGCGTCAGCTTTGGGGGCGTGGACTGAGCGCGGTGGATGTACACCTGCTCGGCTCCGTCATGCTGGTCGGCGGAGCACGGCTGTGGACGCGTGACAAGCGGTTGCTCGCGGCATGTCGGGACGGTGGAGCCGCCTATGTCGAAGAGCCTTGAGGAACGTCGGGGTCCGGCGGGCCCGTACATGTGTATCGGTGACGGAACGTGGTGGAATTCCGCTTCAACGTCTAGGACCGCTCACCGAGCCAGGTCCTGTGTCAACGCGAAATCGGAGGCCTCACGTCCGCCTCACGGCAGGAGAGGCTGGCGCGGCAGAAGCTCCCAGTACGCTGCCCGCTCAATCGTGATCGCGGCTATTTGTCAGCCGGGATGGCTGAACCAGCGGTGGGCGGGACGACATCGATGGTCATCTGCTGCTGTTCCGGCAGCACCGTCAAGATGTCCCAACGACGTGGATGGGCATCGGCTGTCGTTCCAGCAGCAGGAGCGGCCCACCCATGACGCTGGGACTGGTAAAGCAAGGGACGTCGAGGTGGACTACGGGGCGCAGGTGATCCGAGGGGCGCGTGGGGCCGCAATGGCAGCGGAGCCGCAAGGATCCAGCCGGAGCCGGGCCGGATTCGGTGGTCTAGACGGCGCGAGGCCGACCCGGGAACGGCGCAGGCGCCCGGCCTGCCGTAGCTGGCCGGGCGCCCCGTCCTGCGCTTGAGACCCAGGGCGGCGCCAGGCGTAGCCAGCAGACCCCGCTCTGCTGCCGGCTACCGGGCGCCGCCCGTGGGTATGTAGATGTGACGCGGCGGCGCCGCAGGAGGTTTACCGGCGCCCGGAAATTAATCGCCGGCCGGCACGGGCCGCCTGCACGGGGCCGCCTGCACGGGGCCGCCTGCACGGGGCCGCCTGCACGGGGCCGCCTGCACGGGGCCGCCGGCACGGGGCCGCCGGCACGGGGCGTCGCCGCCGGGTCCCACCTTCAGGCCGCCGCCTTTAGACTCCGAGACCATGAGCTCGGAGACCACTAACCCGCCGCACCCGACCAGCCAGCCCGCTGCCGCACCGGCCGGGGCCGGCCAGCCGGGTACCCCGCCCGCGCCCCCCGCCGCCGCCCGCGTGCCCAGCGAGCGCACTCATCACGGCGACACCTTCGTGGACGAGTTCGCGTGGCTCGCGGACAAGGAGAACCCGGAGACGATCGCCTACCTGCAGGCCGAGAACGCCTACACCGAGGCCCTGACGGCTGACCAGGCGCAGTTCAGCGCGACGATCTTCGACGAGCTGAAGGCCAGGACCAAGGAGACCGACCTGTCGGTGCCGGTGCGAAAGGGCGGCTGGTGGTACTACACGCGGACGGTCGAGGGACAGCAGTACGGCGTCCAGTGCCGCCGCGCGGTGCGCCCCGGCGAGGCCGGCCCGCCGATCACCGGTGACGGAAGCCCGCTCGACGGCGAGGAAGTACTTCTCGACAGTAACGCCCTCGCGGGCGATAGCCAGTTCTTCGCCCTCGGCGCCTTTGATGTCAGTCCGGACGGCGGCCTGCTCGCCTACTCGACCGACTTTGAGGGCAGCGAGCGCTTTACCGTGCGGGTGAAGAACCTGCTGACTGGCGAGGTGGCCGCCGACGAGATTCCCGGGGCCTTCTACGGAAGCGCGTGGTCGGCCGACGGCTCGGCATTGTTCTACGTCACGGTCGACGAGGCCTGGCGGCCGCACCGGGTATGGCGGCACCTGATCGGCACTCCGGCCGCCAGCGATGTCGTGGTGTTCGAGGAGACCGACGAGCGCTTCTGGGTCGGCGTCAGCCTGGCCCGCAGTGAGCGCTACCTGTTCATCTCGTCCTCCAGCAAGCTGACGAGCGAGGCGCGGCTGCTCGATGCGGCCAACCCGGCCGGCGAGTTCCGCGTCGTCGTGCCGCGCCGGCACGGCGTCGAGTACTCCGTGGAGCACCAGGCCACCGGCGAGGGTGCCGACCGGCTGCTGATCCTGCACAACGACCACGCCGAGAACTTCGAGCTGGCCGAGGCGCCCGTCAGTGACCCGTCGGCGTGGACCCCGCTGATCGGCCATCGCGCCGACACCCGGCTGCTCAGCGTGGAGGCTTTCGCCGCTCACCTGGTCGTGCACCTGCGCCGGGACGGCCTCACCGGCCTGCGGGTGCTGCGCGAGGGCAGCGAGTACGACATTGACTTCCCCGAGCCGGTCTACCAGGTGGCACCGGGAGCCAACCCGGAGTACGCCTCGGCGGCCTTCCGCCTGGGCCTCACCTCGCTGGTGACGCCGGACTCGGTGTATGACTGCGACATCGCGACCGGCGAGCTGACGCTGCTGCGCCGCCGCCCCGTCCTGCCGCTGCCCGGCGGGCCGGAGTACGACCCGGCCGACTACGAGCAGCGCCGCGAGTGGGCCACGGCGGCCGACGGCACGCAGATTCCGATGTCGCTAGTCTGGCGCCGCGGCACCCCTCAGGACGGCACCGCGCCGGTGCTGCTGTACGGGTACGGCAGCTATGAGATCTCCAATGATCCCAGCTTCTCGATCGCCCGGCTGTCGCTGCTGGACCGCGGCTTCGTCTACGCGATCGCCCACGTCCGCGGCGGCGGCGAGATGGGACGGCACTGGTACGACCACGGCAAGATGCTGTACAAGATCAACACCTTCACGGACTTCGTGTCGTCCGCGCGGCACCTGGTCGAGGCGGGCTGGACCACGCCGGAGCGGATCGTCGCCCGCGGCGGCTCGGCGGGCGGCCTGCTGGTGGGGGCCGCGGTCAACCTGGCCCCCGAGGCGTTCGGCGGCATCGTCGCCCAGGTGCCCTTCGTCGACGCGCTCACCTCGATTCTCGACCCCTCGCTGCCGCTGACGGTGACCGAGTGGGAGGAATGGGGCGACCCGCTGCACGACGCCGAGGTCTACCACTACATGAAATCCTATTCGCCCTACGAGAACATCGATACCTCCGCCGTCTACCCGCCGATCCTCGCGGTGACCAGCCTGAACGACACCAGGGTGCTCTACAGCGAGCCCGCCAAGTGGATCGCCAGGCTGCAGGCGCACGCCCGCGGCGGCCCGTTCCTGCTGAAGACGGAGATGTCCGCCGGGCACGGCGGCCGCAGCGGGCGGTATGACTCGTGGCGCGAGGAGGCCATGGTGCTGGCCTGGGCCGCCCGGACGGCCGGGGTCAGCGACTGAGCTTCGGCTGAGCCGGGACTGGACCCCATCGGGCCGACCGTAATTGCCGCCACCTTGGGGCCGAATACGATCAGCGGCCACGGGCGCGGGGCGACGGCCGCGAGCGGGCGGGCCAGCCACCCCAGCGCGGCTGGCCCGGGCAGCGGCCAGGATGGGACGGCAGGGGCGACTGGGGCGATGCTGTCTCCGGGTGCGCTGTCCGGACGGCGGGACCGGGCCGGGGCCGCTGCCCGGCTTCAGGCTGATCCTTGGGTGCTGACCTGCTATTTCCTGGCCATGGGGTCGCCTGGCGGGCCGTTGTCACACGAATCATCACACTGGCGGCGGTGAGATGGCTGCCAGCAGCACGGGTCCGGGCTACCCTGCCCGGTAAGCCGTAAGTAGGAAAATTTATGGTCACTAGCGCCCTAATTTGTGCCGTTATCCGGGATCCTCCCGGCGCGCCGGCGGTGTCAATGACTGGGATGCCTGGGCGTTTTGCCGCAGAATGGTGGCCGACGCGGGAAGGGGCGCGCCGTGATTCATGCTGGCCAAGTTCTGGTGAGCGGACGGAGGTGTGATGGCTCGTAGGGCGACCCTCGACCGCGGCGTGCCCACAGACGCGGACGACGAGGCCCTGCTGGCAGACTCGGCGCCTAGCCGGGCCAGGCGGCCGGCGGCAAGACCACGGCGCGGTGCCGGCGGCCGGTGGCTGATCTATGCGGCGCGCGCCGTGGTCTGGATCGTGCTGCTCCTGATCGGCTACCGGGGGGTCACCGCGATCATCACGGGCAGGACCGCGTCGAGCACGCCCACCCCATCGGCAGCCAGTTCCGGCCCCGCGTTCCCCGCCACGCTGGCCGAGGCCTACGCCCTGCAGTTCGGATCCGTGTACCTGAACTTCAGCCCGGGCACCGCGGCCCGGCGGGCCAGCCTCCTGGCCACTTTCATGCCGGCCGGTGCCAGCGCTCAGCTCGGCTGGAACGGCGCTGGAACGCAGAGCCTGGAGTCCGAGCAGGTTGCCTCCGTTCGGGTGCAGGGCGCCCACACCGCCGTCGTCACCCTGCTCGCGCTCATCAACAAGACCCAGCTGATCGAGCTGGGCGTCCCCGTCTACACGTCCGGCGGCCGGATCGTGGTCACCGGTGAGCCGGCCCTGCTGCCGCCGCCGGCCCGCGCCGTGCCGCCGCAGACCGTGGCCGGAAGCACCGACCCGGCGGCGGTGGCCGCCCTGCAAGCCCAGCTGCCCGCCTTCTTCCGGGCGTATGCAAGCGGTCAGGACACGCTCAACCGGTTCCTCATGCCCGGCGCACAGGTGACCGGGCTGGGCGGCGCGTTCACCCTGGGGTCAGTCGAGAGCGTCACCGCTCCATTCGGCGGCGCCACTCGCGACATCACCGTCATGGTTATCTGGCACGCGAACTCAACCGCCGCGGGAACGAGCCTGCCAGCGACTGCGGCCGCCCCGGCCAGCCTGGAAATGACCTATCGCATGGTGGTCGTGCGACAGGGCACAAACTGGTACGTGCAGTCCATCGGCACCTCGGCACTGGCGCCGGGGCCGCCCTAATGCCAGATCCCCGATCGCAGCGACCCCCGCCAGCCGAGCTCACTCACCCCCCGGAGTACCGATGTCGGCGCATCTTCTCATCACGGCATCCCCCGCAGCTCTCAGCACATCTGGTCTTGTTAGCTACCTGCAGGGCCTGTTCGGACCGCTGTTCCTCGGGATCGTCGGTATTGTTGCCATCTTCTTTCTGTTCACGCGCGAGATCATTCGCTTCGTGCAGTTCCTCGTCCTAGCGGTGGCGATCGCGGTCGTCTTCTACACCCCGAGCATCGTTCAGACGATTGCCACCGGGATTGCCAACGCGCTCGGCGTGCACTGACCTGACGTAGATTTCGTAGCCCCCGGCGACGCAGGCGGAAGGAGGACAGCGTGGAACTGCCTACCTACACCAACATCTGGCGGATTGAAAAGCGGCTCTACAAGCTGTATGACTTTCGGCTGCCGATGCCGCTGCCGGTCGGCCAGATCGCCGTTTTCCTGGCCATTGCCGTGCCGTATGTTCTCGTATTGTCGCTGCTCGGGCTGCCGTTCAGCCACACGCTGCTGTGGGTGTACGTGCTGCCGCCCGGCGTGTTGGCCTGGCTCACGACCCGGCCGGTCCTGGAGAGCAAGCGGCTGCCCGAGCTGGTCATGTCCCAGGTGCGCTACGTCCTGGAGCCGCGCACCTGGTGCCGGATGGCTCCGCTGGCGGAAAAGGATGAGGTCATCGTGTTCTGCCGGGTGTGGCGGCAGGCCGAATCCGAGCCGGGGCCGGAGGTGGTCGTCGCGCCGGCCCGGGTGCCGGGCCGGGTGCCGGCCCGCCGCGACCGCCCGATTGCCCGGCCGCCGGCCCTCGCGCCGCGACAGGCCGCGCAGGCATCGCCGGGCCGGGCGGCCCGGGGCGCAGCGGCACCGGGCCGGGTCACCCAGGCCAGCCCGGGCCGGGCCATCCACGGCCAGCTGAGCCACGGCCAGCTGAGCCACGGCCAGGTCAGCTACGGGCAGGTCAGCTACGGGCAGGTCAGTCACGCTCAGATGAGCCAGGGCCAGCTGAGCCACGGCCAGGTCAGCTACGGGCAAGTCAGCCACGGCCAGGTCAATGACGGGCGGGTGGTTCAGGGCCAGGTGTCGCGGGGCAGGCCGGCACCTTCCTGGCCGCTCCGCAGCGCCGAAGCGCAGGAGCAGGTCGCCCCGGCAGCGTTCGCATCGGGTCAGGGTGCGCCGGCGCCGGCGGCCCCTGGCCCGGCGGTCCCTGGTCCGGCTGCCCACGGTCCGGCTGCCCACGGTCCGGCTCCGTGGCCATCGGGCCCGAAGCTGCCGGC